>Ga0098038_1000672_pt1 | contig 14920 bp, 6 predicted proteins | sample 5B_taG_FD_75051 | JGI IMG/M metagenome (GOLD analysis project Ga0098038, IMG submission 75051) | Marine viral communities from the Subarctic Pacific Ocean - 5B_ETSP_OMZ_AT15132_CsCl metaG | ecosystem: Environmental > Aquatic > Marine > Oceanic | place: Pacific Ocean | collected 2015-01-08 | reverse complement strand
TGGAGATTTACTCCAATATTGAAAAAAGATTAAATTAATCTAACTGTAGATGCAGTCGCTCTACGGGGCGATTGCAAACTACAAATTATATTATATGGAAAAGAAAAAATCTAAAGGTTTAGGCGATACAATAGAAAAAATTACAAAAGCAACTGGGATAAAAAAAGTTGTAGATACAGTAAGTAAAGCAACTGGTAAAGATTGTGGTTGTGGAGAAAGAAAAGATACTTTAAATAAATGGTTTCCTTATAATTACAAATAAAAAAATAAAATGGTAAATATAGATACGGTATATCAAAGAGTTTTGATTTTAGCTAACAAAGAGCAAAGGGGTTATATAACGCCTCAAGAATTTAATCTATATGCAAACCAAGCGCAAATGGAAATATTTGAACAATATTTCTATGATTTAAATCAAGCACATAGAGATTTAGGAAATGATACTACTTATGCGGATGTAGATGATATGCTAGACGAGAAGTTACAAATATTTGAAAGCGAAGATGACGCTACTAGTTACACTAATCTTAGCACTAACTTCGGGGGTGGAAAAGTACTTCCAGATGATATTTATAGAGTAATTAGAATAGAAGCAAATAACAAAGATTGTGATATTTTATCAACTAAAGATTTTAAAGATATACAAAATGCTGGTTATTTAATTAGACCTACTTCTGCACGTCCAGTTGCAAATATAAGAAGCAACATTGTAAATGATATCAGAGTTAGAGTTGTTAGAGTGTTACCTTCACATCACTCAGTGACTTCTGTGTGTTATTATAAAAAACCACGTAAAGTCTCTTGGGGATATTTTGTTTTAAACACTCAAGCTTTGTATGATTCTGCTTTAGCGGTCGATTTTGAACTTCACCCGTCGGAAGAAACAGAATTGGTTTATAAAATATTAAAACTTGCAGGGCTTGGCATGAGAAGAGATGACATTGCGAAAGGAGGACAAGGATTAGAATCAATGCAAGTTCAACAAGAAAAACAATAAATAAATGGCATATTTAACAGCAAACCAAGACGCAAATTATTATGAAGGGAATGATGGTATACAGTCTAGTGACTCGGAGTTTCTTGGTAATTATCAATTTACTTCTTTGAATGATATAATAACAAACTTTATGGTGGTTTATGTTGGTGAAAACAAAATTATACCTAAAGCAAAAAGACTTGACGTTGCGTTTCACGCGCAGCGAGCTATGCAAGAGTTAAGTTTTGATACCTTTAAATCGGTTAAAGCTTTTGAATATATAGTTCCAGCAACTTTAAAAATGCCTTTACCACAAGATTACGTTAATTATGTAAAACTCAGTTGGGTAGATTCTGCTGGTGTTAAACGTATTATATATCCTACTTCTAAAACTTCAAACGCTCAGTCGTATCAACAAAACTCAGATGGTAGTTTTGTTTTTGAAAATGATACTTTTAGCGATGGTACAGATAATTATTTTGAATATGGTATTAACGCGGTGTCTGGTGTATCATACCCTGTGGACGGAAATGGAGAGCAAATAAAAAGAACAATTTTACCAAATTTTGAAAAAGAAACTCGTATTAAAATAGCTAACACCAGCGGGAGTACCACTGATAGAGAGATTGGTTATGGTCCTGTTGCTTCTTTTGTAAACTCTACTAAAGAACTAATTATAAACTTCTACAACTCTGGTCACGATATAGAAGTAGGTATGGCTATATTTGGACCAGGCATTCCAGCTAACAGCACTGTTACGGCTGTAACAACTTCAACTAGTAGTAATTTTCCTGGTATGGGGGTAAAATATACAAATCCTGCTCACGAGGCTTGGTTAAAAACCAGTCAAGTAGACCCGGTAACTGGTGTTGCTATAGATTCCCCAGGACTTCCTACTATCTCTCTTCCAAATGGAAGCACTTTGATTGCTAAGGGTGATCCTGAAGTTATTTTTGTTAATTTAAATAAAAAATCAACAATAAGTAGTTCATATAAATCATCTACTCCGTCAGAAAATAACAACGATGATTATGAGGATGATACGTATTGGCCAGCGTATGGCGAAAGATATGGGCTAGACCCTCAACATGCTCAAGCTAATGGTTCTTATTATATAGACCAAATCACAGGTATGATACACTTTAGTTCTAATATATCTGGAAAAACTATAGTTTTAGATTATATAAGTGATAGTTTAGGTACAAATAGTGAACAACAAGTTCATAAATTTGCAGAAGAAGCAATGTATAAATGGATTTCACATGCGATACTAGCTGGTATGGCTAATATTCCAGAGTACCAAGTAAATAGATTTAAGAAAGAAAGGTTTGCTGCTATAAGAACAGCTAAACTAAGATTATCAAATATCAAGTTAGAAGAAATTACTCAAGTTTTAAGAGGTAAATCGAAACAAATTAAACACTAATTAAATGCCAGAATTTAAACGTCATTTTACCACTGGAAGAATGAATAAAGATCTCGATGAGAGACTTATTCCCGAGGGAGAATATAGAGATGCAATGAATATACAGGTTTCAACTTCAGATGGATCTGACGTTGGTGTTATTCAGAATATAAAAGGTAATGTTATTGGCTGTACGGATAACACAGGACACGCTGAACCAAATAAGTGTATTTCTAAAGATACGTCTACAGTTGTTGGTTCTATTTCTGATGAAAAAAATGATAGTTTTTATTGGTTTGTTTCTGATATTAGTTCAACTTCTGATATTAGTAATGTTTATGGTATGTATGACCATCTCAACAAAATAGATCCTAATTGGATAGATACAGCAAGTAAAGGAAGGTATTTGTTTAGAGATATTATCATGAAAGGTAGTATAAGTTACAAATCAGAACAAAACAGCCGAACTGTTCGTGTTACAGATTGCAACCCGGTATTTGTAGACATATGGGGTTTTGCTATAAGTAACGCTAGTGATGATTTTATGCTTTCAGATTTTAACCTTAATGATGTTGGATTAGGTAAATTAGTTGATCAAGGCTGGTATGTTGCAAGTTATAATAATGGTGGAATATATGGTTTATCACAAGTAATAAATGTCCTTGAATCTGATGGAATAATACCGCTTGCTCCCGTGCTAGCAGTAAATGTTTCTCCGTACAGTAGTGTTGGTACTTTTAACGATGTGGGTCTTGGTATATCACGTGGAACCGATCATCCGGCAGGGTTTTTTACAGATTATTATGGGAATCAAGTTTATAATTGGTATTTTAATGGTGATATTTACTTTCAACTTACCGCTCCAACAGCGGGTCAAGTAGTAAATGCTGCTCCCGCAGCTATGGAGCCAAGACTTGGTGATAGACTTGTTAATTTTCAATCTAAGTATTCTTATCCTACTCCCCCAGGACCTCTTGAAGCAAATATGGTTGGTGGTGCCGCTGCAGGTTTAGGTCTTATTACTGCTGTTTCTAAAGTAGACATAGTTGGAGATCACGGTGGAACTGACACATTTTATAAAGTTAATATAGATGCTTCAATAGAAAAATATCCTGGTATTAGCCATACGTCAAATGCTATGAGGTTGAAACCAGAGTCTAATTTTGGACAATATAGTTATAGTTCTAACTCCACCCCAATGACAACACCATTTAGCTCACTAAATGGATTTAGGGTTAGCCTACAAAGACAAAGCCAACCACAAACATTTGATTCATCTGGAATTGTAAATTTTGATCCTAGTCAAAACCATCAATTTAGTGGAGTTGCTAATGGTGATCCAATTTCTTTTAACGCTACGTACCCAGATATAGGTGGAGGGATTGGTGGTTTCATACATAACTTAACACTCTCTAACAACGCTAGTATTCCTAGTAGTGTTGTAATAGTTGATAATAATGGTAATCCAATTATACCAACCGGTACGGATCCAAATAATCCTACCACCGGTTTATTTGTGTTGGCTCTTGGTACAGCTGGACAAAGAACTATAGCTGAGTTTGCTTCAAGTATTCCAGGCAACGATCCGATAAATAGAAACGACAAGGATTTACTGTTTTTAAACCCCGAAAGAGTCTTAGATTTTAATATAGATAAACTTGTTACCGGAATAAATATCGTTGATGATATGTTGTTTTGGTCTGATGGTAATAGTGAGCCTAAAAAAATAAATACCACAAGATCGTTAGGTATAACAAAATTTGACTTAAATGGTGAGACACACACTGACGTTAATAACGATCAGGTGTTACCAGTAAGCGGTGATGTTCCAGCTAGAAAAGAACACGTTACCGTTATAAAGAAGGCTCCAACAAGAGCTTTAACAGTAAAAACAGAAACATACAACCCTCAAGACCCTCAACCTAGAACCATCTCTAATGGACAGTTTCTCAGTAATGGTAATATATTTCAAGGAGGTGGTGGAGATGGGGTAGAGTCAGGCGAGACTGTATTAATAGCATACGATACTAATTGGGGATTTGAAAGAGGCGATGTTTTAAAAATATCTTCTGTAAAAGCAGACCTTCCAGATGACTATCATATGAGAGCTGCTATTACCCAAGTTTTTACTTTTAGTGACACGCAATCAGGCGGTCAACTTTATAGTTGGATAAACTCCGGTCAACAAGGTCTTAGAATTGAGATTTTATCAGTAAGTGATGATGCACCAATAGGTAGCAGTCAAAACGTAACATGGTATAGTTCTATAGAAAAAACTGGGAAAAGATTGTTTGAAAGAAAGTTACCTAGATTTGCTTATAGATATAAATACTTAGATAACGAGTATTCTGCTATTAGTCCTTTTACAGATGTAATATTTTTACCTGGTACATTTGATTATCACCCTATAAAAGCATACAACAAAGGTATGATTAACAACTTAAAATCTTTAACGTTAAAAGATTTTGTAGCTTCTGACATGCCGGAAGATGTTATTCAAATTGATTTGTTATATAAAAACGATACAGAACCAAGTGTATATTTAATAGATAGTATAAAACCAAATGATATTGCACCAGAAGGCAAGAATTTTTGGGTACAAAACGGTACGTTAGACCCTACGCAACAAATAATTTCAAGTGGTGATTTTTTAACAACTGGTTCTTATTCTATTAAATCAGAAAATATTTTTTCGGTTTTACCATCAAACCAAACACTTAGACCTTGGGACAACGTTCCTAAAACCGCTAAAGCACAAGAAGTGACTGGTAATAGAATTGTATATGCAAATTACACTCAAGGTTATGATTTAGGCGGTATAACACCTGTTGTAGAATCTAGTTTACAAACAAGATATTCACCTACTTCAACTGATGTTAAAGTTGGAAGAAAATCAATAAAATCTCTTAGAACTTATGATATTGGAGTTGTTTGGGGTGATAAATATGGAAGAGAAACAGCGGTTATAGCTCCAAGCAAAGGATCGTTAAGCGTACCTAAATCACGAGCTGAACAAAGTAATTTTATTGACGTAGCATTAGAAAGCTCTCCTAGTTGGGCTGATTATTACAAATTTTACGTTAAAGAAACTTCAAACGAATATTACAATTTAGCTTTAGGTAGGGTTTACGAAGATGGAGAAGATGACAATGTTTGGTTAGCATTTCCGTCTATCGATAGAAACAAAGTTGACGAAGACACTTATTTAATTTTGAAGAAAGGTATAGGTGAGGACGCAAGGTTAATTACAAAAGAAGCTAGGTTTAAAATAGTAGCTATAGAAAACGAAGCTCCAGAGCAGATAAAAACTTCTTTTACTAAACTACTTAGAACTAACACTGATGTTACTAGACCTTCTAATTCATGTGTTTTGTGGGGCGGAAACAACAACGCTGGTAGTTGTAATTTACCAAATGGTGGGGCTAACGCACCGTTTTCAGGACAACTAAGTTTTTCATTAAGATTAAATATGTGGTCAGACGCGTATAGTACTGTATCACCAAAAGCCATGGGACTAACCAGTCCAGAAAAAATATTCAAAGAAGTTAGTTCTAATCCAGGTCAAGATGAGCTTTACGTTGGTTTTTCTAAAGAAGTAGGCGAAACACAGCCTGAGTATTCTACAAAATACCACGTTATTGATATTCAAGAAGATATTACTGATAATCTATACAAAATAAAACTAGCTTCTCCAATATTATCTCAAGATTCATTCATTACCGACGCTACTAATCTTACTAACGACGATATTCATGTTCATTTTTGGAAAAAGACTATTGAAAATAAACCTGAGTTTGATGGTAGGTTTTTTGTTAAAATAGAAAAAGATGCAGATGGTGTTGTAGCGGAAAACTTAATAGCAACTACCGCTACGTTAAAAAACTGGGGTATAATAGCTAGTACTAATGTGTTTAAAATAGAGGATACTTCTTTGACGAGTACGTATCAATCAAATGAATTTTCTTATAAATCAGGGACGAATAATACTCCAAATACAGGTTCGACTACAAAAACAAAAACAGATTGGAATAGGGATTTAAAGTTTGGCACAAGTAGTGCAAAAGGATATTGGTTTATTGACAAAGCGTCTTTCGCTTCTATCCAACCAAATACTAGTGATAACTATAGAAACGCTAAAACCAGTCACTCCGGCGTTAACTCCTGCGATACAACTTCTAATATCTCCTCTTCTCTTAGTTATTATTTTTATGGTAGTTTGACAGGAACAATAACATACAACCTTGGTACTATAAATAACTTACTTGGCACTAACCACTCTACTAATATAGGTAACGGTTATAGCTATGGTAGACTTGGTATGAGAGGTGACCACACTAGTGGTGGAGCTCAATATCTTGATTTATCTTATTCTAAACTAGGGCCAAGAGGGGCTTATGGAAAAACAACTAATTACAATCATGACTGGAGAGTTGGAGACGCTGCTAATAGTGTTACTGCTGATGAAATTGATATTGTTAGTAATTTAAAACCAGATTCAAGATTTAAGATTAAGGGTGATAATTCCGTATACAGAATTATCAGCGTAAACAAGTATAGACTTTATAACTATTTAGGTAAAACGCACGTTGCTAACGGACCAGGTCCAAAGTTTAGTGTTCCAGTTTTTCCATTTGGAGATCTTAATTTTTGGAGCAATCTTCATATAGCCGAAACAGCGGAGCATAGTTTAGATATAAACCGTAGACATACTTACAGAATAAAATATGAGTTAGATTCTACTATGGATCCTAATTCGCCTGTTTATAACCCGGGTAATCCTACCGGTGTTTTCCCTCTTAGTCAAAATACTAGCTTTACAGCTGCTGATGGAGATACGTCTTGTCAATTACAGTTCTTAAGTGAATTTGATACTGAGGGAAAAAATAAAATATCAGAGCATCCAGCTATATTTGAAACAGAACCAAAAGAAGATTTAGGTTTAAACTTATATTATGAGGCTAGTAATGCAATAGCAACACTTCCACTAACCCACGCTAATAAATACATGTTTGCGCCAATTGGTTCTATCATTGCGCCTCTTTATGATAATGGACAAGATTTTCCTGCTGGTATTTTTGTAGCTGGTTGGACTATTTTCAATGGTAATCATTGGATTATACTTTCAGATACTCTTAATAGTAGTCAAACAACAAACTTAAGAAAAAACGGGGTTAGAGTTTCTAGAGACGACGGAAGTTATACTTCTTTTACAATAACAAGTTGGACCAACACAACACCTGGGCCTAACCAACCTACAAATATGTTACAACCGAATCCAGACAAAAGAGTTGGTTTAGGTTGGTTTAATTGTTGGTCCTTTGGTAATGGTGTAGAATCAAATAGAATTGGTGATACGTTTAACAAGCCGTTTATTACTAATGGAGTAAAAGTTTCGTCAACGTTAGAAGAAGAATATCTTGAAGAAAATAGAAAGTACGGTTTAATATACTCTGGTATTTATAATTCAAACTCTGGAGTTAATAATTTAAATCAATTTATAGCCGCGGAGAAAATAACAAAAGACATAAATCCTATATACGGTAGTATACAAAAACTATATTCACGATCTACCGCTGATGGCGATTTAATTACATTGTGTGAAGATAGAGTCTTAAAAATACTAGCAAATAAAGACGCTTTATTTAACGCTGATGGAAACGCACAATTAACAGCAACAAACAATGTTTTAGGACAAGCTATACCTTTTGCTGGTGAATACGGTATTTCTAAAAACCCAGAATCATTTGCGTCTTTATCTTACAGAGCGTATTTTACAGATAAAATAAGAGGTGCAGTAATGAGATTATCAAAAGATGGATTAACAGCTATATCTGACCATGGTATGGAAAATTGGTTTAAAGAAAATTTAAAACTATTTACTAATTTAATCGGTAGTTATGACGATGACAAAGGCGAATATAACCTTACTTTAAGAAGTTTTAAGAAAGATAAATTATCAGGAATAGCAGGTAGAAAAACCGAAAAACATACCGTTACTTTTCAAGAAAACACTAAGGGTTGGACAAGTTTTAAATCTTTTTTCCTAGAAAACGGCATTAGTTGTGCCCATAACTATTTTACGTTTTACAAAGGAGAAGCATATAAACACCATGCAGAAACCATGCATGATGTTGATCAAAATTATTTTTATGATGCACTTACAAAATCATCGGTTAAATTTATTTTTAACCAAATGCCTAGTAGTGTTAAATCATTTGAGACTTTAAATTACGAAGGGACACAAGCAAAAGTTATGAGTAGAAGTGGTATAGCAAATTCTTTGTCGATTCTAGCTCCTTCCACTGTTGATATTAGTTCTCATGATATGGATTTTGAGCTTAATGATAAAATCGGATGGCACGCTACTAGTGTAGCAACAGAACAAGGAAAAGGTACTGTGCCAGAGTTTATTGGTAAAGAGAAAAAGTGGTTTAACTATATAAAAGGTAGCGATCTAAGTGTGAGCGGCAACGTCGCTATAGATTACGACGCTAAAAACTTTTCTCAACAAGGATTAGGAAGTATTGTTAGCACACCGACTGTTGTAATAGTTGAAGGCTGTACAGATCCTAATGCGTTAAATTATTATGATGCCGCTACAGATGACGATGGTAGTTGTATTGATTTTATTTATGGATGTACAGATTCTAACGCTCATAATTTTAGTTCTTTAGCTAATACCGATGATAATACATGTTTTTATACCGGTTGTACAGATGCTACAGCTATAAATTATGATAATAATGCCAATACGGATTGTAATTCTTCAGGGTATGTAGATTATGGAGTACAAAATCCACCAGTCGGTGGTGTTGGAGGCACGGGTGATCCAGCTCTTAATAATGACTGTTGTACGTATTGCAACTATGGGTGTACGGATGATACAATGTTTAACTATGATTCTTTGTTTACATGTGATGGCGCTGGTGGTGTCGGTGGTACTGACTGCGCGACTCTTCATGCATCTGATTCAAATATTCCCGCACAAAATTGCGATTGTATTCCTATTGAACATGGTTGTTTAGATGATACTGACTATAGCATCGCTGCGGATACTTACGTTACGGTAACAAATATTAGTGCAACAGCAAATGTGCAACAGGCTGGTAGCTGTATTTACTCTGGTTGTAGCGATCCAACTGCTGAATACCCACTTCAACCATATCCAGTGCCGTTTGATAATAGCTACGTGATACCTGTTGATGGTAGTGGTAATTCTATTGCTTGCTGGGATTTTGTTAACTACCCGCTAATAAACAACGCTAACAGTACTGTTTTAAATGATTACTTCAACCATTTTGGCGCTACGCTTTGTGATAACGTTTTAGGTTCAAGCTGCGTGCAGCCTTGTCCAACAAATTTAAACGATACAACTAATTGTACTTATCCACCGGCTCTAGCAGGTTGTACAGACCCTACGGCGTGTATTTACCATCCAACCGCTACTATTGATGATGGAAGCTGTTTATTTTGTGGTGATACTGCTGCTTTTAATTATGATGCTGGAGTATTAGCTAACGGTGGAACTTGCGGTCCTTCAGCATTTGGTAGTGGGTTAGGTACTGGTAATTGCGTGAACTGTCCTGGGGCTGAAACTTGGTCACAAACTGGAGCTGCTACCATGTTTGACTATCAAACTCCAAATGATATTATTTTTTATACTGATACTGTTAGTGATCCAGTTTTTACTGATTATATACAAGATGGAGGAAATCAAATTCTTCCTGGTTGGATGTCGTTACTACATGTAAATACCCCAGGTGTCCCAATGTTTGAAATCCGATTATACAAACCAACAGCCACAGGATATCAAGTTGGATTTTGGACTAGCGCTAATTACGAAGAAATTACGTTTGAAGGCGGGGGTCTTGCTGGGCCTAACAACGATTTGGGGGTTGCTTATCAAAATGAGATAAGTGTACAGCTTGATGGAGCTACTGTTATTAGTTCAAGAACTAATGGGGTTGTAAACAACAGTAGTTACACGTTAGCACTACAACCTAATACAAGCTATATGCTAGCAGTGAAAGTTAATTGCGATTATTACGATGATAATGGAAATATACATCCTTCTACTAGCGGGTGGAATTTTAATGTTAGACCTTTTACTACTTCACAAGCGGTGGTAAGTGGCTGTACAGATACTACAGCTTGTAACTATGATGCTTCAGCTACTGCAGATGATGGTTCATGTACATATGCTGCTACCAACGCGGATTGTAGTGGGAATTGTTTAACTGGGTTTGTAGATGATGGTTCTGGAAACTGTATTGCAAGTGCTGGAAATTCTGGATGTTTAGTTGTAGGTGCTATAAATTATGACTGCTTGGACGGTAATCTGCCTACTGGCTCACCTCCATCGTGTGGTGATAACGTAGCTGTTGCTGATAATGCTACATGTTGTTTTGGCGCTGCGGATTTTGGTGGAGGACCTAGTCTTTCGTGGGATTCTAATAATGGTATTCTTAGTTTTGACGAAACCACACTCCCGGGCCAAACTTGGGGGTCTACCTATACTTATCAGTGGCACACTCCTCCGAATGGAAATGTGGGCCAAACTGGCGGAACTAGTCTTGATCTAACCGGTAGTCATCCTGATCTAAATAGCTGGAGCAACGGTTTGAATTGGCAAGGTAATGGCGAGTATTATGTTATAATTAAGCCTTCTTGTTTTGCTGGAAATCCAAGTCTATACGACCAAAATTACCTTGCTATTCCAAGTAAGGTAATAGTCAAAGGTTGTATGGATGATCAAGCTTCTAACTATAATAACAATGCAAATTGGCAGCCTAGTACTGTTACGTGTACTTATACGTCAGCTAGTGGCTGTACAGATCCTAATTATCAAGAATATGATCCAGCAGCTACCGTAGATGATAATTCATGCACAAATTTATGGGGTATTGGTGATTCATATCAGGGCGGTGTTATTGTTTACTTGACTAACGGTACTGATATTAGTGGTGGTGGGTACATAGCTTCTAACGAGAATTTATTAACGGGAACTAACCAATTACTCCATGCATATGGATGTGTCGGCAGCTCGATAGGTGCTAGCGACATTATAGGTTCTGGCTCAGCCAACACAGATGTTATTGTTGATAATAATTGCGTTAATAGTTTAAATGATCCTGGTGCTGGTGTTGCAGCGAGAAATTATACTGGCGGTGGTTATACTGATTGGTATTTACCAACTGTTACTCAGATGAGTGGGTTAACTAACGGCGTTGAAGATGGAGATTTTGCTTTAAATGATTTTAATACATCCAGCACTGCAATTAACACGGGTTCAAACGTTATTTATTGGAGTTCTACTGAGGTAAGTAATGCTACTGCTAAGGTGTTTGTTATAAACAGCAGTCACGCGAGCTATAATCAAAATGGTTTCACTGTGACTAAAGCTTTATCTGCTTACGTTCGTCCAATGAGAGATATTACTTAACAAAATAAATTATTAATAATTAAAATAAATAAATATGCCAGGACCAAATGGTGAATTAAATCCTTCTTGTACCACTCCTTATGCTTTGACGGCGGGATTAAATCAAATTAGAATCCCACTTGCAAAAGTAAATGATTCTTTGCAGATTGGAGACGATATATTTATAATATACTCAAATCAATCATCAGTTATTAATAATATGAATACCTCTCTTTTGTCACCGACAAAAGTAGGTGTTTTAGCAGGTTTTTGGGATGATGGAATAATTCTTGAATTTAACAACTGCACTACTTGTCCTTGCGCTCCTGCAACAGATGATTATTTAATGTTTGCGAAAAATAAATCAGTTAACACCTCAGGATTAAAAGGTTATTATTTAGAAGCTGAATTTGTTAATAATTCCCCGGATTATGCTGAGCTGTTTTCAGTTGGAACAGAATTTACAGAAAGTAGTAAATAAATAAAATAGAGATATGGCAGATTATTACACTAGTGAAGAGTATTATGCGAAAAAAGACGCGGCGATAAAACAAAGCGCTTTAGAAGCGCAAAAACAGCGCCAAGAAGATTTTAAAAATAGAATGTTAAAAGACCGAGAAGAAGAGGCTGCTGGAGACATTAAAGGTTTGATAGATATTGAAGAGCAAGAAGAGTATATTTTAACTCTTGAAGACAAAAAAAAATTTGAAGCTCTTCAAAATCAATACACCACTACAACACCAGTGGTAAAATCTGGTTTAAGCGAAAGCTCACTACCTCCACCCCCACCAGATGTTTCTACTACAGAAACAGAGCAAGAACAGATTATAGAGGCTGCTTACGAAGAAACAATAAAAACTGAAACTAGTTTTAATTATAATCCAGTACAATTAAATGATACTCAACAAAAAATATCAGCTCTTAAAAAAGAAGTCTCTATATTAATAAAACAAATAAGAGATTTAGAAGCACGAAAGAAAAGAACAAAAAATGATAAAGACCTTCTTGGGATTGATAAACTCATTAAAAGTTATACGGTAGATATAAGTGTAATTGAAAAACTTTTAGATGGATTGGCTGCTACTGAAAATATTATTGTAAATACTGTTCCTCCACCAGGTTTTCATTACATGCCAGATGGTACGCTCATGTCTGATGCTGAGCACAAGGCATTAAATAGAACTGCGGGTTGCGCTCCAAATAATTTAAAAGTTCTTGGGGTTTCAGAAGCAGAAGATAAAATAATCCAAAATATTGAGTTTGATACTTCTGACATAAATCAAGATGGTGAAACTAGAGATTTTTTTGTTTACGGAACGTATGGTTCTGCTTTTACTTTAGAAATTACTGACAGTGATAATAAGTATTATAATTTTTTCACTAATGCTTTTCAAACTGCTCACGCTAATATTAAAAATCAAATAATTGCTGGTAGTTATGAGTTTTCTGTAACTTTTCCTTCTATAAGTGACGCAAGCGCTAAACAGTACGATATACATATTATAGCTGTAGGTAACACTACGCATAGTGTTCATGAAAGAGTTGATTTTGAAGACGGTAGTATAGATTTAAACTCTTCTATTGGCTCTAAATCTGTGTTGCTTAGAAAAGTGTTATACCAAACAGCAAGTAAAACTCTAGATTACGCTCTTAGCGCAACTACACCCAACACTGGAAAAGAAGAATCTACGCACTTACAAAATCCATCAGCTACTAGTGATGCAACGTTTGTAGATTCAGCAAAAGCAGCTATGGGGAAAACAAGTGCTTTTGAAGTGTCGTATACAGCTCGAGACGGTAGAGCTTTTCAAATTAGTAGACAACCTGTGGATTTAGATATTTTTGTAAAAGTTGAAAGAACTGTTGGATCTGCTGCTGTTCCTATTGAAGGGGAAGATACTAGTAGTTCCACTTATTATAGATGGCCTTTGAACAATATTGATGGATTAGCTGAGGGTATGGAACTAGCAAAAAATTCATCTGACGTAACGCTTAATAGTTCTATAAAGTACTATGAACAAGTAATAACTACAGGGGTTAACACTCGATGTGCTAAAAATGTTGTTGCTAAAAGAGTTGAGGCTTTAGACACAGTTAGTGCTTCTCCAACTTTTACTAGAGATATTACTGCTAAAGGTGTTTTAGTAAAAACCCAAACTGGTAACGTCGTTTTTGACAAACAACAAGCAGACGCGTTTAAAGATAACACGGCTACGTTTTTAGCATATGGCCCTGAAGATATTGAAAAACTAACTGGTTGGAGAATAGAGTTTAACAATTTGAAAGCAGAGTTAGCGACAGTTACAACAACTACAACTTCGGCTGTAAGTAGTAGTACTTCAATACCTGTCGCTAGTGGTGATGGTATAGTAGATAATGTTAGTGTTATGAGTGGTATAGGTGTGAATGCCGCGGCTGGAAACCCTACTGTAACCGCTATTGGTAGTTATTCTGGCAGCACAGCAACGCTAACTGTTGGTAGTGCACAAACATTAGAGGATGGTATTACTCTTACTTTTGCTGGAGCTGGTACAGTGCTTACGATATCTGGTAACGTTGTGTTTAGAAAAGAAGGTAAAACTTATGGGTCTGGATATGAAATGCCTGGATGGGACGGCAAATTCTATTTTAATCTAGAAAATTTTATAACTGCTACCAACGAGACGTAATAAAGTAAAAAAAATAGCAAAACTGTGACTATATTAGTTATAAATTAAATTATGTCTAAAAAAGAAATATCAGTTAATTCTAGAAAAAAAATACTAGAGCTTGAAAACGCAATGATAAACATTGCTGACGGAGTAAATGTTGAGGGTGATGGCAAGAATATAGTTAGAGACGGTAAGATAGCGCCAATAAAACACGCGTTTGCTGATGGAGTATATATTAGGCAAATGGATATGGTAAAAGATACTGTTGTTGTTGGTGCAATACATAAACATTTACATGTTTGGTTTTTACTAACTGGACATGTTACAATTGCAACCGAAGACGTAACAGAAGATTATATAGCTCCATGTTATGTTGTTTCAACACCTGGGGTTAAAAGAGTTATACTTGCAAATGAAGATTCTATATTTGTAAATATACATAAAAATCCTTCTAACACTAGAGATTT
>Ga0098038_1000669_pt1 | contig 14936 bp, 5 predicted proteins | sample 5B_taG_FD_75051 | JGI IMG/M metagenome (GOLD analysis project Ga0098038, IMG submission 75051) | Marine viral communities from the Subarctic Pacific Ocean - 5B_ETSP_OMZ_AT15132_CsCl metaG | ecosystem: Environmental > Aquatic > Marine > Oceanic | place: Pacific Ocean | collected 2015-01-08 | reverse complement strand
TCATCTGTCAGTCATTGGCAATGGAGTAAAAAGAAACGTCCTCCTCTTGAGTACCAACTTCCATCAATTGACAAAGAGATTGAAGATGGAAATGAAGGTCTTGATAGAATTGATGAGGTTTTGGATAAAGTCAAGTGCAGAAAAAAACAGTACGCCCAAGGTAACCATGAAAAATGGTTCGACCACTTTGTCGAAGAAAACCCATACCTTGAAGATTACCATTCCAGAAAAGCCTTCAGATTTGATGAACGTGGATACGAGTGGCATGACTATGGTGAAGTCTTTAAAGTGTTTGGAAGCAAGTTATACGCTTACCATGGAGGACACTTCATGGGAGTTGCCCATGCAAGAACTCACGCCTTACAAATGGGATGCAACATCATCTATGGTCACACACACGACAGCCAAAAAGCAGTCATCACCCACATTAGTGGGCCACACATGGCATATTCAATGGGATGCTTAGCTAATATGAAAAAAGACTTCCTAAAAGGAAGACCTACAAATTGGACTCATAATGTTGGATTAGTAGATATTTTTACCAATGGAAACTTTAATCTTGTAGTGCTAGATATAAACAATGGCATTACTTCGTATGGAGGAAAAGTAATAAGTGCCTAAACAGTCAAAAACAATGAAGGACTTTAGTGGTGGTATCGCTAAAGGAATTGATTCTTCATCTTTACAAGATAATCAGTTACAGGAATGTGAGAATTTCATAGCTGATGGTTTAGGTAAAATGACTGTCATTCCAAATGAAGGAATTGCTACAGCTAATGAATTAGAAACTGAATTACCAGATGGATTTAAAAAGAACATCCATGCTTGGTCAGCAGATATGAACTTAGCATCTAATATACAAGATAATACCAATATTCAAGACCCAGTAACTGAAGAAATAGCTGAATCTATTAGAGCAAAACTAGAACTGTATATTAGCCCATTTCAATCTAATATGGCTAATCCAGACACAGACCCTAGATGGTTAGTTATTAAAGACTCAGACAGAGATGAATATATTATTCAAACAGGAATCCCAAATTACAATATCCAGTCATCTACCAATGAATTCTTTACAGCTAAAACACCTAAAGCTTGTATCCAAGGATTAACATTAAATGCCTTAGAGCAAATGACGGATAGGCATTATGAGCCTTATGGGGATGTAGATTCTTCAGATTACTGGGAAGACTATGTTCATTATACAGATTATAAAAACCCTAGCGTTCCTTGGCATTTTAAAACAATAGATAACTCAGATGTTAGGCCAAGTGGGGATGCAGTTATTCCTGTTTCTTATCAACCCATAGGAGCAAATGGATTTGAAGCTGACAGTACTCAAGCTTATGAAACATCAAGAGATTTTGTTCCAGACCCTGGACAAAGACATCCAGCTATATCTAATTATTGGGTAAATGGTTCCGTTAGGTCTTTTGAAGGTACTGATGTTGTATATGAAGATAGCTCTGGAAGTCATAATGCAAATTCTAGAGATGTTTTTGTTAGTGTTCCAAGCCCCAATCCTAACGATGATGGTTTTATACTGACACATCCTAATAAGCAAAGAAATGGTGGCAATTTTAAAATAGGAAAAGTGTCCAATGGTGGTTCAAGCTCTGCTGGAAGCAATACATTAGAATTTGGTATACAACCAGAATCAAATGACGTAGAAGTAAAAGATGCTTATATGTACAAAATGGTGATGGAATGGGATTATTGGGGTGAGGTAAATATTAACTTTCCAAACGAAGCACCAGATGGATATGAAAACTATTGTCATCAACACGGATATTACCCTCTTAATGTAGGTGCTATGGTAGCTACACATGGGCAACCTGTTTTAAACGTTGATGGAGTAGATTTTAATTATTATCAATTAGCTGATTTATCCACACAGCATGGGTTAGAAAGGTTTCCTATCTGGAAAGGTAATCTTGGCTATGATGGGAAAAACTATACTGGTCAAGCTATATCACAAAAGTCTGGTTCTTTTTATTTTATTAAACCTGTTACTAAAAGTTATGGTCAGTTCAGCAAATGGAAATATACTTTATATAATATTAAGTCTAATGAAACTGCTTTGTATTCTGTAACTATTACTTATTATACAGACCCAGAACAAACAACAGAGGCTAGTATTGTAAAAGAATTTCAAACTATGTTAGGCAATACTGCATCAGAGATTAAAACAGGTCTTTTCTATGAATCAGATAATATTATAACAGGGACAGATGACCACCAAATAAAGTTTGAAGTGTTTGAAGATTCTGTTGAATTATACCAAGATGTAGATACCTTAAAAGCGTATGGTATTAAAAACGTTGTGTCTGCAAAAACAAATATCCAAATACATGAGAATGTTTCATCTGGCCAACGCTATCAACATTTAGTCTCTATAGCCAATGAAGATTCTATGGCTACTGTTTATTCAATGGAAAACGATGTATGGCTAGAGTATCAAATAGATTTAAAGTTTCTTGAAAGCGATTTTACTGTTGGACAATTTAATAGTGGTGTCACGGAAATACCCATTACTTCAAGTAGTATAACTTCTCCAGTTGGTAATAATGTACTGGCTGGAAGGCAAATAAGAGGATATGGTATAGAACCTGGAACTAAGGTAGTGTCTAATACCGATTCTACTGTTACAATTGATACTGCAACTACTCAAAATAACGAATCAGATAGTAATAAATATTACTACTGGACAAATGACCAAAACGTAGACTTATCTTTTATAGATGCAGAAGGGTATTTGTTTGCAAGTGATTCAACGTTTCACAACAATAATAAGCCACAATGGTTTGGGTTTTTGGATTTAAACCACACCTATATGAATGAACAATTCGATAGTGAATCCAATAATTACAATAACAATAGCCCACAGGTTGAAATGGCTGTTGGATTTCATACGGATGATTTATGTCCTTCTCCATACAGAGTAGACCAAGATGGAGGGGGCTTAGATGGAAAAAACACTCATAGGGTGCATGAAAATGAACATTTATTTGAATACTTGGATGGTACTACAGATGAATCTATTGTTTCAGATAGTGTTAATATAATAGGAACCAAAGTTACCCACCCATTAGGAGTGAATGTTCAATACTGCTGGATTGATGGAAGAGATGGTACAGGAGACAGGCTAGATGGTTCCTTTACAAAAAAAGAACTTACAGAGTTTTATTTTTCTTACAAATACGATGGAGGCTTTACAAGTCAACCACAGCCTTTCTATGACGACAATGGCAATAACTTTGCATCAGCTCCAACAGAAGATGCTTCAGCTTTAGGCATAAGCGTTCAAATGGGGAATCAAATAATAAGTGGTAAAGGTGACAATGCTAGTTGGGCTGGGTTATCTAGTAAAGATACTGTTCTTAATACAAGGTTAAAAGGAATAGAGATATACGCTAGGTTTACTTATACAGATGCTAATAATCTGTATTTAGTTGCAGAGATTGACTTAAACAAAGGTTGGAAATCATTTGCTACTGGAACATGGAAGCCATTTAGTGTTAGAACCTCTTCTGCTGGAAGTGTTTATTCTACAACAGGAGCAAGTAATGGTGGGTATGTTAATATTTCAGATGTTATTATATACAAATCAATGCCAACCTTTAAAAGTTTCTTTAATAAATACGAATTAGACTGGGATGCCCCTATTGGATTTACTAAGGTTGGAACAGGATGGAAAACAGCCTGTGTATTTAATAGAAGAACTTACTTTGGAAACGTTAGAATTGAAGGTAAAGATGGTTTGTTGCATAACTTTCCAGATGGGATACTGAAATCTTCATTAGGCAATTGGTCAACTGTTGGTGAGTCCAATTTAATTGAAGCAACCATCAATGATGGAGACGATATTATTGCCTTACGAGTTGCTGGGAATAAGCTATGTCAATTCAAGAGGTACTCTTTAACTATAATGGGTATTAAAACGCTTGAAAATGGCCAGAATCGTGAGGAAATAGAACAAGTCATACATCATGTAGGCTTAGAAAATGACAACCAAATTTGCGACACTCCCTACGGATTATTTTGGGTCAGTAGAAGTGGTATGTATCTATTTGATGGAAAGCAATTAACTAAGTTAACTGAAACCAAACAAGGTAGTACCATTAGCAAAAAATCATGGGAACAATTCTATGGTCAACGTACTCATGTGGGGTACGATGCATACTGGAATCAAGTTCATATATGTAAAGACACAGTTAATAATAATAAAAGTTTAATATACAGTTTTAATACCAGAGCTTTTACGGAATCAGACCAAATGTATGGTGGAAATAAAAAGACTGGATTTGTTACAGATAGAGAAGGGCATTTAATGTGGTGTGAGCAAGTAGATGTTGGCACACAAGGCACTTCCTATAGACCTAATCAAAACAGAAAGAAAACCAAAATGGCTGAGCAAAGCGCTATGGCAATGCCACCAAGTAACTTCAATCAATAATGTCTGTAATATTAAAAACAACAGGAGCTAACCAAAGGGATATAACCAATGGTAGGATTGTAACTAAACTATATGATTTAGGGGACGTAAGTCTCGTAAAAAAGTTTAGTTCATGCTTGATTACTTACAAGATGTGGGGTGGTGGAGTAAGCCCATTAAAAGTAATGTATAGAATTGATGAACGTGGTTCTTTTAAAAACTTTACTGTTAAACCAGAAAATGTTCATTCAGCTTATGATAATGGAGCTAGGCTTTGCAGAACTGGTAATAGATTTAAAACTGCTGAGTTTGAATTTGATAATGCCAAGAAAAAGGGGCAAAGAGTTCAGATAAAGATTGAGTACAATACAAATATGGAATCAAATAGTGGAACGGAAATAGACAGGTTTGAGTTATCTGATGTTACTTTCACATATAGAGCAATAAATAGGGAGTAGTTATGTCTTACAGGGCAGATGTAGCAAGATATTATAAAGAAGAACAAAAAGCAGATAGGAGATATCAGCAAGTTAATAAGTACGTTGTAGACCCTATGATGGAACATTACGTTGCTCCTAAGATAATGGATGCTTTGAAAAATAGACAGAAAGTCAATTCAGAAAAGGGGCTATTGAAAGGTGAATTGGAACCAAAGCCAGACGTTTCTGATGTTCCAAAGTTTTTTGATGATACAGGTAAATACAATGTACCAGATGGGAAAAACCCATGGAGAGCAAGTAACGCCATTGATGCCCCAGAAACTATGGCTGTTGCTGAAGAAGGTGGAGGGTTAATAACTGGTGCTACCATGTCACAAACAGGGGGCGATGTAGTAGCTGGTCAAATCACAGGAAAACCAGAAGCTATTGGGAAAGGCATTTCATTTGCTGGAGAAGCCCTGTCTAAAGTAAAAGGTTTTGGTGAAATAGGTGCTGGTTTAAGTAATGCTGGAGCTAGTGTTAGTAGCGCAAGTGCTAGTGCTGGTACAGCAATATCTACTGCCCTTGCTGGTATGGGGCCAATGGGCTGGGTAGGATTGGGCTTAGTTGGCTTAACTGCTTATGCTGGATATTCTGCAAATAAAGGTGGCAACTATCAAATAGGTGGTGGCCCAAGGTATGGAGCGTAAGATGAGTTATATCAAAGACTTAGAGAAAAAAGGTCGTTTTGGAGATACCAAAATAAGACATATAGATGGCACACTTCAGCACGTTAATAAAGAAGAAGCCAGTTGGATTGATAATTATGGGTTACTGGGTCAAGAAATGACTAAAGCTCAAGGTTCACAAACAACGAACCCAGAAACTGGCTTAAAAGAAAACTTCCTTCCAGCGTGGGCTATAGCTAGTATGTTATTTGCTGGTGGTATGGCTACGTCTGATAAAGATGGATGGGGTAGATTTAATCCTGGGAATTGGGACTTAGGAATGGGTAGAATGAGAAATTCTTCTCTTGGTAAAACTTGGGATAAGTATTTGGGTAAAAATAGTGCCTTATTTGGTGGTAAATCTAAGGCAAAAAGAAAAGCTTTGGCTTCTATAGATAAAAGAATAGCAGAAGTCGAAGGCAGAAAAGAAAATATATACCCAGATGCTATGGACAGTTTTAATGCCTCTAATATGGCAAATTGGGGTCAAATAATGAGGTCTGGTACTGGTGAATCAACAACTATGGCAACTGATAATAGTAAAAATTCTAATTGGCAAAATATTATAGCTGGTAATATTCAGAAAACAAATTCGACTTTCAAAAACGATATAAACAGAGCTGAAGATAGAATGTGGAGAGCTGAAGACCAGATTGATGAATTAGAAGCAACAAGAGCAGATATAGAATAAAGGAATTATTATGGCACAAACAGATGACGTAGGATTTGATTTAGGGTTATCTTTAATAAATGGCTTATTAAAAGCCAAGGCTAATAAAGAAGGCAGAGAAGATAGCCAACAACATGATAAAGACTTGATGATGTTACAAGATAGTCTTAAAGGAATTAAAGATAAACAAAACATAGTAATGGCTGATTCTTTGCAAAGAGCTGGAAGTAAAGAAAACCTTATGTTAGAGGATTCTTTAAATACGAAAGGCATTAAGTTGGCAGATAGATTAGCTGAAGATAGACAAACTGTTAGAGACTCTACATTAAATGAATACAATGTAGCTAATAGGGAAGATACTCAAAAATTCCAAAAAGGAAACCAAGCAATTTCGATTTTAACTGCTATGTTACCACAAATGGCTAACACTAAAAATGAAGAAATAGATATTAGCATAATGGAAGGTCAAGATAAATATGACCAAATTAGGTCAAAAGTGGGGCAGTTAGAAGAAGCTAAAAGACAAATGTATAACTGGACTCCAAATCTAAAGAAACTAAATAAACAAACTTTGCAGTTTAGAACTGAAAAAGGGTATCCGTTTAGTGAAACTGATATGTTAACTGATTATGAAAATTCTAGAAACGAAATAGAAGGAACAGTTATAGAGGCTTTAAAGCTACCAATGAACAACAGAAAGAGAACAAGCGTAAAAGATTTTATTGACACCATGGTTAAGAGAGCTAATCACAAAGACTTCCTTGATGGAGATTGGGATTTCTTTGGTTTAGGTACTGACCCAGATGGAGGACAAGCAAAGGCAATTAAAGAAGAGTTAGAGATTTGGCAAGGCTTATTAAACGATGAAAAAGGAAGTGCTCAATTTTTAGACGATATGTATGGTATTAGACCAGAAGAAAGACTGTTTTATCAAACTTGGGGAAGGCAAAAAAGTGAATTTCGTGGTAGCAAAATATTAAATACACAAAAAGCAGAAGCTGAGTTAAAGGAACAGTTAGACACATTAATAGAGCAATCACAATAAATGACACCTTTCCAAACTAGGGAAAAACTCAAACAATATCGTTTTAGACCTCAGAATTTCTCAGCAGAAGAAGAAAGAGAGTTAGAACAATATTCTAGGCTATATGGGTTTGTAAAAGACGACCAAGCCATGGAACTACCAGATAAGGTAGTAAATAGTGGCATTCTATCTCAATTCACATCTGGATTAACTGAAGGTGCTTTGGGGCCAATCGCTATGGGTGGTTGGGCTGAAGACCCAAACGATGAATTTCAACATATGGCATATAGTGCTGGTCATTTACTTGGCTTTGCATTGCCTATGCTTGGTAGTGTAGTTACTGGTGGTGGTTCATTGGCATTAAGACTAGGTGCTGGTGCTAGTAAAATTGGCTTATCTAAAGTGGGAGCTGGTATAGGAGCAGTTGGAAAAGGGGCACAAGCAGTTGGTGGAGTAATTAAGAAAACCAAATCAGTTCCTTTGTATGCTGGTGATTTAGCTAGAGATAAAGCCAGAGATATAATGGCTAAAGCTGGATGGGAAGCTGGTAAATATTTACAAAAAAAGGGAGCACCCACTTTAAGTGCCAAGTTATATGATTCAGCATGGCAAGGTGCTCATTTAGCTGTAGCTAGTGGCGTAAGTGGATTATGGAATGGTGTTGATGACGAATTAGATAACCTTGTTTTTGGCATGGTATCTGGTGGGTTGTTTGGTGGTCTAGGAAACTTTATCAATACTGGTAAAATGTTGGTACATCCTAACCCTAAAGTATCTCAAGCTGGTAAGTCTAAGATGTGGAAATATGCTGAAGAAGCTCAAGAGGTTTTATATAAGAATCAAGGAGCTATTGTATCTGGGGCATTAGGTGCTGGATTCCAAGGTGGATATGCACATTTACAAGGTGCTCCGACAGTTACACAGATATATGAACTAATATTAGGTGGTTTCTTTGGAGCCACTACTCATGGTGTTCCACAGGCACAGGCATCAAAGTACTTTAATAAATTCAACGAAAAAGACGAACATGGATTCAAGTATGATATAACTGACATGAGAAAAATGGAGAAAGACGATGATTACATTAATATGTCTCCAGATGCTCAAGATATAGTTAGAAAAGCTTTTGTAAATCACGTAGGTGAAATGTGGGATAAAGATATTGTTAATAGAACAGTTGACCCAGAAAACGAAGAATCCATAGGGGCTTTATGGTTATCGAGTAGAATTAGTAGAGGCTATGAAAAAGCTAGAGATAGAAAATTTAAAGAAGCTGATGATATTAAAAGTGCTGACCCATTTGAAGAAGCAAAATTAAAAGCTGAAGCCCTTGATGTAATACCAAAGAGACACAAAAGGCAACAAGCAACTGGATGGGTAGTAGAGAGCGTTTTAAGACAAGTAAGTGCATCAGATAAAAACAACAAACCATTGGATTCCAAAGTTCAAGACTTATGGGATAAGCTTACACCAGAATCTAAAGTAGAAGTTAGAGGTGGTAGCGTTGAGCCATTAGAAAAAGCAATCATTGATTACTTTAGAGATATACCAGATAAAAAAATTAATGTTACTGTTAATGATATAAAAATAGCAGAAAGTAAGTTAATTGGAGACCAACGTGAAGCTGTTGTTGCTCCATTCTACATGAAGTTTTTCAATCAAATGCAGAAAGCAAATACTAGGCATGAGCCAGATGCTGTGTTAAAGCATATGATTGATTCATTTAAGTCTATTGAAGAAACTGGATTAAAAGACATACCTGTTGAAGACCTAGTAAATACCTATAAAGAGAGTTTTGCTAAATCAGAATTTAGTGACTTGACTTTTACTCCAGAAATGGAAGGTACATTAGTTCAGTTATATACAAGATTATCACAAGGTCGTGTAACACCATATCTCTCATTAAACAACAAGAGAGGTAAGGTAACAAAGGTTAGGGGATGGAACTTACTTAAACGAAAGAAAACATCTAGAGAACCTAAAACTGGTGATGAAGTTATGCACCAAGATATTTGGGGTGACAAGATACAGATTATTGAATTTTCTGAGTTTATGGATACCAAAGGAAAGAATTACGTAGAGTATACTCCATATGATAAAGTAGATGGTGTTCCTGTTATGGATGGCGATGCTTGGACAAGAATAATGCAACATTTAGACAGGCAAGGGTATTACCTAAAGATTCCTAAGAAAGATGGTGGTGTAGAAAAGTCATATCCTATTCATCCAGAAACTAGCAAGATGACATTTAAAAAAATGATAGACCAAGTGTATGACAAGATACAGAAGAAAAGAAAGAAGGGTGACTTTGTTATTTCTAAAGGTTTATTAAAGAAATATATAGAAAAAGACTACGATGTATGGCTAGAAACAATGGGGTTAGACCCTTATTTGGATAGTAGTGGTGAATATAGAAACTTACACGAAAAAGCATTCTTGTCTAACTATTTATACGAAAAAGAATGGAACTTTAATAAAGCTATAGACAGAGTAAAACGTGAGTCTTTGATTTCTTCCAGAGCGTTCTGGCAAACATCTAAAGAGTCATTTAAAGACCTTACAGGTGGTACAGACGAAATCAATATGATTATCGTAGACAACGAGTCTGGTCATAAATCCTGGCTAAGTAAAAAACTAGCTAAGTATTTAACTACTCAGCAAAAAGAACCAGAAACATACTGGACAAGAGACAAAGATGGTAAGCCAATTGAAGAAGCATGGGGTAGTAAAGTAGATGGCTGGATAGTTATGCATTCAGATTTGTACAAACAGTTTATTAAATCAAGTGGTTTTTCTGGTACAAAAATGTCTCATTTAAAACCATCAGTAGCTGTTAAAATGCCAGATGGTAGTTTATTCTTAGTAAAAGGTGGTGTACATCCATCACGCCTTGGATATGATAAATCTATGTTGAAGCCAAATACTATGATTATGTCTACATCTGCTGTGAAATCCTTTCCTACTGGGACAAAGGTATTTACTGGACAAGCTAATAAGAAAGGAAAATACAGCATTAAAGATGAAGCTGGTAAGCCTTGGGATGGTGAAGCATCTGTAAAAATGAACATTGAAGATTTTAGAGTAAACTTTGGTGTATATGGAGATAACCATTCTGGAAAACCTGTTACTATAAAAAAACAAATGCATTCATTCTTTGATGCAATTACTATGTCTAATGCTGGGTTTAGGTCTTTCATGGATGCAATACACGATAAGGTGTTAAATGGTACTGAACTCTCTAATGCCTATGTAGATGCTTTAGCAAAAGACCCTAACGCTATTAAGCCAGATAAATTTAAAATAACAGATATTAGCGACACTCATTTTATAGATATTATTAACGATATAGACCACCCATTACACAAAGATTTAAACCTTGAGATATTCAATAAAATTAAGCACTTAGAGACCATTGAAGAGTTTGCTGGAACCCAAATGTACGAGGCTGTAAGAGACTATGCTAATAATTTTGAGACTTGGTACAGAAGTACTGGTTATCATCCTTTATCTGGAGTAATTAACCATAACTTATACAACCAGACAGTACATTTATATAGATTAAACAGATTCACTAAGCCAGAATGGAGAAACTCTGGTTCTGGTTGGGTTGCTGGTGTAGACCCTATCATGGAAGCTGTTACAAAAGGTATTAAAGAAAACGCTACATATGAGTTTTATCAAGATGGTAAATCAAACAAATTAAAAGTAGGTCATTTTAAGCTAGGCCATAGTCATGGCGAAATGCAAATTGATTGGGTAGCAAACAAAAGAACTACCCTAAAGAATGCTTGGAATGAATATAGGAACGCTTTAAAAGGATTAAATCCAGATGGTGCTAAAGCTAATATTACTCCTCAAGACATAGGTCAAATGAGACAGCAATTATTAATGGCTGTAATGAGAGTACCAGCTAATGCTATATCTGGAACAAGAGGATTGCTATTTGATGGATTCGTAGATAACGATGTAGCTGTTAACGATACCGATACTATGGCTGATTGGGGTGTTTACATGAGAGGCAGAGACCATTTCTACATTGATGGAGCTGATGTAGATGGTGATAAAACATTCTTTTACCAAGGATTGCCTCATCAGTACATGAATGACCTTATTAAAAACGATGACTTCTTAGAAAGATATGAAGGTAAAAAGGCATTTTTGTTTGAAAATAAGGCTGAAAAACTCAACGAAGATTTTTTAAGCACAACAAGTACTGCCTTAACTGAGGCTAAAACTGGAGTTAAAGAGATATGGTCTGGCTTTCAAGATGGAGCAGACATTGGTGGTATTATGGCTGGATTAGAATTAAAGCTTAAAACAAAAGGACACATACCTAAAGGATATCGAACTGATTCTGGCAATAAACCGAAATATAAGGATTACGGAGCTATTGAGAATAAGTCTCGTGAATATAAAGATAGAACTGAATTAAATGCCAAGCTTACAGATGGAACTGTAATATTTGGTGATGATATGAATTCTAGAGGTACAAAGGCTACTTTGTTTTATTTAAAGAAACATGATAAGCCAGTTATTATGAATCCTTCCCCAGCAGAATTAACTAAATGGGCTAAAAGAAATAACATAGAACGTTTAAATGTTGCTGGTAATCGAAGTAAAGATAAAGGTGAAGTACAGAAAGTTTTAACAGATGCATTAGGTGAAAGAAAGTTGGCTGTTAGTGATTACAATTACATTCACAATAATCCATTAGGACAATGGAGTCCAGGGGCTTTACGAAAAGCTGGTCAAAGTTCTTATGAAGGTAAGCAAGGATTAGGATTGGTAGTAAATGCTAAGTCTTTCTTAAATGTTGCCCTAGCTGACATTATACAAAACAAGAATGGTATAGTAGATTTAGAGGTTGTAGATAAGTTTGGGAGAGTAGAAGGGTATTTAAAAGGTAAAACAAGCCTAGAGCAATTAAATAGTGAAAAAGGCTATTATGTAATGGGTACTGAAGCACACAGTAGAACTGCTGATAGTGCTAGTTATTTTTCTATGGCTAATGCCTATCAAATGACTGAAATCGTATTTAGGTCTGCTTTTGAAAAGGGATTGTATTTTAAATCTATAGATGGTTACACAGAAAAAGCCAGTATTCAACACTTATATAATAGTAGAGCGTATAAACACTTATCTGATTTAAATAGAAAACTATATGGTTATGATTATCAAAATATGAAACCTTGGTCTGTACAGGCTGTAAATGAAGCTGTAAGAGGATTTAAAACTGCACCAGATGGCATTAGTTCTATAACAGATATTGCCCATAAGATGGCTCAGAATGAAATAAACACAGACCCTATGAGGCATATTAATCACAATACATTAGGTAAAAACATATCATTAGTAAATCAAATAATGAACAACCCTAAAGTGTTGGAATATATAGCTAGGCAAAACTTACAAGTAAGACCTTTGTATTATTCAATAGACTATAATGCTATCTACGAACAGATGGAAAGATTTAAAGATTTTAGAGCATTCGAGTCTTTTACAGATACAGAAGGTGGACGATTAAAAAAGATGCCAGATAAGGTTGAAGATATTACAAAAGCTGACAGGAAACCTTATATAGACTTTATATGGGAAGGCATTAATAAAGGTTTTGAAAAACGTTTAGGTCAAGTTGGAGTAGACATACAAAGAGTATTTGATGGAATGTTTACAGATGCTAGAAGAGGTGAGTTAGGAAAGAATAAAGACTTACCTATAATGAGATATAGGTATGAACAGGAACTAGCATATAAAATTAATGACACTATGGACATTTGGAGTGCCTTAGTACTAGAAAATACAGGTAAGAAATTAAAACAGTCTATGACTGATGCTGGGTTAGAGGTAGGAGAAAAAGGAAAAACTACCAGTTTACCTGTGGCAGATATCGTGAGAATAGCTAGGCAATTAAACGAAGGCAAGGACATTACTTTGGCTACAGATGTAAGGATAGTTAGTAAGTTTGCTGTTGAGGTGGATAAGGCTAGACAGGAAATAGCAAAGAATGGTGTTGCAAGAATAGAATCTAGAGTTGAAAACCAATGGACATCTTTTAGAGACATTATATCACAACTAGCTGAGAATACAAAAATACGATTTAAGGACGAATTCAAAAAGAGAGACAAACCAGCATTTGAATCTCAAGCAGATGCTGAAGATTCTATTTCTAAAAGTGTTCAAGAAATAAGTGACAGGGCAAAAGACTTAGGGATAGACCCTAAAATAGCTGTTGAATATTATTACAATCATTTATTAAGCAGTTTATCTCCTCAACCTACTCGAAAAGATACAAATGCCAAGCATTGGGATAATCGTATTGAGTTAGCAAAAAGTAGAGGACAGTATAGTGAAGCAGAGTCTTTACGTCATGCTAAAAAAGAATGGTCTGATAACTGGGAGAACACCAATACTCCAGTATTTGTATGGGGATTAGAAGCAATACCAAATAGTGTGAAAGCTAGTTTTATGAAAGGATATGCTAACGCTTTTGATTTACTCAATACAGTTAAGCCAAAAGAATTACGTACTGAATTAGGTAAGTCATTTGAAAAGCCTAAAGAAGAAGTCAAGACAGGTAAGGTAGAAAACAAAGCTGATTCTAACGAGGTAAATACCTTAGAAATTGACAGGTTATTGCTTACAGACGACAATGGTAATATAAGACCAGAGTTGGGTATTAAAGATATGGATAAAGCTAGGTTGGAAATGCCTAAAGATATGAACAGGGTATTTGATGAGATAACTAAAAGCTTAGATACATTACCAGATGGGGCAATATTGCGATTTGAAGACCTGTATCAGTTTATGAAATTTGAACAAGGCACAAAAGAAAGCAGTATTAAAAAAGCTACTTGGGATGATATAAGGTCATTTAACGAGTTCTTAAAAGAAATTGTTCATGCTAGACAGCCAGATGGCGTTATAAAAAGATTCTATCATTGGATATTCCCAGACACTATTGGTCAAAAAATGGCTGGACACGACCTTAGTATGCTGTACAAAATGAAAATACCTGTTCGTACTGCCAAGGATATGGGGTTAGCTACTATAAAAGTACCAGTATCTTCCATGACTTTTATGCATAAAACTGGTGGATTAGTACGAGAAGTAGAAGACTCTATTAAAAACAATATGGTAGAAGGGTTGTTTGATTCGTTTCAAACAAAGAAAGAATTGGAGACTCTGGAAGGTGGTATCACAGCATTTACTGACTTATTCATGTTGGCAATGAAAGAGCAAAATATAGCTCACAGACAAAATCCAAAACAAAAACAGTTTTATATAGATGAATGGAAAAGTTCAAGTAAGCTAAGACAGAAATACGAAAATAAAAAATTTAAAGTTTCCAGAGATGGAAAAGTTGTCGAAGTAACTAGTAAGGAAATAATAAATCAAATCATAGCAGAAACTCAAGCCTATACAGAAGGGTTGTATCGAACATTTCAAAGTGCTGGATTAATCAATAAAAAGACTGGTGAATGGGAAAAGATTGACTGGAGTAAAATTGATGAAACAGCAGATTGGGGTGGCAAGGGATTAAAGATGCATGACTACATTATATATGATAAACAAGGACGTTTTGATATGCAAAATTTCCAAAAACATATAATGGACAATGTAGAAACCTTTGGTGTAAACAAACTTCGTATGTTAATAGGTA
>Ga0098038_1000668_pt1 | contig 14937 bp, 25 predicted proteins | sample 5B_taG_FD_75051 | JGI IMG/M metagenome (GOLD analysis project Ga0098038, IMG submission 75051) | Marine viral communities from the Subarctic Pacific Ocean - 5B_ETSP_OMZ_AT15132_CsCl metaG | ecosystem: Environmental > Aquatic > Marine > Oceanic | place: Pacific Ocean | collected 2015-01-08 | reverse complement strand
TTTGGTTTTAAGGTAAAAAAAATAATTTTATTATTTTTCCTTATTCTATTTCTTAATGTTATTCTCATAAAACTTCATTGTATATAATGTTTCTGCTTTTGCGGCTATTCTCTTTTTATCGTGTACGTAGTACAGCCAGTATGCGTGTATAGCACAATCACGCTTGTATTCATCTGGCATAGCTTGAGGAGGTTGCATAAACTTACCCCATGGCATACCAGGAGGATAACAGTCTAATGGCTCTTTACATTTAGTAATTGTTAAATGTGTTTTACCATATCTAGCTGTATATTCTTGTCCTAAGGCTATCATATGATTATATAACCATCTATAAGTATTTTTATTTTGTCTACACCATATTGTTGATGGGTGATTATAATGAGCTTTTTTGTAAGGTACATTATCACCGTTATCATAATGATGATGTGCAGTACAAAGCATTTGAGCTGATTCTAATATCATTTTAACTACGTGTTTATTATATTGTAGCTCAGCAGCTTTGTAAGGACATTTATCTAAATAAAATATATTCATTTATATCTTTTGTTATTTAATCTATCGTAATGTTTGTCTAGTAATATATTAGCAACTTCTTCGCTAATCATATTATCATTATATAGTTGCCATATTAACTTACTCATTGTTAACTTGTATTTCGCCGTATAATATCAACTCTACGTCTGATTGACTATAGCAGTTTGATTCTGGCCAATTTATATATCTATTATGTATAAGTATATGCTCATCAAGAGGTTGCTTATAACAATAATACATTGCTGTAAATATACCTGCAAAATAAAACAAAGCTATTATACAGAATTTATCTATTAATTGTATTTTATTCATAATCTCGTATAGTTTTAAACAGCGGGTGTCTGTATGAACCTGCTTGTGTTCGTTGAAAATAGGTAAAGGTAGCACGCTTGCCAATATAGTCAGTGATATTGTTAAGTATCTCCGCTAAATCCTTGTAGTTGTAGCCTTTGCCCGGCGGACAACCGAACTGTACACCTTCGTCATCTAGCATAATGAACTTGCCAAGTGTGCCTGTCCTTTTGCCTTTACCTGTTTCATAACCAATGATAGTTGCTTCAGTATCGCTGAAGTCTTTAAACTTCATCAGGTCGTAAGACCTACCGTGTTTGTATAGACCATTTAGTCTAACAATAGAGCCTTCGTAGCCCTCACTTAAGAATGTGGCATGAAGATCTCTAGCATAATTGTAGCTGTCAACTAATTTTGCAGGTACATATCTAACACAATAATTGTATATATTTGATGTTACGAGATTTTGCATACGAGTTTTATAACTATCGTATTTACCATCTACATAATCATATACGTGAAACTGTGTTAATAAATGTGCTTCATGTCTATCATCTTCAGTAGGTTTTTGCTTACGAACTAATGATATAATTTTTTCAAAGTCATCTTTCAATTCGTGATTGTATAACTCGCCATCGAGTACTGTATCAGGATTATGAAAGAAAAACGGTTTTAAGCTTTCTAATATATGTTTTATATTTTTAAATTCTTTACCTGTTCTTGAGTATGCTTTCACGCTGAATGAAGCCAATTGTTCTTGGCCGGGAAAGTCTGACACTCTTTTAACTAGACAGCGGACGCCGTCAAGTTTAGGTTGTATGTACACAGGTTTTGACCAGTCAACACGACTGTTATCGAACTTGTGTGCAAGCATTGGTTTTATCATAGGTTATTAAGTTTATTGTTTATTATATCTAATTTTCTTTTTATTATTGCTGCTTTCATGTATTCTTCATTACCTTCGTACATGTGCATAAGTGTTGTTAGTCTAGCTAACTCACCGACTAAGAACTCTTCTTCTGTTTCTTTAAATGGCAATTGTCCTTTTATTAATTCACCGATTGTCATAGGTGTATTGTATTGATGCCACTTAGGATTAGCTGATTTTTCTATTAGTATATCTAATACTTTGTCAGCTAATACATTTAATTCATCGTCAGTCATATTATTATTATCCAACTTTGTTCGTATTTATTTTGTAATGTTAGTCTTCATGGGTTAATATATCTATAATTTTCTGAGCGTGGTTTTTAACCGCATAACGTTTAGTATATTCTTTTGCTTCATGTCTTTGGCGTTTCCATCTAGTTTCACCATTTGCAAAATCAGTATAGTCCATATCTTCCATGTATTTAGTTATAATTTTATGTGGAGGTAATACAAATATATTCTTACTAGTATAGTTATTGTAACAACTAACCCATATATCTTTTTTACCTGTCCATATAATATAAGTATACTCGTGATCTATATTTATCCAGTTGTTATATAAGTAGCAACTGTCATAGTACATATCATGAACTAACTTTGCAGCAAGTTTCGCGCCATCCATAGTGTCGTTTCCAGCTTGTAACCAATTAGCTATTTGTATAGCTTGCCATTGTGGATAACCATCATGGTGCATATACATATTTACTCGGCTATTGTCAGCATAAACAGCAGGTGAATCAGCAAAACCTAGTTCACTTTTTTCTGCGTGTCGTCTATCAACAACCATAATCATATTTCTTGTAGCCATATTATTTAGTTTCTATGTAGCCTGCATCGATTAAATCTTTTAATGTGCGCCCGAACCAACCTTGCAGACCATTATAAAGTTCGTGGTCGTATATATATTGCCATGCAGCTAATACTTCATCGCTGTCTTTTGGCTGTACAAAGCCCTCGGCTATGCCAACAGCCTTGTAACTAGTCATTTTTCTTTTCATAATCTATCTCTTTCATTAAATAATGCGTAACCAAGTTTCGCGTAGTTTATTATATCACCGAACCTACTAATCATAGGCTCTGCTTTATTTAGATCGTGGTTACTAACATGAGCAGCAACAGAACTAACTTGCTTATCAAAGTAAGCATACCATACTATTAACGGATCTATACCTAGCTTTTTAGCTGTAGATTTAAAGTTGTTTAGTACGTCTTCGTCCTTCATAGTATATTCAGGACCTTTTTTTCTCATAGTATCTCTAGCATATTCGTCTAGTTTACTTGCTAGTATATCAAACTCTGTATCTTTCATTTTAATCTAGTAATTTCATATAGCCGTTTACATCAGTGGCTGCAAACCAGTCAAGACCTTTATGGAAGTCATTGATAACTTTTTCATCAGTGTTACCCATTTCAAAAGTCATCTGTGCACCCATTATAAAGTCATACATCGATAACTGTGCGGCTGTTAATTTATATTCTTCTCCACTGAAAGGATTTGTAACAGTGTCGCCGTGTGTATAGCATACGCCGTTAAACCAAGTAGGTAATATGTTTTTATCTTTTTTACTCATCGTTATTTAGGAATTTATCGCCGTACATAACATCATGCGCGGTAAGTTGGTATGTATATAAGTCAGTATAAGAACATAAGTCTCTAACGTCTGACAATGTTAAGTCTGACCACATAGTACTAGCCATTAGCTTATATGATAGCCTTTTAGCTGAGTCATATTTCAAAGCATTAATTTCAATAGTTGTTTGAATATTTGGTTTTAGTAATTCGTATAAGTTTTTCATGTTGTTTATTTAATTATATTATCTAACTCATGTCGTATTTATATTGTAATATAGTGGACGTGGCAGGAATCGAACCTGCGTTTCAATCAACTTGCGTTTTATTCTATTGGAGATTTCGTAAGACGTCTATCCCAAACCTCACAAGTTGTATTGACTAACCATTTCACGCCCATAAAGTAGCAGTTGTAGACAGGTAGTTAACTAGTATTGTCATTTATCTACAATTTCTGTTTTGCGAACCATAGTAGGAATTATCGCTAACGTGACCTGTACGCCGCCACTAAACCGCCTCACATAATACACTTCCGTACGCTCGCTTATACCCGTCGGCAGTCGGCACCACAAATGTTATTGGCGTTCTGTTTTTATATCTCTAGTTGATGTTACCATCCACTCACAGTCATTTACTTTGTGACCTGCACCGTATAAAAATGCTTCACAAGACTCTGAGTCAGGGTTCCACTTGTTTTCATCGTTGCATAATGAGCTAATGTCATATCTATATACGTCACCGTCATTAAAATCTAGCACCCATATGTATTTAGCTGTGTAACTACTTGTGCTTCTTAGCCCACTGTAGCTACAGGTTTTTTCTTCTTGCATATCTGCGTATGCTTTTTTTGAATCACTCATATCTATTTATCTTAAGCAGGTTCCATAACCTCTGCGAGCGGTTAGCTTACGTATTCTAGCTGCTTGGGCTTTCGGCATAATTTGGATAGTGTTGCCGGTTTTGTGGTATGTGATTGCCACACAGCCATAAGCTTCCGTACTGCTACAGTTAACACATTCGGTATAACCGAGCGCCAACCGCTGTGGAGGTATTATATTATTGCATTTACATTTTTTCATATATAATTATTATCTGACTATTATCGTAATTATATTGTATATTATTTTTCTTTTTCTTCGTAATAATCACCTGAGTCTAACAGTTCATCTTTTTTATCTGACTCTTTTTCTTCATATACATCTGTCCACCATTGTTCTAGTTCGTGGTTGAAGTCATATTCCATATCGTCCCATAAGTGAGGTTCTACCCACACATCAGAACCAGATACTAATTCATTTATTGCTTGATCTGACCATTCAGAATAGTCTTCGTAGTAATAGCCGTCTTGTGATACATAAGGTTTTTCTTCGTGAGTACACCAGTATATATCATAGCTATCAGCTGTTGACTCGCTATATATTTTTAGTATGTGTTTACCATCGTTCCAGTCGGTGGTGTTGTCTAGTTTACCACCATATTCTGTTGCGATATATTCTAGAAGCCAAGGTGCGTCCGGCTCTTCCATGATACCATCTTGCTCTAACTTCTCTTTGATGATTTCGTCTGTTAGTAATTTGCTCATTTTGCATAGTTTTTTAAGTAATACTCTAACATAAAATTTAAACGAGCAAGGCCAGAGTATATTAATGCTCTTGCTGTTTGTGTATACTTTTTAGTTTCTAAACCATCAGGTGTTAAGAATGTCCACCTAACATTTTGTTTATACTGTTTGTTTAGTTGATACGGTGAGTAGCAACCATTTTGTTTTCTTACATAACCTGACTTAAAACAAGCTATTCTTAGCCTCTGCTTCATTGGTCTTAGTGCTTTATCATAGTATCTCCAACCTGTTGGCACTGGAAACTCAAATTCTCTTGTACCATTTTTAGCTTGACGCTGTGTTGTTACTTCTTTAATATTATATTTAATAAGCAATTGTCTCACGTAAGCGTTTTCAAGTGCCTCTTGTTCTTGTTTATAAGTCATGTTAGTTATTTTTAAGTAAGTGATTAGCGATCTTCTCAGCAGTGAGTGACATGAGATAACTATGAGCTTCGTTATATTCTAAGGGTGTAGAGCTAAGTAACTCGTCAATCTCACCACTGAGTGTCCAATCGCATATTTTATATATTTCTTTTATTGCTTCTTTACTAGCTTTACTTGCTAGTCTATCAAATTCTTTTGTTTTACTCATAGTTTTATTTGTTTTACAATATTATTATCTTACTGTTGTCGTATTTATATTGTATTGAGAGCATGGCAGGAGTCGAACCTGCACTTTAGTACCGTAGCATGCTCACCGCTCTTTTGTTTTCAACACTAAGCTTACAGTGTATTCCCAAGAGCTATTTAGTTGCGGGAGGTGGAGTCGAACCACCGACCTCGAGGTTATGAGCCTCGCGAGCTACCACCTGCTCTATCCCGCCATTTTTATTAAGTTCCAGTTCATTTTAAATGGTGAATCATCTTCGCCTGGTGCATATTTGTTATAAACTTCTACTAATTCTTCAGTCCATCCGCCTTGTTCTACAAGCTTTGCTTGCCATATTTCGCGTTGGCGTCTGCCTTTTTCCCATGCTCTATGGTCATCTGCCATCATATGAGTATGGTCATATTGTTGAAACATTTCTTCTAGTGTTAAATCGTCATAGTATTTTGCCATAATTTTAGTTTTAAGAGTATATTCTACCGTTTACTTTCACCCATGATTTCATAGAGTGATACATTTTGTCTTGACTGTCATAGTATTTTGTATGTGGTGACAGTGTTAGTACTTCTGTTTTGCCATCTTTAGTTAGCGTGATAGCTTGTGGCACAAAGAAATTACTTGCTTGTGCGCCATGAAATTTTATAGTATTAGTCATATTTGTTGATTTATATAATTATTATCTTGCTTTATTCGTATTTACATTGTATTTTAGCATGGACATACTATCCATAGTGTAATATACAATAAATAAAATACTAGCGCAATAAACAAAAAGTTTATTACTATATCTGTATACTTATTCTTAAAATCCATAAGTAATAGTTGGATTATTAAATGCTAAGTGTACTAGTATCATTACTATTCCTGATAATGCTAGTGTCATTAGTGAATATAGTATTACATTGATTGCATAGTGTTGAAACTTTCTTTTCATAGTTATAAATTTAAGTGTTAGTTGCCATGAGTGGAATCGAACCACTATTAACCATTATGGCATTTGCTTGTTCGCATTTTTTATAAGTCGCTAAACAATGCGCAACTACGACTTTAGCCACCTCAGCTTACTCGGCACTTCGGCTGAGGTATTTGTGACTATACTAACTCTTTGCCACGTAGTGCTAATGGAATATTGTTAGTAGCAGTGTAACTTTTGTATTTTTCCCAGCATGGTAAAGTTGAAAGTGTTGACTTCATAATGTTAAATGCTTTGTCATGTGAGTAAACATACTTGTCACCTTTTTTGTTAGTGAATTCAAATGTTACATTTTTTCCAATTAGTGATTTTCTTAGTACAAATCTTTTAGTTATTAAATTGCTCATAGTTATAAATTTTAGTTATTATTATTATTATTATTTCTTATATTATTATTATCTATTTGACTTCGTATTTATATTGTATAAAAGTATATTATTTGTTTAGTATGTAAATTGCTAGTAGTAGTATTCCGCACACTCTCACAACTTCTATATTTATATAAGTATTTATCATATATTATTATTATCTACTTAACATCGTAACTATATTGTATAATAAATTAAATAAAAATTAATAATATATAGCAAAACGTGAAAATTATCTACAAAATCATGGCAAAGTGGGGCCCGTGGCTGTTTAACAATGCGTTTTACGATTTAAGCACGAAGCGTAGAGGAGGGGCGCAATGCTAAACCTCATCACATCTAAACATATTTTTTATGACAATAGCCTATAAAGCTATAATAGTAACAGGCAAGTGTCACGCTTTACTTAAATATCTACTTTACTATGTAATTATAACAATAGAAGATATTAATATGCCTAAACAAAAACTAAGCTTAAAAGCACGTATAGCGAAAAAGAAAAGAGATCTAGCTGCGGCAAACAGTCCTAGACGTAAGAAGATGCGTGCTGAAAACCAACGTAAGCGTAGAGCTGCAAAGAAGCGTGGTATGAAGTTAAAAGGCATGGATTACGATCACAAAACCAAGAAATTTACAAGCATACGTGCTAACCGTGGGAACAGAGGACACGGTACACGTAACGAATAACCTATCCTCTGAAACCTTAAAATACCAAAATAATGACGTATTTTTATTACAAGACTAATACGTGGAATAGTCAACCACAAATATCCGAAGAAACAATAAACCTTTGGAAACACCTCGCAGAAAAAACAAACTGGAGGATAACACAATTACCTAATGGTTTCTATCAAACCGAATACCAAGGCATCGATAATGATACATGGTACGACGTTACTAGACGTGAAACTATAGAAAGTGCTGAAAAAGCTATAGACGGAAGCGTAGAACATTATGCTAAGAAAGTAGACTTTTTAAAAGGACCTAAAGTAGTTAAAACATTTAAGTAATAGTTTAATTTAAAATTTAATTTAATGGAATTTAATCAACCAAGCCAAATTGTAAAAGATTTGACTTTTGGCAATAAAGCCAATAGTAAAATCATGAAAGGTGTAGAGAAACTAGCAGATGCTGTTAAATCTACACTAGGCGCTTCAGGGAAGTGTGTGATATACGAGGATGCCCTCGGAAAACCGGTGATTACAAAAGACGGTGTAACAGTTGCTGAATCTGTTGTCTTATTTGATCCGGTTGAAAATATTGGCGCAACCCTAATAAAAGAAGCTGCTAAGAACACAGTGAAAGAAGCAGGTGACGGTACCACTACGGCTACTGTCCTTGCTTACTCACTATTAAACGAAATGCAACAATATCAAGGAAAAGATAGCGTAAGAAAGATAAATGCAGGTATAGACACGTGTTTAAATAAAATAACTAATTATTTAGATAATATCAAAGTCGATGTATCTGGTAAAATGTTAGAACATGTCAGTACTATTTCTTGTAATAATGATGATGTACTTGGTAGAATTATCTCAGAGGCTTATACTAAAGTCGGTAAAGATAGTGTTGTATTGTTGGAAGAATCGCAGACAGAAAAAACGTATGCGGATGTAGTAGACGGAGTACAATTAAAATGTCCAATAACATCAAACTATTTAATAACAGATAAAGCTAGAGAAGTTGCTGAACTAGATAACCCTTATATATTGATAGCTTTAACACCAATACAAAGTATAAGAAGTATACAACCAATACTAGAGCATGTTATTAAAAAGAAAAGATCGCTATTAGTTATAGGTGCTTTAGAAGAACAACCTAAATCAGCGCTATTAGCAAACAAAGTAAAAGGCAATATAAAAGTAAATATTATTGATTTACCTGGTTTTGGACCTACAAAAGAAGATACTGTTGAAGATCTAGCTATTGTAACAGGTGCAAAAGTAATAAATGAAAGTCTTGGAGATGATTTTGATTTAATAGATGTAGGTTTTTTAGGTGAAGCTGTTAAATCAGTAACTGATAATAAAAACACAGTATTAACTATAGATAAGTCAAAACAAGATTATACTGAAAGGATAAAAATAGTAAAAGATGCTGTTAAGAAACAGAAAGATCCTTTTATGAAAAAGAAACTACAAGAGCGATTAGCTATATTATCTGGTAATGTAGGTATTGTTCGAGTAGGTGCAAACTCACAAGTTGAGTTAAAAGAAAAGAAAGACAGAGTTGAAGATGCTATTTATGCTACAAAAGCCGCTTTACAAGAAGGAATTGTTCCTGGAGGTGGTATAGCTTTACTAAATGCCGCAACAAGCATTAAAGAAGACACTGATGGAGAAGCCATACTTACTAAGGCTATTTTATCTCCATTTATGACTATATTAAGCAATGCTGGTATAGATGCTGTACTACCAAAGAAAGATGGTTATGGTATTGATGTTATCACTGGTAAAGAAGTTGATATGATTAAAAACGGTATCATTGATCCGGTTTTGGTTACAAAAACGGCGCTCAAAAACGCAGTGAGCGTAGCAAAAACAATAATGTCTGCAGATTGTATAATAAGTAATAGAAGAGTAGAGCATGCAAGCAGTTAATCATTATATAATCATAGAAAAAATAAAAGAAAAACCTAAGTCAACATCTGGTTTTGTAATGACAGAGTTACAAAATACTGACATTAGGTACCTAAAAGGTAGGGTAGTAAGTGTTGGTGACCTGATAACAGCGGTCAAAGAAGAAGATATAGTATGGTATGACAGACATGCTGGTAATTCTATTGAGTACGATGAAAAACTTTATCACGTTATTAGAAACGGTGATATTGTTATAGTAGAATGAAACTAGAAGCTTCTGATATACGGGACTTACAAATATTTAAGTATTACAGGCTCGTTCGTAAATGGGCCTGTAAAACTTATAATATTAAAGACGCTGATCTAGAATTATTAATATATTTAGACTGTAAAGGTAGGTTTACACGTAATGACTTTATAAATGGTACTTATACATACTCATGGGATAAAAATCGATGGGAAAGACTTAGAAGAGATGGTTGGATAGAAGCTTGGAGGCATAGAAACAGAACTACAATTAAATACACGATATATAAAACATCGTTTAAGTGTAGTCAGTTAATAAGTAGAATATATAGGATCCTATTGTCACAAGAAGATTTACCAACATCTGAAAGAAATAAATTTTTTAACAATAAATCATATACAGACAAAGTTTATAACAAAGCTATAGATGATATGATAAAAGATATAGATCGATGAGTAAAATATTATCAAAAATATTTGGTGGCGCAGGTAGTGTAGTTATAGATAAACTAGCTGGCGTTGCTGATAAGTTCATTAGAACAAATGACGAGAAAGCTGCTTTTGAAAAAGAAATGACAGAGATATTGATAGAAGCTGAAGCGGCGATACAAAAAAATGTTACCGAAAGGTGGAAAGCAGATTTAGAGCACGGAAACTGGTTAACGCGTTCAGTTCGTCCTCTCGTACTAGTATTCTTAATAGTGGCGACCGTGCTCATGATATTTATAGACAGTGGATCTATAGATTTTAAGGTAGATGAAAAGTGGACAGATTTACTTCAATTAGTACTAATGACAACGATAGGTGCGTATTTTGGCGGACGATCAGTCGAAAAATACAACAAAATAAAAAATGGCAAGGATAAATAGATACGCTCAAGACGCAACACCAGATAAAAGCGACAAACTAATAGGTACTGACTCGAGTGGTGGAACAAGAAATTATTCACTAGAAAATGTAGGCGCTTTTTTATCACAAACAAATGTTTTAGGTATACACTCTAATATACCATATAAATATAATCATGGTGACTTGTTGTCTGGTAATATAAAAGATAACAACAACGATACTGTTGTAGGTGCTTTTCCAACATCAAACGTTTCTATACGTGTTAGCGCTTATCCAAACAACGGTAATAGAAGTGCATTAACAGTGTTAAACACTTTTTTAAAAAAAGAAATAGTAATAAGTCAAATACAAGATCAGAATATATTTGCTGTTTATAAGGTAGATACTATATCACAGTTTGGTAATACTGATTTTTATGACTTAGGTCTAATTCATCTTAATAGTAATAATAATTCTGATGGGTATGGTTTTGTAACAGGTGTGTATTATAATGTAACATTATACACAGGCGCGCAAGACAAAGAGTATGAGCAGTCATTTGCTACAGGTGATCTGTCTTTTGTAAATGGACAGTTTGAGCTAGCAATTCCTCATAATTTAGGTAAATTTCCAACAATTTCTGTAAAACTAAGTACAGGGGATGTTGCAATTGTACCACACTCACATATAAATAAAAATAATTCAAAAGTATTCTTTTCGGCATTAAACTCTGGAATAGTATACGCAAACTAACAAAAACTAAACAAACAAGAAAATGGCAATTAAATTTCTACACGACCTGGACCTCACGGGACAGGAGATACAAAACTTAAAACTGCATGTAACGAGCTCGGCTCCTACTGCAGCCATTGGTGCGATATACTTTGATAGTGGTGCCAATGCATTAAAAGTAGGTCACGACAATGGATCAGGTGGGGTTATATTTAAAACTCTATCAACTGACACAAGTGATGATAACACAGAATATAACATATCCGCAGTAGACGCATCAGGCGCTAAACTAAGATTAAACGGTACAGACTCAAGCAATGATGATGTTGAGATCGCAGGAGCTGGTACGGTTTCTGTAGCTGTGACAAATGCTAACAAGATAACAATTACTGGTGCCGCTACAGGCGCAGCAGATGCTACAACAGCTGGAGCAATAAAATTATTTAGTAGTACTACACAAACAGTAGCTGCTAACGAAGTAACAACTACAAACGGTAGAACATACGGTTTACAGGTTGATTCATCTGGTAGAGGTGTTATTAATGTGCCTTGGACTGATAGTGCAACATTAACCACTGAACAAGTTCAAGATATAGTTGGAGCTATGTTCTCTGGTAACACAGAGACAAGAATTGGTGCTACTTACCAAGATAGTGATGGTACTATTGATTTAGTAGTAGACAATATGAACTACACTCACCCAACACACGATGGTGATGATATTTCAATTGACACTGGTGCTTTAACAGGCGCTACTGTAATTAGTGATTTAGACTTTAACGTTACAACTGATACGCTTGGTCACGTTACTGATGCTAGCGCTGCAATATCAACAAGAGATCTAACACTAGCTGATTTAGGTTATACTGGCGCTACTAATGCGAATAACTATAGTTTAGATTTATCTAAATTAAATACCGTAACGTCAGCAATGACAGGAGCTCAAACTTTAACGTTTGGTGATTCTGGAGATGATACTACTGTTGTTATAAAAGGTAACTTAACAGTTATTGGTACAACAACTACAAATAATGTTGAAACTGTATCTACATCAAATGGTGTACAGTTTGAAGGTAGTGCTGCTAATGATAATGAAATATTATTAAAAGCTGGTACAGTATCAACTGATAGAACAATAACTTTACCAGATGCTAGTGGTACAGTTGCTTTAACAAGTGATATTACTGGTACAAACTCTGGTACTAACACTGGTGATGAGCCTGCAGCAAGTAAAACTGTTGCTGGTATTGTTGAATTAGCGACAGATACAGAAGCAAATGCAGGAACACTTGAAACTAGAGCTGTTACACCTAAGAACCTAGGTGCTTTCACAGGAACATCAAACATTACAACAGTTGGTACAATAGCCACTGGTACTTGGCAAGGTTCAGCAATATCAACTGACTATATATCAAATTTAAGTGGAACTAACACAGGTGACGAATCAGATGCTACAACAAGTGCAAAAGGTATTGTTGAGCTTGCTACAGCTACTGAAGCTAAAAACGGTTCTGGATCTCAAAAGGTTGTAGATGCTTCACAAATTGGTGCTAGATCTGTTCATGCTACTATTGATGTATCTAACAGTACATTTGCGAGTGGTAATCAAGTATGTGCAATACAACACGATTTAGGTACTGAAGATGTTATAGTTCAATTATTTGACTCAAGTACAAAAGAAACAGTATATGCTGTTGTTGAAAGAAAAAACTTTGCTGGATCTGCTAGCACAACAACAATAAGAGTAACATTTAGTGATGTTCCAAGTAATGATATTGAGGTTATGATTACTTCGATAAAAGGATCGACAAGTAAAACACCTAGCTACTCATAATAAATAAAATTAAATGATAATTAAAGTAGAATATGATAAAACAGACGCTACTTTAACGCTCACAAAAGATGATGATATAGTTGCTGTTATCAATGACAACACAGTTGTTGATAATAGCGACACATTATCATTTGAAATAGCGTTAAACGTGTCTCAATATCAAGAACAATTTTTAATAGATGGCGAACCTAACGAGTAGTCAGTCTGGTAATTGGACAAGCTCTTCAACTTGGGGAGGTTCAACTCCTGCTGACGGAGACACATTTACTATTTCACAAGGACACATAGTAACAATAAACTCTGATTTAAGAGCTGGTACTGGTTTTGGTGATATACTTGTTAGAGGTAATCTACACTTTGCAACTAACGGTAAAATTAGAATGAACGGTAGAATTACTGTACAAGGTAACGCATCTACTGATTATTCTAAAACCGATGGTGTTTCTGCACAAGACTTTACTGAAGGTGGTGGTTCTTCTGGTGCTTTATTATCTGCTACAGGTAATAACATACATTTAGAATTTGAAGGCACAAATGCTGATCAACACGGTATATGGGTAGAAAACATAAGTTATTCATCTTGGAAGTTTATAGGTGATGATAGTGTAACAACGACAGAGTTAAGCGCTGTAGCTAATGTTAATGATGACTATATAACTGTTGATAGTGAAACTGGCTTTGGCGTTGGTGATTGGATTGCAATATATAAAGGTGTAGGAACTAATAGATATTACCATGGAGATGAAGGTGCTTGGGTTCATGATGTTGACACATCGAATAATAGAATATATGTAAAAAAGTTTGTAGGTCCTAAGGCAATAGTTTCTTCTGCCAGCGGTACTTCCTTAGTTGTTGATCACAGCAAAATATTTAGAGTAGGCTACAAAATTATATTCGGTACAGGAAGTAATAGAAATGTAAGAACTATAACCGCAATAAACAATACAACAAACACATTAACACTAAACTCAAGTATATCTGGTACTATATCAAGTGGTACTGAGGTGTACGAAACTGGTTTAGATAAAAAGCATGCGGTCGACTGTAAAGTTAGAGTTAATGCACATGTGCTTACTAGCGCTGGCGCTGTTGGTGATACCACAGTAACTGTTAGCGACGCAACAGACATAAGTGTTGGACATACAATAAATATTGATGTTAATAATGACGTTGATACAAATTGGGATTATAATAGTGAATACTCAGTTACTAATAAAAGTGGTAACACTTTAACAATTAGTCCAGCTTTAGGGCACGTTAGAAAAGTTGGTAGTTTAGTACAAAGATTAGATAGATCAATAACAATAGAAGGTGTAGATACAGATGTTAGAGCTTTTTGCTACGTAGAATATGATACAGATAGTAATAGAGCTGGTACAAGAGAAATTGGTTTAAAAGACATACGTTGGTACAGGATGGGTGGTAATACTAATAATAATTTTTATCGCGGTGCTTGTATGGTTGCAGGTTATAATAGTGATATTGGTACTGGTTATGCTACAAACTCAAGAGAAGATTATCAAAGTGGTTATCAAAACTGTGTAGTACACAGCTCAAATAATTCTAGTAATTACACTGGAATGAACAGTAGACATGCTATAGGTTTTATATGGAGAAACTGTATTTCAGTAAATGCCGCTGCAAGAGGCTACTGGCAATGGTCATCTCATTATAACGTGCAGTTTGTAAATAATTACGCTACAAGAAATAGTTATGCAAATATGGATAACGGTGCAATGTATGATAATCCAGAGTATGCATATAATTACTGTACAAGATCTGATGATTATGCTTGGCTACTTCATCACATGAGAAACATAAACTCAATACATAACAACATTTT
>Ga0098038_1000667_pt1 | contig 14953 bp, 8 predicted proteins | sample 5B_taG_FD_75051 | JGI IMG/M metagenome (GOLD analysis project Ga0098038, IMG submission 75051) | Marine viral communities from the Subarctic Pacific Ocean - 5B_ETSP_OMZ_AT15132_CsCl metaG | ecosystem: Environmental > Aquatic > Marine > Oceanic | place: Pacific Ocean | collected 2015-01-08 | reverse complement strand
TGCTATTTCATCTACATTTAATTTCTCTACAACATCCTCAAACTCTTTACGAATACCGTTAATATGCTTTTCATTTACAGTAAAGTTAATTTGTAAATCTTTTAACTTATCAGATAAAGTTTCTTCAAACTGCTCTACATTAGTTTTTAAATCATCATGATACTTTGTAGTGCTAGTATCTAAATTCTCTTGTAGTTCGCATATGTTGTCTGATAGATTTGATTCTAATTCAGTTATCTTTGATGCAAAAGAAGTTAAAGTATTTGCATACTCTTCTAACTTTTTATCACTAGAAATCTCTCTATTCTTAAAGTCTCTCTTTACAGTGTCAGAAAGAACTTTTGATTCCTTTACCAGGTTGTCAATTTTAATTATCCTTTCAGATAATACTTTATCAACTTCAGATTCTTTACCTTCTACTCTTTCATGAACAGCAGTAACACCAGTATCGAGAACAACAAGTCTTTCATCAAGAGTAACAATATCCTGTGCTAACTCTCTGAATAACTTGTTAATACCCTTTTCTGTCTTTATCTTTGATTCGGTTAAAGACTTTCTATGTTGCTTTATATCCTTCTCAATTCCTTTAATTCCTTGCTTATAATTTTCTTCAACCTTCTTTAACTTCTCATCTACCAACTCTTCATTTTCTGTTAGTCTATCTTCAGTCTTTAATTCAGTCTCTGCAAAGAACTTCTTATACTCTGGCAGTTCTTTCTCTACTAATGTTTTAACTTTATTACCAATACCCTTTACATCTTCTTTAATACCAGAAAGGTTTTCTTCATTAATACCTTTAAGGTTATCTGCAATATTAGAAACCTCTTCTTTAATATCAGTTCCTAAAGTTTCAAATACATCAGTTACTTCTTCCTTAAAATCACCAAATCTACTATCAACTCTGGTTTCAGAATCTACAATTAGTTTCTTATATGCAGGAACTTCCTCACCTAAAAACTCAGTTACCTTTTCAGATAATGTATTAAATTCTTCCTTTACTTCAAATAAAGTATTTGTATTAACTGTTTTTACTTTATCTTGAACATTTCTTATCGACTCTTCTACAAATAGAAGATGAGCCATCATAGAATCATCAAGATCTTTCTTACTGATTAGATCTTGAATATTTTCTCGTATCTCTTCTACAGCACTTGATAAACCTTCTACCTTTTCTACATTAGACTTGAAAGTATTGAAAGTTTCTGTAAAGTCAGAAAGAGATTGTATATTATTTAAATTACTTTTAAACGAATCAAAAGCTTCAGAAATTCGCTCTACCTTTTCAGGTGTAGCATTTTTCAACTCTTCCTTTACATCATCAAATGATGAATTAGGATTTTTTTCGTAAAATTCTGATGGCTTCTTAAGTGGCACGTATTTCTACTCCATCTACAAGTATATTTATTCAGTCTTTTTTAGGGGTTTCTCCCTTTATCAGTTTTGCAAGATCTGCAGTAGATCCAACAAAAAGTGCATTATTGACTGTGGATGGTCCTTTTGATACTTTTTCTTCATTGACATCCTTCAGTTTTTTCTGAAGATCAATCAATTTATCAGTAGCATCAGAGACACTTTTTATGAGTTGACCAGCAACTTCATATGCTCTAGGCATCTCACTTTCTTGAGCAATCTCAAGAATACCATTTATTGCCTCTTGTCCTTTCTCTATTATACTATAAAGATTGCCTCTTGTATACTCATAATCTTTCGTAATATCATCCTGTGTAAGTCTAGCAGGTTTTTCTGGTTTAACAACTTCAGTCTTCTCTTCTACCACTTCGGGAGTGATATTAAAGGATTTATCTAACTTATTATATTCTTTATCCATTTAGAGGAACCCGTCTACAGTGCCATCAAATCCAAAGTCATCCCCTTCTTCGATAAGAACATTATCAGCAGCAGCAATAGACTTAACTTCAGCACCTTTCAAATGAGAAGCGGCAACAGTTTGATCTTGTCCTCTTTCAACAGTTATACTATTACCCTCAATTTTCTTGACATACAATTCCTCATCTCCAATATTAATATAAAGTTTCTTAGATGATGATAGTGCAGGAATTTTACTTCCATCAACCAAAGGAATTATAACATCACCTAAACCAATATTCTCATCAAGATTGGTAAGAACATCACCTGTGTAATTCTTGGTTGCTCTTGGAGTAACTGTGTAGGAAATATCCCGCATAGTACTCTTGGAATCTCCAGAAATGTATGTAGTCTTGACCTTCTTGATGATGTCCTTAGTAGCAGAAGTAACAGGACCAAACATGTAGGTTTTAGCAGTAAACCTTAATGTATAAAGAAGAACTCTTCTTGAAGTAAAGTCTCCTTCATAATCATCCTGCATTGTAATATTTTCTAATACAATAGGAATATCTCTTTTCTCATTAATAGCACCAACCAAATTTACTGATACGTTATATGCTGGTTGGAAATATGGTAATATTTGTTCTGTAATCTGCAATGCATCATCATTCAACTTACACATAATAGCAAGTTCAAATTGCATATTATATGGAACAGGCATATATGTCTTTTTTGATTCACTTCCATCATCTGGATCTTTTACTGTATATTGTTGTGTTGTAGTAACCTTTCTACTAGGATCATATGTAAGACCAGTAAACTCAAACGACATCCTTGGAAGAGTAATCGCAGTGCTCTTATTCAAGTCTGGTGCTTGTTCTAATCTTGCAAGAAACTTTTGAGTTGGACCGTATGCCAAAGGAACTCTTATAGTCGAATCCGTTTGCTTAACAGTAATACCATTAAACAAAGTTCCGAACGCAACAATGGTTCTCCTCAATATCTCGTTATAAAAATACTCAAACATGGTTATTATCCTCGTAACTTATATTTAGGGAATACCGAATGGGTTCTGTTCCGTAAAGTCTAATATCTTATCTGCTTCTGTTTCTATATTAAAGTTATCAGCATATCCATCATCAGTAGGATCCTCATCTACTACCCTTAAGGCATGTGATGCAAGAGATGTCTGACCAATTATCTTCTCACCCATAACAAATGTGCCATTGATAGAAGCAACTTCTAATATATTGGTTGTAGAATTCCAAGATCTAACTCTACCAGTTGCATTACTATTTTCACCCTTGACTTGCTCATTAAAGATATAATCTCCTGTAGAATCCATCGATGGATCGGATATTGATATGGTAGGTGCAACAGTATATCCTGCACCAGCATTAGTAATGTTGATAGAAGTAATAGTTCCACCAGCACTAATAATTGCAACAGCAGTAGCTGTTGTTCCTACTCCAATAGGACCAGAGAATGTAATTGTTGGTGCGGTAGTAAATCCAGAACCAGTTGCAGTAAGTGTTACAATACCAACTGTTCCATCACCTATGAATGCAGTTCCAGCAGCACCTGTTCCTTCACCACCAGTTACCTGAACTAGAGGTGCTACAGTATATCCAGAACCTGGATTTACCAAGTCTATATTCTGAACAGAACGTGCTCTCTCATTAACGTTCTTATTACACGCTACAATGCCTCCAATCATCCTTACAGTGGCAATACCTGTTACGCCGCCTGTAGGGGCAGAGGAGAACCCTACAGAGGGACTATAGATGTATCCACCACCTCTATTGGTTATATCAATATATCTTATAGCACCAGAGGTTATTATTCCAGTATATGCAGCAGCAGTTATTCCCACACCAACTACAGTAAGTGTTTGAGTTGGACCAAGTATTGTTGGAATACCGTCTTCTGTATCTCCATCCAAATTATCTCCGACTAACTCATTATCAATCTCATCAACACCTGTATCGATGATTTCATCTTCGTAACGGAAGAGTTCACATCTTAATTCATAAACATAATTCTTTTGTAACTGGTAGAAAGGTTTCTCATGCTCTACATACTTGATCTCAAATAACCTATCTCCCAATGGAAAATAAACTAGATCTCCTTCCTTGGGTCTAGTTGTTAGTTTTACATCTGCCTCATTTTTCATCAAAGGTGAGATATAATTCTCAAATCTTTCTTTAGAAATAGTAAGTGTTATCTCATTCGTCTGTTCAATACCAAACTTTGATAATAGAGTTGGATTATCTCCATACCCATCAAAGGTATCAACATATGCCTCAATAGGATATGCATCATCAAATCTAGATGCTACTACTTCTCTTATTACTTTATTTTCTGTCACATACTTACGAGGTAGATAATGCACCTCAACACCATACATCCTCAACTGTTCGTTGATTAGATCCTGAACTAAATTCTGTTCTGATCGAGCACCTTGCTGGAAGAATGGGTTAAGCACTATACTAACCTATCATGTCTAATGGTGGCATTTCATACATATTGGACATCTGTTCTCGGATGATTTCAAGATCTTTCTCTCCATCATCATAAATTTGCCGTCCATTTAACTCAACACCACCAGGAAGTTTAACTCCTTGGAATTTAAGTAAATTTTGACCCCACTGCCTTTTCATAAGAGCAGTTGAGTATCTCTTTAAGAATGAATCATTCCATACTCTAGGGTAATCATTTGGATCTAATAATCTAAAACAATCAAGTATTAGCCAATCTCCTTTACTAACACTACTCCAATCAATATCAATATACAATCTATCCATTCTCTGATTAAATCTTATTTGCTTCTCTGTAGTCAATAAAAAATTAATATCTTCTAGATAAGTTCTAGTCATTGCATAACTTAAAAGACCCTGATAACCAAGGTTAAATGCAACATCATTTAAGAATAACTGATACTTAACACTAAACATGTTATTAGTAACAGTATTTGATCCATCAAAATGAAAAAGTTTTGTTACTCCAATTACTTCTGGAGGCATCTGTAAGAAATTTCCATTCTCATAGAAATTGAAAGATGTAGATACACCAGCAATCTTTGTTTCAGATGTTGTAGTTGATATACCAGTAACTTTATTACCCTCACCTGCTTCCATTGTTGCACTTCCTCTATCAATATCGTCTTGAGTAATTTGATATTTAAGATAGACTTGAGAAACACCATCAAAATGCCTTTCATTAAAAAATTGAATGGCATCGTCAACGATGTCTTCAACTTGCTCATCGGCAATATTGATTTCCAGCACTGGAGCACCCAGTTGCCGTTTACAATAATCTATAAATTCTCCTCTGGTTCCTGGTTGTGCCATTTAGACTATTACTCCTTCACTATATTTATGGTGCTGAAGAAATACCTGCCTGAACCATGATATTTCCATTTAGTATATTATAAGTTGTTTGTCCTACACCAGGACTAATCAATACATTGTACAAGTATCTTCCTTGTGGAATAGATCGAGTATGATTTCGACCTAATGATAATGTAATAGATCCTGTGCTAATCCCTGCAGTAAAGGTTGCAGTTGGAACTGTAGTTGCTGCTACTCCAGCACTCTTTTGAAGTTGTGCAGAGACAGACCATGCAGTTGTAAATCCATATGCAGCATTACCAACGTCTACAACTGTAAAGGTAGCATCAAAAGTAGAACCTCCATATATGGTTAAGTTCGATGCTACAGGAACACCTGCAGTGGGATCAAATGTAATCTTTTTAGTTGCCATTGACTAACTCTTTAAGTAGGGATTTAATCTCATTCATTTCATTTTTTAGATTAACAAGATCTTCTTCAATAGTAGAGACTTGTTTTGTTTTTGCAGTTTTAACTTTTCGACTTGCTACATATTTTTCATAATCTAAATTGTTTACATTAACGATAGATCCTGTTTTTGGATCTCTTGCCAAATCACTTTGGTCTTTCACTTTGTTTAATGTCATAGTTATGCTAATGCAAGTACTCTCAAATCCTTCATTCTAGGCACATATGCCTGATTTTTAGATGTCATAACAATTTTAATTCTATAAGATCTGAATGAAGGTAAGTTATCAGCAGTAAAGGTATAATCCTTATACTCGATATCTTGTGGTTCAAATCCATATGAATTAGATTTAACGACTAAAGTGTCAGATTGACCATTACTATTTTTAGGTGCTATTACCTGTCCTTGTTTATTGAGGTTATTAAATCCTGGGAAAGGAGTAAATACAGGTTTGAATCCTTGCTTATCACTAACTGCATAGAATGCTCTTATATCAGCATCAAGATGTATATGAGCACCTAATAAAATTTTAATAGATGTAGCAGGATTTTCTAAATTAATTTCTTTAGATAAGTATTGACATGCTGTAGGATCATCTACAAGAGAATTAACTCTTGGATCAGTTGTATAATCACCAATAACATCATTAACTCTATTAGATGTAAGTATGGTGCTAACTCTCTGACCATCAATAACAGGACTTATTCTACTATCAGTAGTATTAAGTAACATTCTCATATTAAGAGATTTTGCACCTGCAAGATTTGTTAGTTTAGCATCTGCATTTACTTTAGAAGCAATCAATCTAGATGAAGTCATGTAATTTGATTCATTAAGTGCAACAGATTCATATCCTGCATCTAGGAAAGGAAGTTCATTTCCACTTAAACTCTTACCTGTAGTAGTTCTTACTTCTGCTGTTAAAGATGTTCCCTTAACAGTTAAATTTTGAACAACTGGTGTAATAATTTCAAATGGCATGTTTTGTGTTGCCCTTATATCATATCCACCAGCAGATTTGGTTTGACCTACAAATAACTGTGGATATCCAACATCATTACTTCTATCATCATTATTATCATTAAACTTCTCTGACATATCAACTTTAATATTATAGGAATCAAAAGTGATAGGATCTGATTTAGTAACATCAGATAAATCATGAGTCTTATTAATTCTCATCAAGTTAACATCAGCCAATTCATACTTAAATACTGGAGTTCCAACTGGGTATGATACTGGGTTTGCCCCTCTTGTAATATTACCACCAATTGAATTACCAGAAACAGATGTGTATTCAATAATTTCTTCACCAATACGAAGGAATCCCGTATTAGTGGTTCCTACGCCTACATTTTCAAACTCTTCAAAATCTTCTGCTTTAACAACAGAAAGAGGTGATGTTGATGTTGCAGTAAATGCAGCAGTTAATTTGGTTGGTTTAACATCAGATTGAACACCTGAAATCTCAACTTTATTATCACTGAAATACATACCATGATTTTTATGATTTACCTTAATATGCAATCCATCATTATCCTGATTGATTGAAGTAACCTGAACATCTCCACCATTAGCACTATTCAATTCTCTAACAACTGTATTGCTGTCAACAAACATAACAGTATTTGCTGCACCAACAACAAAGTTACCTTGAACTTCATTTAAAATAAGTTCTGATGTAGCACCAATAGATGTAATTGTTAATCTAGCATTTCTTCCAACAGAAGCAATTCCAAGAGTATTAAATCCAACTACATCACCTATCTGATAACCAGATCCACCACTAGTAATTGTTGCTCCATTAGAAACTATAGATCCACTATTAATTGTAATAGAACCTACTGCTCCTCTACCGTTACCTGTTATAGTAACTAGATTTACACCCGAATAAGTAATCTGTGATGCTGCAGGAGTATATCCAATACCAGCATCAGTAATTGCTAAATTAGGTCCAGCAGCAGTTCCTGCAGTTCCAACTAGATTACCAGTTGCTTGTGTTGACATCTGATAGACAGTATTTCCTAATTCAAGATTAGCATCAAATACAGTAGTACCTAATCCAACTCTAACTTCTTTTGATCTTAAACTTAATGAATCTGGCATCAAAATAGGAATTTGATTATTTCCTTTTGTAAGATCTGGGTTATAGAACTCTACACTTCCTGATTCAATAAAGTCTGCTCTATAAAGAGTAAACTTGAGGTCTTCCCACTGACTTGGCTCCCATGTAGAAGCATTTTGAGATTTAAAGAGAGAACCCAAATATGGTTGGTTAGAAATAAAGGTATTAGTAAGAAGGTCTTCTTCACCAATACGAGAAATATAAACACTATACTTGGTAGAGTTAGATGCTAAACAAATTGCATACTCTCCACCATTTTCCAAATATACTGGAGACTTAAATTCTATAGTAGTAGCAACTGATCCATCACCTGAAATATTAACCTGATTAGGATTTAATACAATCTCAGAGAAAGGTATAACCTTTTGTGTTGGGAATCCTCCCTGCATTGTCCTCAACTGGAAGACTACAGGAATGTCCATATCATCCTTTGTGCGGAAGAATATATCACATTTTGTAAGGAATACACCAGTTTCTTCTTCAACCAAGAAAGATTGTGCAAGAGGGTCAAACCAACCTACATCTCTTTCTTCAAGTGGTCCTGCAGTTATAGCAGTAGAAACAGTTTCTGAACCCAATGTTCTATTAACATTACGTTGCTGGAATTCTTGTTTCTGCTCAACTCTAGCATTTCTAACTGAAATAATAGTCTCTTGAACTGTTTCTAATGCTCCAGCAGCAGTATAAGATTCTTCTGCAATAGTGACTGCTTCATTATGATTATTGTCCTTATCACTAACAAGAGTAAAGACACTACTACCAGTTTCAAATCGTGGGAAGTTAACTCCATTTGGATTTGGAATGAAGTAACTACCAGCACAGAAAGCAGATAAGTCTGAAATCAATCTAACATTAGTAATTTTTGCTTGTGCTCCACTACTTTTTCCAGTAAGAACCATTCCAGATTCTACAAAACCAAAGAATTGACCTTGCGTTTCACTTTGAAGTGAAAATGTATCAATATTCAATGTAGTTGAAGTAGATGTATATGTTGCAGGAACTGGTTTTTGTGTATAAGGACTTGAAGCATAAGTTACTGAAGGTGCATTATATTGTCCTTCTTTATGATTAGACTGAGCAGCCCTAAAGGTTATGCTTGGTCTTGTATTACTAAAGTTATCTCCACCAAGTCCTGTTCCTTGGACATTACCAATAACAGTTTCGCCAACTTGGAATGTTCCAGATGTCATTTCTATTTCTAGAAGTTTTGGAACACAGAACTTAGTAACATCTTCCCCATCAAAGAATGCATAGAGTTGAGTTATTGGTTTCATTCTCTTAGAAACGAATTCAACGTTTCTAGATCTCATATAAGGAATGATATCTCTATTAACAACCTTCTCTCCTTGAGACTGTCTATCAAATACTTCACTAACAATAGTTCTAACGCCCTGTCTGGACTCTACACCCCTCTGAATCGTTTCTCTTATTTCTTCTCTAACTGTAGTAGTTTGACGCTGCTGAATCCATCTGGCTGGGTTTGTAGAAGGATCTCCATTTGGCCACCCACCTCTACTAAATCTTGCACCCCACTGACCACCATTTTGAGTTACTCTGGTTGTATCTACAACATCTATTCCAGTCCAATTAGTCTGCCATGCATTCCATAGAACAGGTGCAAATCCTGTTTGAGGATCTGTTCCAAAGTTTCTACTTGCTGCTGCCATTGTTTCTGCATAGTTACCTTCCGTTTGAATAACTTTTGCTTCTAATCTAACAGTGTCTACCCAGTTATCACTTGCTGGAGTTAACTCTACAGTTCCTTGCCAGAAACTAATAAGGAAAGGAGTTACGCTTTCTGTTCTTGTAGCAAAACTTTGCTTTAACCACTCAACATCAGCATAATCTAGAGTTATAGCATCGTTGTTCTTTCTTACATTGATACCTTCAATAGGACTGAATGCCAAATCTGTAGTAGGATCTACATCAGTAACAGGACCAAAAATCAAATCTACTGAATTAGTATAATGCTTTGGTCTGAGTTCTTTGACTGATCTATCAATACTATTTTTAATACCTATTCTATCTTCTTGTGGTAAGAATGAATCAAAGTTATCAACGAAGAATCCTGACTTAAATCTATTAAGTCCATCAGCATCTGAAACAAATAGATTAGCAGTATTAGTTTCTAATAAAGTTAATGCAGTATAATATTCTAAATTCTTAATTCTATTCTCAAGATTCTTAATGTCAACCATTTGGAATCTCTTATATTCATGAGAACGAATATCTGCCTGTTCAGGATTAAAGAGGAATGGTGGTAAGTTTATAGTTGCAACTTCAAGAGCAGCATCTACATTACCAGGTTTATCTGGTTTTTCTGCAGGAGCACCATACTTAACTTGAAACTCTCCAGTTTTTGTTAAGAAAATTCTATCAATTCTTCCAAGGAAATGTGAGAAAGAAGCAATAATAGCTTCATCAGATGCTAGAATATTAGAGGCAGTTTGACCTTCATTGTTAAAGGTTCTTCCATAAAACTCTAATGGAGATCTAGTGCTTTCAGAAACTATGTAATCTGCAACTCTAGGTCTAATATCAATAATGTCTGCATTAGAGATACCATCAATTCCCATGATATCTTCAGCATAATCAAAGTTATCATATGAATTTACTGTTGTTATGTCTCCATCATCAGTAGAATCATAGAATGCATTTTCAAAATAAACTCTAATCTTCTTATTTGGTGCATCTGCTTCGGGTCTTCGTGTTATAGATCCATAATCATATATTGTTTTTTCTTGACCAGTGCTAAATGTATATTCACCACCAATTTCAAAACTAGTTGCATCTAATGTTGTAACAGTTCCTTGTATTTCAGATTCTTGGAATATTACTGGTTCTCCTTCAGCAAACACAAAATCATTCTTGTAAATGAATGTAATTTGACTGTCTGTCAATCTTTCTGCATAAATCGCTACTGCTCCACTATTTTGACCAATAAGATGCTCTCCAACTGTTAATTCAGTAGTAGTTGTAGACTGACTATTGATATCAGAAAGAATCATCTTAGGTGCTGATGGAACTTCTACACCAGCAGATTCATATATTCCATGAATCTTCATAACATCAGCAGAACCTAATGTTAGAATCCTATCTTGAACTCTTGTTCCATAAGGATAAGATCCGTGTGTTAAACCATCATTTGTTGTGGTAGATCCGATACCAGATGCAGGATTTGTAGATTTATCAACAATAATACTATTAACTCTATTCTTAATTTTCTTCTTCGCTTTTGGTTTTTGCTTTGTAAGTGTAGCTGTTAATTGAGCACCAGCATCATTTGTTCCTAAATTATAAATTTGAAGTGCTTTACCATCTAAACTAATTTCTATCTGATCAGTAGATAATGGTTCAGTGCTACCATCAACACGAACTAATGAATATCTCTCTTCATCAAATGGAAGGAAGAACTCACTGGATCCAGCAGAAACTGATTGTGCTAACTTGTTATTTACAATATTAACAGTAAATACTTTTCTTATAGAAAGAGTAGCATTAGTTAAATCTACATCTGAGATATAATCCTTTGGCAATCTAGTGAATAAAGTATTATCAGAAGATGCTGCTAATTGTGTAGTTATAACTTGTAAATCTGTTACTTCTCTTGCTACAGTTGGTAGACTTCCATTTGCTATTCCATCTACATCTGCGACATTAGCAATTGTAATTGAACTCTCGCCAACAACAGTTATTCTTCCGTATGTTGGGTCATTAGATTTAGCAGGATTACTGAATTGAACTAGATTGTTTACCTTTACTAGTCCATTACCAGGAAATACATCACTACTTGCACTAGTTACAGTGCTTACTCCACCTGAAGCAGCAGTAACAGTTGCAATTCCGACAAAGAGTGATGGGGACTGAATGACATCTGCATTAAATGTTCCAGCAGTACCAACTGTTCCATCATTAGTAGCAAATACTGATTTAACATCAGAGATATTGTATGCAGTAACTGCTATTGCAACTCTTCCATTCTGAACTCCATTGAATATCAATGCTTCATTTTCTATAAAGTCACCTTCCCTTTCATAAAGATTTAAAGCAGCACTATTAGTAACAGTATCTTTAAGGAATGCAGTTGCTCCACTATTAGCACCTTCCACAAAAGTTGGAGTAGGTAAACTATCAATGGGTTGATTTAAACTTATCTTAGTAACTGTCTGAACATCATATAAAGATAAATCCCACTGATTTAAATTAGAAATATTATTATATGATCCAGTTTCTAAACTATAGTCATAAACTCTAGCAAGACCAATTTCAGAACCAGGAACTGTTGTCTGATCAGCACCTCCTCTTTGATCTCTTAAACTTAAAATATAAGTATTACCAATACCTATAGTAGGATTTCCATAGGTTCTATTTAACTTTAATGTTGCACCTGTATTGTAAATTATATTCTGACCTTCTAAAGTCTTTGTTGTCCTTGGTTTTGGACAATCTAAAAAGACAGGAGATGTAGTTTCTATCTCATATCCTCTTACATATGCTTTACCTGGAGAAAGTTTATAAACAGCAAGATCCTCTGCTGGTATAGTTCCACTATAGGTAAACTGACCTTCTTTAAAAATACCTCTATTACCAACATTATCATTTAATGAATCTCTAGTAGTAACATTAAATGGTCTTACATAATAGTCTCCAGACTCGTCATAAGTTCTACGTGCAAGTTCATCAGAAAGACCTTTATATGCACTAGTTCTTACTTTAGACTTAAGAACACCTTCAACAACTGATGCTTCTTCAACGAAAGCATTATCATCAAAATCATCTAACGGCTTCTTGAAAAGACTAAGTGTAATTTTTAATCTATCAGCACCTGGAGCAGAATAGTTATTAAATCCCTGCGAATTATCATTCAGGGTTTCATCCATATCAGAGTTTATAATCTCCTCATTTACTGCTAAACCAACTCTATAATTTCCCTTATTATTATACTGTTCTAGTATAAGAGTCTGTTGTTCTACTTTAACAAACTGCCCTCTAACGAAATATACACCTTCTTGAATTTGAAAAGATGATCCAGTAGCAGCAGCATTTTTTGCTAATGTTATTGCAAATGGACTTCCTGAAGTGATAGAACTATTACCTAATAAACCAGAACTAATACTAGTGTTAGATGTTAATTCTTCACCATCAGCAAAAGTTTGTGTTGTATTATTTGAAGTGCTTGAACCAATATAAGCAACATATAAAGTTAAATTTCCTCTTTCAGAATCTTCTGCTAATAAAACATTATCTACAACTGCAGTTACACCAGATGTTCTTCCTGTTATTTGCGTTCCAACTAATTGATCAACATATGCCGCTACAGGAATTCCTTGAAAAGTATTTTGAAGTTGGATATTATAGTATAACTTATTATATCCAGTATTACCAGGTATTACCTTTGCACCTTCTTTGAAAAAATGTTGGCCAAACTTTTCAATCTGATTTTGTAAAATAGATTGGAGATTATTAAGTTCTCTTGCCTGAACAGGAGTTCCAGGTTTAAACAGCACCTTATGATAACCACTATTATCTGAATAGTCGTCAAAATATGGCGATACGTTTAAATTCGTTTGCTGTGGCATGATTTTTTAGAACTGCAAAATAACTTTGATATCTTCTTTTTGATTTAATGACCTTGTTATGGATGGTCTATTATCAATGTAAATAATATTTCCAGAATACTTTTTAGATTCAGGATTAGCAATGCCATTATTAAATGACTGCCCAAGGTAATACGTCTTACTATTTATTACGGTTGAGACACCTGTAAAGGACGTATCTATTGCTAAATTAGATCCCGTAGAAGGAATGATAGTAAGACTACCATTACCACTTGGAGTGCTAGTAAATTGATTTAAGTTATATCCAAAAGGAGGATTTGTTTGAGCAGTTCCTACAGTATTAAATCCTGCCATAGTTCTGTCTTGCCAGAACTTTAAAACTCCTGTAACTTGATCATAACTAATGACTTTACCTAGAGCAGTAGAACCTGTTCCAATAGTTTGTTTTATTAATGCATCAGCAGTAAATGTAGCAGAACTATATCCAGCACCAGTCAAACGAAGAGCAGGAACTGCACTTGCTTTGTCTAGTGTTAATAAGTTATTAGATCCAAATCCTTTAGGATCTTGAACAACACCAATTCTTGCTACTTGATTTCCTGTAATAAAATCAGGATTTTCTGCATCATTTTCTATTCTAGAATAGAGCAAAACATTATATGCACCCAATTCCTCATAGATATCAGATCCATGTCCTCCTTGAGGTGGAATAACAACATCAAATGTTGGAACTGTGGTTCCTGTAGGAACTCCACCAGAAACTAAATCAACATTACCGTAAGAATAACCAGATCCTTGACTAGAAACAGTTATAGAATCAACTGTTTGGTCATTAGACATAATGATAGTGCATTCTGCACCACCACCATCACCTTTAATTGGAACTCTTGTATAAACAGCACCAGCAGTTCCTAAACCAACTCCTCTATTAGTAATAGTAACTATCTTAATAGATCCATCTACTGCATTATCTCTTACTGCAGCATCATCAGCAGAAGTTTCCCAGTTTGGAGGAACTGGAATAAAATCAGTTGATTCAAATTTTACAATATCACTTGGTTTAATAGTATAAAGATATTTCCATACATACCCATCACCACTACTTCCTGCAGTCTTTGGTTCTAGATCAGTAAATGTTGGTTCATCTAATGATGGTCTACCATTAGGATTTTCTGGATCAGTTCCATTTTGCAAACACTCATAAACTCTATAATCACTATTCAATACATAATAACTTGCAGAATATAAATTTGTAGCACCTGAAACATTAGCAGTATTTGATCTCGTATAATCACCACGATACATATCATATGTCGTTCCTGAAGTCCACAATCTCTTTTGAACTACCTGTCTTACATCTGAAGAAGAAATTTTCTTCAAAGCAATCATAGTATCCCAATAACTATTCTCCTCATTAAAACTATCTTTAGGAGAAGGAGGAGAAGTATCCCAATCAGATTGTTGTTCTGTAGGATTAGGTAATCCAATAAAAGAATAATATGCGTTGCTAGTAGAATTTACACCAGCAATGAAATTCTTTGCATTTAATATCCTAATCTTATCAGTTATGATTGCAGCCATTTTTGGAACTTTTTATTTATTTATTAAAGGTTTTATGAAGGTTTAGTCACAAGACTATTTACCCTTGGATATTTTACACCATTAG
>Ga0098038_1000666_pt1 | contig 15008 bp, 18 predicted proteins | sample 5B_taG_FD_75051 | JGI IMG/M metagenome (GOLD analysis project Ga0098038, IMG submission 75051) | Marine viral communities from the Subarctic Pacific Ocean - 5B_ETSP_OMZ_AT15132_CsCl metaG | ecosystem: Environmental > Aquatic > Marine > Oceanic | place: Pacific Ocean | collected 2015-01-08 | reverse complement strand
TGCCCAAAGCCACCTGCCTGTGCATATACTGGAGGTGAGAATGTAGGGAATGGTGTGTTTAGAGACATAAGTCCTGGAGCTGCGAGGCTTTCGTTTGTTAAATTAGAGTTAACGCCTCTAGTTTCTAATAAATTGTTGCCTCTATTAATTCTGTCTAACGCAGAAGCATATTGACTAACAGGTGCATTAGAAGAAGACATAGTTGAACTAGATCCTCCAGGTAAACTTAGAACGCCACTATTAGTGCCTGTTGGACTAGAACCTTGTACTGGTTGATTAGGGATACTTGGTCCAGCACTTAAACCACGAGTCATGTACGCAGGAGCACTACCCATACCAGACATTTCTCCTTGCGTTTGATTAGGTATACCTAATGCAACATCACCTATTGTCTGTACTGCAAATTGTTCTAATGGGTTAAGTGCACTGTACGAAGAACCTAAAGAGCTAAGTGCTCCTGGACCATATGTTCCCCCACCCATAGTGCTACCTAAATGACTAACGATTTTAGGATCCATACCTAAATTAATTGCAGCTGTTACAGAATCAACACCACTAGCTGCCATTTCTGCTTCTAAAGCAGTAATCTGACTATTACTTAATGCTATTTCTCCACCAAAACCAAAGTTTCTACCTAACCCTGAACCTACATTTTGAAAAAATCCTTGTATACCTGTTTGCCCAGCAGCCATTGGTGTCCAGTTAGATGCTTTAAAAAATGCACCTATCCCTTGATTTCTTGCTGCTTCTATTGCTCCACCCATGCCTGCACCTTGTAGTGCTGCACTTCCGCCATAAGCTAGAGCCATGTTCCTTAATATGTTTTCTCTAGGCATTGCTGAAGTTTTAGTACCTACCCCAGCTCCGATTGATGCACCCATTGGTCCACCTATCATAAATCCTACTGTTGCTCCTATAATTGGACCAGCTTTTTTAACAGTTTTTCTTACGCTTTTCCATGTCTTTTTTAACCATCCTGCTTCATATAACCCTGTTTCTGGGTTAACAGACATAATACCAGAACCAACAACATATTGTTCCATCGGAATATCTTCGTTTTCAAAAGCTAGTTGTAGATCTTTCTTAAGTCCAGGATTCTTGGCTAGAATCTCTTCAGGAATAATGGTTTCGCCTGTAGTTGTATGTGTTAGGTTTGTGTCGCCGTTGCGTCCTTGAGCAGCTAAATATTCAGCAACTCCTGTTATACCTTGTCTTGGACTTTGTTCTCTAACCACTACGAAATTAAACCTCTCTTGTGCGTACTGTTATTATTAAGCAGGTTAATTGCTCCACCAGAGAAGCTGCAGTTATACACTGATACATACAATCATATATAAAAATTCTGGAATAAGAAATAGTAATAATTAATTTAATAAACTCCTTTACTTTTAAAGTAAATGAGTATATGATGGGTGTATAAGTAATTAAGAAAGGAGAATAACTTATGAGAGATAGGCAACGACAAAAGGTTTACGACTGGGAAAACAAATCTAGTTGGAGTGGTAAATGCAAAGATGAACTTAACGAACAACAATGTTTGTTTATTATCAACAAATTAAACAAGATCTACGACATACCTGTAGACACCACATTTGTAAATGGTGATAGACGATCTGCAACATGCTGGGATCGAGTCAGAAAACATGAGATATCTTTACCTAGACAATGGGCACTATGTTGGTCAGTTGTACTGCACGAGTATGCTCATGCGATATCGGGTCATAGAAAATACAAAGAACGACCTAACCGAGCTATAGAGCCACACGGTAAAGAGTTCGTAACAGCGTTCTGCGTGTTGTTACACAAGTTTCATCCTGATCAACCTAGCTATAAAGAACTAAGTCAAAGTTTACGAGACGCAAATGTGGACTTTGAGCATATGGAAAGTTCTAAGTTCCACAAACAGATAGGTAGAAAAACTATCAAGCTAACTAAAGCTAAGGAAGATAAAAATTACGACTTTAATACAAGTCTACTTAAACTTACTTCAGAAGGTAAACGAAGACTTTCTGCTGGCGATGGTTTCTATAAACCTAAAACTAAAATGAACAGAGTTCTTTGTGTTCTAGATTACTCTATTATTTTTATACACAAAGATAGACCTATACCCTATAAAAAACTCGAGGCCAGTTTTAATAGATTACCTTGTTTTAGCGATCACTACAATAAACTAATACATAAAGTTATAGATGAACACGGTAAATTAGAACCTAGTTTAGTTAAGTATATGATTAAACAAGGTCTAATCGTAGCTACTTCTACTCAAAACAAAGGGTAGTTTACCCTTAACTCATTATCAAAAACTCCCTGGTGACCATCTGGGGAGTCAGTTTTTAGACTTTAACCCCAAACTTTAACCTTTTTACCACCCCAGTACTCCACAGCGTGTCCCTCTGTTATTAGCATAGCACAGATATCTTCACCATCTATAGTGTGCGGAATACCTAATATCCTGCCATACTTACCTTTACCCAGAGACTGTACTTGTAGTTCTTTACCACAGAGTTCTATAAGTCTATCTTTTGCTTTTAGTCCTAGTGCTTTTTCAGCAAGGTTTCTAGTTCTGCTTTCTGGTGTATCTATACCTGCTAGTCTTACTCGTTGTTTAGTAAGAACTATGTCAAAACCGAGATCGATATTTACATCAATCGTATCTCCGTCAATAACTCTATCTAGTGTGCAGTTGTAATAAAATGGTTTAGGCATATCGTGTTAACTCAATTGTAATATCTCCATTAGTTTTTACTGAAACATGACCAAGTAGTGCTTGAGCTTCATAACCTAATGGATTCGTGGGTGTACCTATGTCAATCCAATAAGTTCCTGTATAAACTTGTAACACACCAATAGATGTGTTCCAAATCAAACTTCCTGGATCAAAATAGAGTGTGTTTCTTTCAGAAGTTGTTATCTGTCGTGTGTTGTCTGGATTAAACTGACCTAAATTAAGTTCTAGTACTCGGACTAATCTATTGTATGTATCAGATTCTACTTGGGGAGAAAAACTAATAGGTAAACGAGTAGGAAGTAGTTTACTCATCTGCGTCCATCAGATTTTACATCCATTCTTGTTGCTCCTAATCGCCAACCTACATTGTCATTACCTGCGTTAGCAGCATCGTCGTCTGATTCTAGCCTTAGTATTATTTGTCTCGCTCTAGCTCGTATATCTGCTTTTGAAGTACTCGCAGCAATTTGACTTGTACTAGCTGTAGTAAGACTTTCTCCTGGGAAATCTCTAGTTTTTAACACTAAATTAACTTTACCACCACTAGTGTTACTTAAAAATTTAATGTCAGGAATGATTCTGTTAATAAACGCAAAACTTTCTCCATCACCTATATCAAAATCACTGCTTTCTATAAACACATTAGTCATAGGACTACCGTCATTATCATACCCAAACTCTTGTTCATATAAATAATTCTCTGTAGTCGCTCTAGGGTAATTCTCTACACCAGAGTCTAACCACGCTGTTCTATTGAGTTGACCTATAGTCCACACCTGTTCTGCATAGTTGTAAACCACATAACGGTCTATATCGTCAGAACTAGCTGAAGGGTAAAACCAACCTACTTCGTTAAACTCACTGTTGTTGTATGCGAAAATTTTAAAAGCTTGACTTACATTAAAATCATCAAACACATAACTTAAAACACTACAGGATATTTTTTGTACTGCTCCATTGTAAACATAAAAACTATCATAACCCATCCAGTAAACACCATTAGAACTACTTATGGCACCTTTAGGACTTATAAGACCACTACCATCGTTGATTAAATTTAAACCAAATGTGTATGGTGGACCAATAAATTGCATAGAGTACAACGCTGTATCTGTCCAAATTAATACCTCTTGTCTAGCTTTTACACCACCTATAATTTGACTACCTTCAGAAAGTCTTAAACTACCTGCTGTGTTTGTAGTAGCAGGTTCAAAATCAAGTGGGTTTTCTTGATCACTAAATGCTATAAGCATAGGATCTACAGAACCTGTTCTTGAACTTCCCACTATTGCATCTGATCCTAAAACTATTACATGTCTGTCCGTTTCACTAACTAAAACTTGTAAACCGACTGTTGGTACTAAGTTTGCTCCACTTTGTGTTGATAAGTTATTAGCTCTTGTTGTTATTCCATTAGTAGCATCCCAATAATAGACTCCACCACCTCTTGGGTTAATAATTAAGTCTTCGCCAAAGTTATCGTGTGACCAAAGTCTAAGTTGGTTACCTAAAGTTAAAGCAGTTGTACTTCCCCATGTACTGTCTCCCCAGAGACCTACACCCCAACCTGTTGATTGCACATAAATATCTAAACCTGTAGTGACTTGATACGCTCCTACTGTACTGCTGCCACCATTACCACTATCCCCTGCTGCTGCCAAAACTGTGTCCCCACTTGTGTCTTTAGCTTCGATTGTGTATGAATTAGCATTAACAATAGTTGCTATTTCGTATTCTTGGTTTAATACAGCAGCGACAATATTTCCACCTAAACTAGCTGCACCACTATAGGTAACAAAATCACCAACTACTGCTCCATGTGCTGTGTCACTAACCGTAAGTGTAGCATCCCCATTACCTACTTTAGCAAAAGTTACATCACCTGCACCTGTTGTTGAGCGTACAGGTGTGATATCAGCAAATGTTGTCCCTTCTTCAATATAGTATTTTTTGTTTGTGCCTAACCCTAAAAGTTTTGTACCTGCTAATGTAAGCCAACCGTGTAGAGCTCTACATGTACCTAAGAAAGTATTAAGATTATCTTTTTGCCACCCACCTATTTTTTGTGGTCGACCTGCTTTGAATCTAACTAAGTTAGCATCAAACCACCCACCTTCGTTATCATAGTCTGTACCTTCCCTCATTATTCCAGGTTTAAATACAAACTTACTTAATGGCATACTACACTCCTGTCCAGTCTTTACCTTCAAACAACAAAGCTTCTGCTTCTCTTCTTCGTTTTAATCCTTCTAAAACTTTTCCACCTGCTTTGTTCCAGCGTTTTATTTGTGTAGGGATTTCTTCATAGTTTTCTGCGTTTAAAAATTTAAGCATTGTGCTTGATTTTAAGTTTGTTGGACCAAGATTGTATGTCCAAGACACTAACGCATCGTACATACATTGTTTTAAAGGTACTTCTACTGCATTCTCTACATGACTACAATACTCTAACAGCTCATGCATTAGCATAGAATCAGCTTCTTCTTTAGTTATAGTGTCATCTTTTTTAACACCTTTTGTGTGTCCATAACCGATTGTCCACACATCAACAGCATCTTGGTATGCTGTGAGTTCACAACCTTCAAATTTTTTAATTAAAGCTATGCCTTCTTTTGATATATTCATTCAGTTTCCTCAGAAGTTGTTACTTTCCTATAGTATACTACTACATCTTTCAATTCAACAATATAGCGTTTAATTTCTTGCATATTATAAGCCATGACTTCGTAATCAGGTATAGTCATAGCCAAGAACACCAACTCACCCTCTTGTTGCTCTATTCTTGCCAATTGATCTTCCCAGTTATCGGGTGTGACAGCTATCCACTGTAATTCCTTAAGATCTATCTCTCTAGGCATGATTGGTTGCACAATCTTTTTCTCTAAAGGTTTGGCAGTTACTTGTATCTGTTTAGTTGGAAGTAGGCTGCAACTGCAAGCCACTATCAAGACCATCAATAGTGCTACTGATTTGCTCGATGTTTTCCATGATATGTTTTGTACCATTATTTATTTTCCTCTCCATTTCTACTGGGTCAGCCAATATTTTAGACGCTAATTCATAGTTTTGTATAAACTGTGTATATCTATTCAATTCTCTTTGTGCTTTTTGACTTTTTACACTAAGTTCTTGTAGTTGTTGTGTTTGCAACTCAAAGTCTGCTTGAATAGACTTTATTGCTTCTTCTTGTGTAGCTACTGCGTTTTCTAACTGTGAATTGTTTGCAACTAAGATCTGGTTTTGACTATAAAAATAATAAGTGACTAACGATAACACAAGTATAACACCTATTAAAATTTTGCTCATTACAAAACAACGCTAGTCAACACAGCAATTAACACTGCTCCTATAAAACCGAATACACTAAAAGTTGCTGTCTTGATCGTTGAGTTAATGTTTGTAATTTCTTGTTTTATGTCTGAAAACTCATTAAATGCAGTTTTCCATCTTTCTGCACACTGTATCTCGTGTTTAGCTAAGTCGTTTGCGACATCGTTTGCTGTTGCTTTTTTAGTAGTCATCCGTTTAAAGGGTTGTCGTTTTTATTTTCTAATTTAGTTAAGTTGCTATCGAGACTTTCTAAATCGGCTTTAATTGTAGCTATGTCAGTTTTAATTTCTGTAACATCAGGAACATCTATACTGTCAATACTTTTTTCCAAGAACTGTACAGATGTTTCTATAGCAGCAAAGCGTTCTTCTATTACTTGCTGAGCTGACTCAGTATCCCCTATGCCACCTATTTTAGCTTCTAGGTTAGTTATGCGATTAACATAAGTAGCACCTGTGTAACCAAACCCTGCTAGTGTTGATACTATACCAACTAACGCAATTATTTGTGTTGTTTTATTCTGTAACCAGTCCATATTATTCTCCTAATGTAAAACGATATTTTCTGTTTCATTGTCAAAAATATCGTCAATATCTATAACTTCTTTAAGTACACCTATAACAACTAAATCTTTTTGTATGTTGTGTGCCTTAATAGTGGCTTCAATTATGTCTTCAGCTACAATATTCGGACCAGCATACACTTTTTTATCTATGTACATTTCAGTCAAGTATATATTCATAAATTTGGTTGTTGCTCTATTATATTACTCATTTTAGTAATATTACTACTTGCTAACCCATAAAACGCTTCTGTGTTATCTGCAAGAGTGTCCGTATAGATAGTTCTTGACTCATACCATTGTGATTGATCCAACATAACAACTTTTTGATAACTGTTAAATCCTGGTACAAACCCCATATATGCTATAACAGTGTCTTCCGAACCATACTCACCTGTTTCTTCTTGTTGAGCTTCTGCTTCTTCTTGTGCTGTTTGTAAATTCTGTGCTATTAGATCCTCTACTGTGGAATCTGTGTCTGATGAGGTATCCATAGAATTTATTGAAGTATCTATCTGATCTTGTACTGTAGCTGATGTTGTGACAGAAACAACGGAAGTGTTTACATCTGTTGTTTCTACAGAACTTGTGGTTGTAGAACCAGATACTGACATAGAACTCATGTCTAAAACTTGGTTTGTTTGTACTGTAGCTGAAGCAAACTGATCAGACATACTCGGAGAACTGGTGGTGCTTATTCCTGCGTTACCTGAAGAAGCTCCCGTAGAACTCATATTAACACTGTTACCAGATGCAGTGCTTGTCCCATTGGAATGTACACTATTGCCTGCGTTCGTACCACTTACGCTCTGTGTAGCTGTAGCTATCGTAGAAGAAACAACTCGTAAAGCTATATCCCTACTGATAGAACTTTTACCTGTAGCTTCTTCTCTTTCCGCAGTTTGAAACTCTTCCTCAAAAACTTCTTCAAACTCCTCTACGACTTCTTCTCTTTCGATTCTTTCTTCCTCTACCTCAGCTTCTGCTAATCTTTCTTCTATAGCTTCGAATACTTCTTCTACAGCTTCCTCTTCAAATATTTCTTCTATAAACTCTTCCTCAGGTTCATCTAAATCTGCAAGTTCTTCTCTTTCTTCACTATGTTCTCTTGTTTCTTCTTCAAACCATTCTTCTAGTTCTTCTACACTATTAAATTCAATAAATGTTTCTGGTTCACTATAATCTTCTACTAAAAATGTTTCTTGGAATATAAACTCATCTATTAATACTTCGTCTTGATGGAAAGGTTCATCGTGGCGTGGCATAAAATCATCTATAAAAGGTAGAGGATCAGGATCATAAAAAACAATAAACTCTTCTATAAATGGATCTTCAAAATAATCGTTAGGGTTATCTCCAAACTCCTCAAAAGGTGGAAACATTTCTTCTTCATATATCTCTATACTTTCTACTGGATCCTCAAAACCTAAGTTGTCGGGATGCTGTTGCTGATCATCAGTGAATATACCTGTGGCAAATTGTTCTTGCTCATCTATAAAACCATAGTCAACATTATCGTCATCAAAGAAAGCTACTGATTCTTCTTGCCTATAGCCTTGACAAAAAGGTGCATATTGTGGATCATCAGCACATTGTTGATCATCATAAGCCTCCCAATAGTTAGGACATGATTCACTATGTAGCTGTGTGATATTACATTGTTGTGTCAAGTATGCATCTGCATAACCTGAACAACTGCTATCGTTAAGAGGGTTGCTACAATCAACACCATTACCACTACCTGAACCATATAAAGATCCACCGTTCTCTAATGTTGTATTCATCGTTATATTATTCCAATTAGTATTTACACAAATAGAACCGTTAGTTGTACCTGTATTACATTCATCATGATAATAATATGTGTAAGAATTAGTTTTATTCGCTCCTACTTCGCCTATAAGAACATCATGATTAATGATATTTAATGCTCCATAGCGTATGTCGAAAGAGTTGTTGTTCCAAAGTATTATCTCAAGACTATTGTCTGTATTACTTCTATTGTACTCTCGTAAATTGTACCAACCGAAAATCATTTTACTTGAGTCACCCCAAGACTTCATGCGAGAGTTGTTATCTCTTATGAGATCAGTCCAAAAAGCGTATATGGTGTAAGTGTGTTGTCCGTTAATAGGGTCAGGAGTATAGTCATTACAATAGCTGCCACTATTACCAAAATGCAGACATCCATTTGTTGCCATTCTTGCTTGTGTAAATGTAGAGCCATAAAAAGTAAAATTAAAAGAAAGATCAATTGCAGGACTAATACCATCGTCAGATACCTCGTACGCTAATTCACCGTTAAAGTTATTAGCATTAGCATTAAGGTCATAAAGGTCTTGATTAGCTTCGTATGTATACTGTCCCAATACATTAAAACTTAATAAACACCCTAATGCGTAGAATAAAACTCTTTTTTGCATTGTTTAGCTGTTTTAGTTTTTCGTGTATAAGTTTTTTTAACTAAACCCACAACATCTCTATTTATTTTGGCTCTGTTTGGATTAACTTCGTGAGTACATTGAGCAATGTATTCTTCTAAAGCATCATCTTTATCAGGTCTTTTTTGTGGGTTATTTTCCCAAGCAACTGTTGCTTCTTTTCCTATTTTACCGTTGTATGGACAAGGAGTACCTGCCATCGACATAGCTTTAAATACTCTTTCATCTTGACAAAGTAGTGCAACCGATGCTACTTTCATTCCCATATCATACAAATATTTAGATAGTTTCAACCTTTCACAGTTTTCATCAACAATAGTTTTACCACCTGATAGACCAAATACTTGACCCTGGAACGCTCCAGAGACTCCTGTGGTACACAAATCTTGAGAATACGACATAATACTCGGTGCAATAGCAGAAGCAGGTGGTGCCTCACTTTTTACATTTTGATTTATGGTTTGAGTAGAGTTGGACTCATTGATGTTTCTATTAGTGTTATTAGACCGTGTGTTGTTATTATTGGTGTTAGTATTATCAGTAGTAACATTAGAATCCGAAGTAGATTGATTGACATTGGTGTTTGTGTTTGTGTTGTTAGATGTTGAGTTGGAAGTATTGGTGTTATTAACATTTTGATTTACTGTTGAGTTAACAGTAGATGTAGATGTTGAAGTGTTGTTATTGTTGTTCGTGTTTGTATTGTTAGAAGTGCTAGTAGCAGTAGAAGTGTTTACATTGTTATTCGTGTTGGTGTTGACATTCGTGTTGTTGTTCGTGTTTGTTCCAGTTGTGGTAGTTGTGTTTGTGTTAACATTTGTGTTGTTGTTTGTGTTAGTGTTAGTGTTGGTGTTGGTGTTAGTGTTCGTATTGGTATTAGTCGTTGTTGTTGTATTAACCGTATCTAAAGAATTGTTCTCACAATACTGGGAACCATTAACACAAGCTGTACCTGATTGTTGACTAGACTGAGCATTAACATTTATAGAGATACCAGCAACTAATGTTATACAAAACATGAGAGCAGCCCAAACTAATATACTATCGTGCTTTTTTTGATCTTCGTCTTTCACTAATCTTCGCCTTTAAATTGTTTACTACTCCCTGTTGTTCCTGCGTATAAACCAAACCAAGCTGCACCTGCTCCGACTACTATAGATATAAGACCTGATTGTTCAAATGTAGGTTCAGGAAGTTCCATAAACCAAATAGTGCATTTATAAAGTAACACAATATATACTGTTAAAAATGCTCTGGGGAAAATACGCCAAGAATCAACTGCTTTAGCTAAATGAATCCATTTTTGATGTGGGTTTATTTTATCATCAGCTTCAAGATCTCTAATCTTGTCCTTAAGATCAGATATTTCTTGTATCATAGCCATAAATTTGTTGAGATCCATCTCAACTTCATTACGATCCATGTCTCCACCAAACCTGCCTTGTCCGTCGTTCATAATTACTTTTTCTTACGAGGTCTGCCTCGTTTCTTTTTAGTAACTTTGACTTTGGTGTATGCTTCGTTTACATCTGGTGTACTAAGGTCATCAGCAACATAACGACCTTTTTTATTTCTAGCTCTAACGAGTTCTGTTTCTACCACCTCTTCTTTTTCTTTCAGAGGGTTAGGTAACTCTTCAGAAGATAACGGTGTGAAAAAATAAACTACTTTTTTCCACCAACTCATTTGTCTTTTGCCTTACCAATATTAATTGCACACCAATCCATTACCCAATATACTTTTGCAAGCATTTGGTCATCTTTTGGTGTTGGGGTTAAAGCACAAATAAGTGATGCACCTGATATTACCCAAGGTGCTAATTGTATTAATTTTAAAGTTAAGTCTAACATATTTTACTCCTATGAAGTTGGTTCTGTTGGCCACTCACCAAGTGGTCTTACTGGTGGTGTGGCATCATTGAATTTATAAAGATCAGCCAAAGCATCTACATTTGCAACTGCATTTATTTTTGTTCTCATGCTTGATGCGGCAGTTCTTACTGCTACTCTGTAGTCTAACCAATCTGAAGGTATAGCCTTAGAACTTTCTGCATTTCTAACCACCATCCAGTCATTTGGTTGTAACAAGTTATAAGCTTGATTGTCTATTTTTTCAGAGTGAGTATATTTTAAACCTCTAGTAACAACTCCATCAGTGGTTGTGTCATCTAAAGCTCTTGCTGTAGCTGTACCATAAGTTGCTGTAACTTTGCCACTCCCAAATGCAAAAGACTGGTCTGTATTAATATAATATTCAGGGTCTTTATAATTGGTGTTGTCTATAACCACTTCATAAATGCCTATGGCTTCTAACTCAGAACTAGTCCAAAGCATGAAGATGTTACTAGGATATTGAATATCTCCTAATGTTAATTTTGTTGGTCGTGTATAGACTTTGCTAACACTTCCTGATTCTACTAATGCCCACATAATTTACCTCGCTGTTGTTGGAATACCTGTTGATGTTACGAATGGATTTTCTGCAAATGCCATGTAGAGCATGGTTGCTGTGTTTAAATTAACTTCACCTCTAGAAGTTCTGAATCTAAAGCCATTAGAAACAAAATCTACATCTAAGCTAATTCCAGTACCATCATATTCTGCCCCAGTAAGGTCAGCCCAGATATATTTATCAATTGTGTTAGTTGGATTTCTTGATGAATCCATTATTACCCAATTATATCCTGAATTAGTTACTGGTTTAACCATAACAAAAGCAGGTTTAAAGCCTGTATAGACGAACGGACCACTTGCATTTCCATTACCTATATATTGTCCTATTCTTGAATATCCTTGTATATTTTTAAAAGCAAAAAACATATATTTTGAGCTAACATGATTAACAGCTTGGTGACTGCCTAAAGGTACTATTGTGCTTGTAAAGTTAGCATTTCTCCAAATTGTAGTGTTACTCATAATTGGATTATCGGTGTCTAAAAATACATGGTTGCTACCACCATTTCCAAAAGCTGCTGTATTTGGTGCTCCTATTACCCAATATTTTGTACCTGAACCTGAGTAACCTTTTATCATAAAAAAGTCAGGTATAGCTCCTAGTCCATGACCAATACTTACTGAAGCATTACCATCTCCTGTATAAGTACCTATACTAAAACCTGCTGTAGAATTATATTGTACTGAAGTTGTAATACTTCCATCTGTATTACTTGCAACAGAACCACCATTACATTTCCATTGCCATGCAACAAACTCTTTGCTATTTGCATTATAAACATCGCCATTACTTCCACCTGCTGCTGCGGTAAACCCATCTGTTAAAAATGCTGAACAATACCCATAAGTTGTTGCTGGAGAGTTTGCGTTACTACTGTTGTCAGGAGATACTTGCGTACTGTCAACTGGAGCATTCATACTTAAATTTGAAATTTGAGATGCGTGGTTGCTTCCTGCATCTGTTCTGTTTTTACCCCAAATCCAATCAGGCTGTAAATCACTATTACCATCATTGGTTAAGTTCCTTGGATTAGAACCATTACCTGTATAAGTAAGAGCCTGAAAAAATGCTGATGGATCGTCTATTGTTGTATAAGCCATTATCCGAACTCGTTAAGATTGTATGTGTTTAAGGCATAATACCCTGTTGGTGGCGCATGTTCAAAATTTCCATATCCATTTGCATCCGCATTTCCTGAAGATACAGTATTAGCATGAAAGCCACCAAAGTTTGCTTGAATACTATTATCTGAATCATATTGAGATACACCAAAATAAGTATCGCCAGTCCAAGGTATAGCATAGCCATTATTACTTGCTGGGTTATCAGAAAGCAAATAGCTTCCATTTTTTGCCCAATATATTTTTTGATTATCCATATCCAATGCAACACTTATTAAATCTCCTGCATTAAATTTATTAGCAGTTCCACCATCGTCTTCTGCTGGATAGACATTTCCATTTTGACCATACAAAGAAACACTATAACCACTAGAGCCACTATGACCTACATAGACACCACCAGTTTTTATTACAAGGTCATATCGTTCTGCTTGTGCTGCACCAATCATAGTATAAACAGGTGTACCTGAACCTGTTATATAAAATTCTGCATACCATTTACCTTGTGATACAGCCATAGTAGATAAAGCAGTATCCCAACCTGAAATACCTGCCGCCTCTGTTCCTCCTTGTGTAACTTTTAAACCACCAGGATAACCATCATTTGCACCAGTAGCGCTAAACAAACCATTCCAAGTTGCATAATTCGTAGTTGGAGAATCAGGCGATTGATCTACTGCTGAAATATTATTTAAAGACCAATTATTTGCATTTCCACTATCATCTGCACCAAGACTTGAAGAATCTTCAAAGTCTAAATAAAAACCATTGGTGCCATAAGAACCTGTATATTTTTTTGGAATCCAAATACCAGTATCACTATCAGTTTCTCCAAAATCTGAGGGAGCTAATGCTTGTCCTTCGACCCAATTTATTTCAGTCATATAACCATTAAGTCCTTGGGCAAAACCTGAAGAAGCGTTGTAATAACCCCCTATGGTGTGAACAACATCTCCATCAGTACCATCATTCTTTTTACCCCAAACAGATTTTGCATTTACACTAGGGTTGGTGTCTGTAGAAAAATCTGTTTGTTCTGTACCATTAACATACAGCTTCATTCTATCTCCAGCAGTAGAATTGGCTGTGTCCCATACTGCTACTATGTGATACCACGCACTATAATCTCGAAAAACTGCTGTTGTTCTTAGTTCAGCAACACCATCTTCATCAGAGTTGTTTCTAAATCCTAAATGTTCTCCTCTAAAACGAATATCAAAATCACTATTTGCATCTGCTGCACCAAACATTCTTTCTTTTGGAGCAGTTGATGTATCTTCATTTGGAATATGTTTTACCCACATAGAAGCAGTCCATAGAACTCTGTTCCAGTCTGAACCTGAAGTACCTCTAGTATCATACAAATATTCTGTGCTAGCTGAATCAAACTTTAAAGAGTTGTCAATCTCATAAGATCCAGTAGATACGCTTCCTCTATTTGCTGTACGCTGTAGCGTTTCCATATTAGGTTTGTGCTAGGTTTTGAACTCTACCGATTTCTTGCCAGACAGAACCATTGTACCTAAATGCTAATATGTCGGTTTTGTTAGCTGTAGCTGTAATTGTAGGAGCTGTACTTGCTGCAAACTCGAATACTGTATTCCAAGCAACTGTTCTAGCTGTACCACCTTGAGCTATCTCAATACTAATGATAGCTCCTTCTACTGCATTACTTGGTGCAGAAATAGTTGTATTTTCACTTGTAACATAGTATGCATTTGCTGCTGCTCGTGCATCCCAAGCTGTTGCGTTAGAGCTTGAGGTAATAGCTACTTGGCTAATGTTAGCTGAAGTAGAGGCTGTAACTTTTTTAGGCATTGTTACAAACTGATTCTCATCTACTGAGATAGCTGGTGTTGTACCAACCGCAGATCCTAAACCAATAACTAAATCATCTGCACTATCATCAAGACCTACATAATAATCTTGAGCATTACCGTCAAATACTATTTTAGTGTCTTCGGCTGTTGCGTCACCTATTGTTAGCGTTGTACCGTTAATTGATAAGCTATCTGTGACAGCTAAGTCAGTAAATACATCTAATACTGCTGCTCCGCTTCCTGCTCCGTCTAATTGAACAACAGCTACTTCTCCAGCAGCGATAGTTACATTAGCACCAGAGCCTTGCGATATAATAATATTTTGAGAACCACTTGTAGCGTTTTCAATGATTTGTACCCTTTTCATGGTGTTTGGACCAATCGTAATTGTACAAGCTGAATCTAGTGTGCCTGTATATTTAAGATAAAAAGCTCGACCAGCATCTGAACTACCGTCTGCTACGGTTGTAGTATGCGTATCAGCATTAGTGGTAATCGCTTCAGTTCCTACACCAAGAGCTTCTCCGATAAGTTCTAAATTGGTATTGGTAC
>Ga0098038_1000665_pt1 | contig 15034 bp, 23 predicted proteins | sample 5B_taG_FD_75051 | JGI IMG/M metagenome (GOLD analysis project Ga0098038, IMG submission 75051) | Marine viral communities from the Subarctic Pacific Ocean - 5B_ETSP_OMZ_AT15132_CsCl metaG | ecosystem: Environmental > Aquatic > Marine > Oceanic | place: Pacific Ocean | collected 2015-01-08 | reverse complement strand
TATTAAGGGACATTATCTCCCTCCCTGCATACCTTGGAATGCTTGGAATGCACTTATACCAGTTCCAATAGATTGTGCTAATGGACTTGTCTGTGGTTGAGTTGCAGCTGTAAGTGTTGATTGTGACTTAGGTCCAGCAGCATAAATATTTGATAAAAACTCAGCTCTTTGAAAAGGTTCAAATGATTGTTGTAATTGAGATTGTCTTGCAGCGTCTAATGTTGTTTGAGCTAATTGTCTTTGCAGACCACCAGCTTGGAATAATTGATTTAAATCCGCTTGAGCCATCTGTTGTTGGCCTTGACCAATGTTTGCTAACTGTGAACCAATTTGTGCCTGTTGTGCCTGTTGTTGTTGAGCAGCGGTTAATGCTTGACCAAAACCTCTTTGTTGAGCTAGACCCACTTGACCTAATCTTGCTCTTTCTAACTCAGCTTGAGCAACTCCTTCTCTTCCACCACCAAAAGCTCCTGACATAACAGCTTGTGCACCTAATCTATTTTGAGCTTGTGCTGCTTGTCTATTAATTTCATCTATTACATAAGACTGATAGGGATTTAAAAATTGATTTATATTCGGAGTTTGTGCTGCAAGTAGTTGTCCGATGCCCGATGTTACTGTTGGCTGACCCACTCCTGTTGTTCCAGCAGCTGTCAATCCTTGCTGCTCTAGCGCACCGAATGGAGCAACTTGCATTGCTGGAATATTTACTGGCTGTTGTGCAACACTACGAGCTAAATCCATTAGCTCAATTTTTCTTTCCTCTATACCTGGTGCTTCTCTTATAACTGATTGAGTGAATTGACTTCCGCTTCCCCCTCCAGATGGTGCTGGAGCTGGTTTACTTCCTCCTCCAAAAATACTTGAAATTACTCCCATTAAACTTCTCTCTCCATTTGTATGTGTTTAGCTTTCCAACCCCATTTTTTTGAAATTCTTGCCCAACCAGGTCTTACCCAAAAGCTTAATTTTTTGCATCCGTTTAGTTTAGCAAATTTTGTTACTGTATTCACTATCTTGTCCTCCCATAAATGTCTTTTTCTACCAGTGCAAATTATTGCCTCTAGTTGAGAATAATTTGGTAGAGCGGCAATACGAGTAACAAATAATGCAAAGACTTGATTTAATTCTTCTTCGTCACTTCCAAATACAAGAAACATTTGTGCCTCGTCTTTTTTAAGTAACTCTTTGATATATTTTGGCTCAGCTGAACCTCCTGAATATTTTAAAGCTTCTGCAATCATAAAATCACATAAAGGCCAAAACTTATCTATATATTTTGGTTCTACTGATAAAACAGATATGTCAGGTTTAATTGGCTTGGGCTTTTGCATTTCTACTTCCTTCTAATAAATCAAAAACTCTTTTGTATCGTTTTTGTTGTTCGTAGAAGTATTGTGCACCTTTTTCTCTCATATCTTTCATGCTACTTGGATTTGCACCAGCTATGATTCCTGCGCCTAATACTCCATCTGCTCTTGTTACAAACTCTCCGTCTGCTAGTTGAGCTAACATTGTATCCTCGTCTTTATCTCCTGTGCCAGACCCATCTGCGACATAACCCGATGCTCTTACATAATTATTTGCATCGTCTTCGTCATGAGATCTTTTACTTGGAAGATAGTTAATACCACCTTCATTAAATTTTTTTATCTCTGCTAATCCACCTTCTTTTAATCTATTTCTTTCTATTGCATAAGGACCCATTCTAAAGTCGCCTTGGTTTTGGGGATCTGCCTCAGGTATGTACATTTGTTCAAAAGTTTTTTCTGTGCCATCTACTGGATCTATATATTTGAAACCACCTCTTTGTTTTTGTAATTCAGCTACAGCTAAATTATATGTAGGCGTGAAAACATCTTGTGGTTCGTTTTCAAATGCACCTGAACCATAAGCTAAAGCTGCTATTGCTGTGGCTGCTTTACCTGGGCTTATTTCTAACTCCCCTGTAAAGTCACCAGCTTTTGTCATTCTTTGCCTAGTTAATAATTTTTGTAAAAAGTTTTGAGGAGCTTTTTGTCCACCTGGTCCACCTGCAACTGATCCCATTTGTGCTTTTGCTATTTGATTTAAACCATAGTCTGCTGCTGATCTATTTGGAATTAAATTACCAAATTTATCTGTTCCTAAAAATTCAGGTTGTGTATTTCCAACCCCAGGTATTGAAGCAAACTGAGGGAACATATTTGTGATTGGTTGAAATGAAGATTGTGCTGCAGAAAAACCAGGTACACCTAATGCAGAACCACCTGATAGAACACCTTTACCACCATAATATCCAGCGACAGCTCCTGTAACTCCGCCAAGTAATCTTTGAATTCCTGATCCACCAGCGTCTTTAGATCCTTTATAACCTTTGTATCCTCCGTAGGCGGCTAGTGCATAGGGTAAAAATTGTAACATATATTATGTAATCCTTAAAATTAGCTAATTAGAAAATATTACCATTTTAAGAGGTCTTTGACAACTCATCCCAAAAAGACGCTCTATACTGATGTTCTCCGATATGAGTTATTTTTTCAGTAACTAATGCATGACATTTACCACCTAGATCTCTCCATCTTTTACAGAAAGCAAAGTCTTCACCTAAATAACTCTTTTTCACAGGATCGAAGTCAGTGTCAAAAAGATTATAAAAGAAAGGTCTATTAGTCATTTTACCATTAATAATTGTTTTTTGTATTATCTCTTTTTCAGGATAAGCCTTAATCATCTTTTCTATGACTTCTCTTTTAATTAACATGCACCCAGTTGGTGAATGAGTTACCTCTATAACTCCGTTTTCAATAGTGATATCTTTTTCATTTGGTAGTTTCATGGGATATTGATACAAAGCTTTATATTTTAAATCATGTTCATTTTTAATTTTACCGTTTTGTATTTTTTCCCAAGCTGTTTTCCAATCTAAATTTTTAAGTGGGTATGGCACTGAGATAACATCTTTTTTTGAAGCTATCATTTTGAATATAGATTCAGAGGCAAAATCAATATCAGAATCAATAAATAGCAAATGTGTGCTATCTGTCTCCATAAAACTTGATACACAAAGATTCCTACCTTGAGTGACTAATGAAGATTTTATTACTTGAAAACAAACTAGCACATTATTCTTCATACATTGTTTTTGAAACTCTAAACAAGCTTGAAAATAATGCAATGACACTTCACTATGACAGGGTGTTGCTACAAATATTGAAAACTTCTTAGGTTTATTTTTATCATTAATAATAGGTGCTTTAGGTTTCTCAAACCAAATAGGTTTACTTGGATCTTGCATTAATCAACCCACCTATCTATTAGTTTAATTTTTTCTTCAGCGTTTACAATTTTTTCTAAGAGTTTATCTATCTCATCTAAGTGTTGTGGATGTTCTCCAATCCCTACTGAATTAGTAAGATATATATTTATAGTTGTAGATGCCTCTGCTATTTGTGCTTCATATCTTTTTTTGAGTGCTTTTAACATTTTGTAATGCTCCTTGTAAAAAACCTGTCCAATGACCTGCTATAACCTTCCAATTATAGAAGTGATTAAAAAAGTTTTGTTGAAATTTTAAATGGTTTTTACATCCATCTGTATTTATTTGATGGCTAATACCATCTATTACTGCTGCAAACTGTTGAGCAAGATTCTGCCAATTTTTGTCGTAAGGTATATAAATGGGAAACTCAGTGCATGTTTCATACAATGCTCCGTTGTCCGTTGTTGCTACATACAAACCACAAGCTAATGCTTCTAGAGCTGATATACAAAATGTCTCTTCCCATATGTTAGGGTATACAAAAGCATCGTAAGTATGAAGGTTTTCTAAAATATATTTGTTTGACTTGTAACCTATTAAATTAACATTTGGTAATTTTTCAGCTTGTTCATACAAGTCTTTGTATGAATGGTCATTTTGTTTTTTAAAATCATCACCGTAAATTTGTGTGCTACTATACACATCTAAAACAACATTTGGATTGTTTACCAATTGCATTGCACCCAACAATACAGATAAACCTCTCCATGGCGTTGGATGATATATCAATTTAATTTTATCTCTTCTTGGTTCAGGATCTCTCTTCTCAATGTTTGGTATTCCATTTTTTATTACTGTGCATCGATGTTCAGGTAGTTTAAATGTTTTTCTAAACTGTTCGTAATTCCAATGGCTATTGAAAACATAATAATCGTATTGATTAATTTGTTCTTCATTTTTAAAAAAGTCTTGAAAATGTGGTTGATCAGGAGCCATCTTTTGCCAAAGAATATTTATTTTATCTTTTGCCAAAGGCACTTTGCCTGGGACTGATGTGCATATCTGAAATTTATCTAATAACTCTTTTGATACATATTCTTGTAGAAAATTAAGTTGTAATTCTGTTCCGCCTAAAGGTTCCATAGTATTCTTTTACTTTTTTTTATACCAAGTTGCAATAGTGTATCTATCCCCATCAGTGACTTTTTTAACACCATGTATTAATTCTGAGCCAGTAAAAAAAATTGTTTTATTTTTTCGTGGTTTAACAATTGTGCCATCACCAAAAAATGTTTCACCGCCATTAAAGTTGTCATTCAAAAATGTTATAGAAGCTATTGTGGTATTTTCACTACGATCATCAATGTGTATTTGTTGTTTGGATCCTTCTGGCCATCGTACTATTTGAATCCAATCAATCACATTATTGTGTATGAACGGTTCATATTTCTTATTATACCAACTGTAGTTCTCTCCTTTGAGTGAGAGTACAAATGTATCTCTATATTTAACTAACTTTTCTTCATGAAGATGAAACCCCATTAACATTTTATTAATTTCATCCTCTGTAAAGATATTAAAACGAATATCTATATAAGGTGTCATTTTTTTGTTTTACTAAATAAAGGTAAGTCAGGCACTTGTACTTCAACATCAGTAGCTAAATCTTCTTTTGGATGTTCTTTTAAAAAAGCTTCCTCAGTTTCGTATCGTTCTCCAGTCTTTAAACTTCTGTAAATTGTTTTGGTTTCACACTTTATTTTATGGTAAATGGTCATGTGATTTGTTTATAATAATTTATCGGCCTTGTCCACGATATTTCTTACGATGTGGTTTTCTTTTATTTAATCTTTTTGTATGCACACCTGGGCGTTTCTTAGGTGTACGCTTATGATAATTGTTTACTCCGTATAGTGGTTTCTTTTTTGCCATTACTTATCAGGATCTATTATTTTGAAGTTAAAAGCAACTGATACCCTTGGCTCTTCAGACATATTTTGTCTTACAGAATGAGAGAAAGATGCTGGAAAAACAACTAACATACCAGGAAGAGGATTAATTCTAAATACAGAACTTGTATCAGGAGTTTTGTAAAAGTCATACAAATTTAAAAAAGCTGTAGCATCTGTCCTGTGAAATTCTAATTGTCCACTGTCTTTAGGAACTTTATAATAATAAACTCCTGAATAATGACAGCCTCCATGAAAATGACAATTGTTATATGAATACTTGTAATTTTCGTTAATCCACACATTAGACATTTCAAATTTAAAATGTCTGTCTGTAAAATCCTTGATTGCTATAGCTGCAGGGCCACCAAGTAACTCAGTGATTTCTTTAGTAAGAAAAGGTTTTGTTTGATAACCACCAACATTAGATACCACAACGCCATCATCATTCTGTTTACTTTTTTGTAAAGTTGTTTCAATCCAATTATCTAATTTAGAGTCTTTGATTTCAGTAATAGAAATAGAATCACTAAATATAATTTGTTTAGCCATTCTCCTGCGATCTGTCGATTTGTGCGTAGGATATAATTCCCTGTATTTCATCCGCAGTGCCTGCTGTCATTTTTAAGACATCACCGCCTTCAAGAACTAAGGTTTGAGTTATAATATTAGATACAGTATTTGCTGCTATGGCTTTTCTAGAAATAGAAAAAGTAGCCGAAGCTGAAGTGTCTGTAACTTGCACAGATAAACTTACTGGGCTACCACTAGAGTTATCTACTTGTATTTGTTTTATAATAAAAGTTGCACTTGTTGGGCAAGATAATACTGATGTTGTTCCCGTGCTGTCTAAGTTAATTCCTTGATTTTTATATTGTATTGTCATGATAAAAAATAGTTAAATGTATCGTTGTCATTTTTTATATCATTCTCATATGAAAAGTTCAATTGAGATTGCAAAGTTCTTAGCGCTTGTTGAATTTGTCGTTGATCCTCTACAGAGTATTCGTTCTTAGGTTCAGGTATTTGTATATTTATTTTTGCCATTATCTTCTACCATCCACCCTTACATCAAATCTAAATGTGCCATATCTCCAACTCTCATCTAAACTTTCGTTTTCAATTTGTACAGCAGCTAATCTAGCTCTAGCTCTTGTATTAATTTTGGTTGTTGAGCCACTTACAGTAAACGGTCCTAAAGGACTCGAAGCTGCAGTTGTGCCTTGTGGAAACGAATTTAAAAATATAGTAACTTTTGCATTACCACTTATTCTTTTGAAGTCAGGTAAAAATCTACTTATGCTCATTAAAAACTCACCATCGCCTGGAACTCCAGCATTACCATTTAAATCAAACTCTCCTGATTTAATGAACGAGGAAATTGCAGTTTCTGTTCCGTCAGCATTTGCTTGATTGACTCCTACTTCATGTCCATAATACAAAGATGCTCCATTTGATATACCGCTTATCACTGGAAATGTTGGTGTGTCTCCAGAATTAAAATCAGTGGCGTAAGGTTTTTCATACACAGTAGAACCAATCCATGTTGTTCTGTCTAATGTTCCTGTAGTCCAAACATCCTCAGCAAAGTTATAGGTCACTACTCTATTTATTTCTAAAGAATTTGCAGTTGGATAAAACCAATTTATTTCAGAGTATAGTTCATTTATACCACCAAAAACTATTTGACCTGAGTTATAGTTTATACCAGGATTGTTACCACCTGTAGTGAATACAAAATCCTCTACTAAACATGGAAGTGATTTAACAGTACCATCATAAACATAAAAGCCACCTGTTTTACCCATCCAATAAACTGCACCGTTTGCAAACACTCCTGCATGCTGACCTAATAAACCATTATTTGAACCTACTTTTCTAATAGAAAATGTAAACGGAGGTCCAACAAATTGCATTTCGTATGCAGCAGTATCGGTTAAAACTAAAATATAATCTTTACCTTTAAAAGCTCCCATGATTCTAGTTCCATCATCTAGCCGAAATGTTCCTGCGGTGTTCGTTGATGTTGGTGCATAATCACTTGTACTTTCTTGATCAGAAAACCTTATAAACATTTTATCTTGCGTAGACGGTGTTCCAATAGTTGTTTCTGTTCCCAAATGAAATAGATGTCTATCTCTATCTGAAACTAATGACATAACAGATCTTGTTGGCATTCCAGTGCCAATCACTGCTCTTGTTTGTAATGCATTTGAATCAAGTGGATTCCAAGTAAAAGTTCTGCCATTGTGAATTGTTGCAATCAATATATTACCAAAATTATCTAATGACCAATTTGCAGGTTCAATCGTTACTGTGCTAGAGGCAGAAGCATCGCCCCATCCAACAAAATCTGTAATGTCAGTTACAGTAGATCCGTTAGCGTGCTCCGCTGCGGTTGTTCCATTTATACCACGAGTGATACCACTGATCGTGTTAGTGCCTGTGGTATTTGTAGTGTAGCTCATATCTTCAGACCCAATTCTTAATTTACCATTGGTTAAAGGTAAGTTTGCAGTGCTTGTAAGCACAACAGTATTCGCACCTACTAACATTACACCGCCATTGTTGATTGTCGTAGTTGTGGAAGCGATTGATCGTCCTCCAAACAAATATGTACCCCAACCATATCCGTAAGTTTGATTTAATGGTCCCACAGGCTCGTAAGGATTGACATCTAAAGTACCGTTTGTTGTAACCCCTGATTTAGTTTCAGCCGAGGGCATTGTTATTGTAAATGTGTTAGTTGTAGGTACGGTTTGAACTTCAAAAAGTTTATTGTCAAAATCATCAGCTGTGTAAACTGTGTTGGCAGAGGTAAAAGATCCAGCGTTAGCAAATGTTGTGATCTCACCCACTTCTAAATTATGAGATCCTGATGTTGTAATAGTGACCGTTGTTTGTCCGTTGGTCGTTGTTATACTGGCACCTGTCTGAAAATTGTCAGTCTCTAAAGGAGTGATATCGTAAAAAGCACCTTCATAATAAATAATTAAAACTTTGTCAGTTCCTATTGCAGCATATCTTTTACCATCAGTGTCAGCCCAAACATGTTGTCCTCTAGCAGCACCAACTATTTTATCATCTACCAATGCTTCCCAGCCACCTATTTTTTCAGGTTCTCCATATCTAAAACGAACATTATCTCCATCAACCCAACGACCTTCTGCGTCTGAGGGTGTTGATTGTTTATCGAATCCTGGTGCTATTTTTACTTTTGCTAAAGCCATATCAGAGTATAACACTATCCATTGGGTAATTAAATATATTGAAAATTGTTATTTATCTGTCTTATCATTAGGATCTACAACATCTTTTTCTTCTACTTTTTTCATTTTTTGTAGATTCCATTCCATGATGATATTTAATAGGCCAGCACCAAAACTCTGCAAGCCCTCAGGCGTTAGAGTAAGTTTTCTATTTTTTACAATTGTCCAAATCTCTTTCCAACTAAATTTTATCTCTGCATGTCCTGATCTTGTATGATGAATTATTTTCATTTTTTAATTCCTAACATTACTCTCTTATCTTTAAACCATTCTCTATGTGGACCATTTTTATTAACATAATGTATAAAAACTTGAGAGTGCCAATCACCTTTAAACTCTTCTCTCCAATGTTCGAGATCACAACCTTTATATATGACTGCATCACCGTCTTCAAGTTCTATTTCTTTCCCTGCCATAAATATAGGCCATTTGACTCCACAAGAACTTATCTTCACAGTCACACTATATTCACAAGATGGTCGATCTGTATGTTTTTTTAAATCAGCACCATAAGTATACATTCTCCAGAAAGTGTAAGTAGGTAATAATTGTAATCCAGTTTCTTTTTCCATCAAACTTTTTTTAGTTATTAATAGTGCGTCAGTAACAGGATCTCCATAAAACATACTATCTCCTTGATCGCTTTGTCGTAAATCAAAACTGTCAAAATTAGTTCTATGTTTCAATCTTGTATAATGAGTTAGTAAATCCATTTCTTCTTTTTTAAGAAAATTTTTTACTAATTTATATCCGTTCTTCATTTCATCCATGATACTACTGAATATCTCACTCCCTTTGTAAGTGGTTTAACTGAATGTGGAAACATAAAATTACTTGGCCAAATAACTAATTTACCTGGTGTTGTTTGCATTTCAACAATTTCATCATCAAGCTTAAAACATAAAGTTCCACCTTCGTAGTCGTTGTTGAGCATTAATATAGAACTATATTTTCTATTCATACCTGGACCGTCATCTACATGAAATTTATAATGACCTCCTACTCCATATCTTAAAGCTTGCATGTCATATATACCCGCTTGCTTTATATCAGGAAACTCATTTATGTATTTGTTCATCTGTTGAATAATTAAATGATTTATGAAATTAGCCCAGTGAACATTACTTAAAGAATCATGTTGATTTGATAAACCTAAAATCTGTACATCTCTTACTTCTTTACGAACATAATCTTGTGTATCACCAACTACAGCTCCATCAACAAATTCTTTTGCTTTAAAATTTTTATTTAAAAATTGTATAAATTTAGAAATTATTTTTGGGTCAGGAATGGCTTGGTAAGATCTTATATATTTTTTAAGAGACATAAAGTCTTTTTATAATAAAAAAATAAAAAAGTAAACTAGGATATAAATTGGATGTCAAACATCTCTGAAGATTCATTATCTATCCAGTATCTTGGGAAAGTTGTTGTAATAGGAAAACTGATACCTGATTTATCTACATTTTGTAAACCTGCTTTTAAACCATCTATTCTTGATTTAAGATCTGCAAACTCAGGTTTGTTCAATACACCGCCTTTTTTACCTTGCATTTTTTCAATTAAGTCAATGTACATTTGTTTTGTACCGTCAAAATCTTCAGACGATATACTATCAGGATTTGGGTTTTCTGGATCGTCCCAAACAACATTATCTCCGTCTAATCTTGCAATTTTTTCTCTACAGATCCAACTCTTGTAGTCTTCATCACTTATAGTTTTAAATCTGCCATCAGCTTTGATAGCATCTAAATCACCTCTATGAATTAATAGATCGTTTTCTTCTTTAGCAGCAAGAAAAGGGTTTCTTCTTAAATTAAAAATTAATACAGCCATTAGCTTAATTTATCCTCAAATATTAATACAGCGCCATCTCCGCCTTTGTTGTTACCTGGATTAGATCCTGATGGTGTTCCTCCAAGTCCATAAACTTTTCCAACAGCTGGTTGTGTTAATGAAGCATTTGGATCAACAGGGAACATAGCTTGGTAAGCAGTTCTTACAGATGCATCTGAACTTGGCACTCTTGATGGTGCTGTAGGAATTGGACTGATTCCTGCATTCTGAGCATTAGAAAGATTAATTAATAAAGCTGGTCCTGAAGCATCACCTGGATTACCACCTAAAGGTCTAGCTGCTTGCTCCGCTGGGTTTTTGTTTGGTCCTGGCACAGATCCTCCTGCATCTCCACCTGTGCATGTTACAATTGCTGGAGAGCCAAAAGTTGTGTCTCCTCCCACATTACCATTACCTGGTCCTGAAGCTCCTCCGCCAGCTCCGATAGTTATTGGAGCAGTAAAAGGTGATGGACCTGGTGAAGTTATTGGTGTAGTAAATACCCCAATACCACCGTTTCCGCCTGGGCCTCCAATTTGGTGACCACTAATAGTTGATCCTGATGCACCGCCAGCAGTTGCGTAAATTAATAGTTTAGTTGATCCTGGCTGAGCAGTGAAAGTTGCAGTCGCTGGTCCTTCTCTGAAGAAAGTTGCAACCATGTCGTTTGATCCTGCAGATCCTGTTGATGCTGCAGTCAATCTTCCATCTTCATCAACTGTAATATTAGCTGTTGTGTAAGATCCTGCAGTTACAGCAGTTGATTGTAACTGGCTGGGCCCAACTGAATTTGCAGCCATTTTTGTTAGTGTTACATTCGATTGTAAAAGTTGTGCTGTCCCTACTGAATTTGGAGACATTTTGTTTTGAGTTACATTTGATTGTAAAATTCCAGCAGTGATTACTGCGTTGTTAGAAATTTTAGCAGCAGTGATTGCATCATCAGCTACTTGTAATGTTCCAATTGATCCACCTAAAGTATCTAAAGATATTTCTTTTAAATTTGTTCCGTCAGAATAAGCGGCATAAATTTTTGCAGCGTCTAAAGTAAATCCAGTTCCTGAAGCAGTTTTAATTGTTAAGTTTGTAGGATTAGTTAGTCCAGTTGCATCAAAGATGTAAAATTTTTCTATACTATCAGGTATTGTACAAACAGTGCTCGCTGCGATTGTAGCAGTAGCAAATTTAATAACCATGTTTCTTGCATTTGATAATGTTGCATTAGACATGACTAAAGCTAATGTTCCACCACTTGATAGTGTTACTTGTTCAAAACCTGCAATAGCTTGTTGTACTAAATTTAAATTGGTATTAGTTTTATCACCCCAAGTACCAGCGTTTTCGCCAGTTACCATTAATTCGAGTTTTAGATCTGTAGAAAAACTTGATGCCATATATCTCCTATTTTAACAAAATTAGGCCGCTCTATCAACCTCAGTCCAAACATTATTTACACCAGGATCGATCTCTGCCCATGCCGTTACATTAGCCGAACCAATATTTGCTGTCAACCCTATACCAGAAACATCAATATTTGCAGTTCCTGTAGACACCACTGATCCCACAGCACTCGTTAAGTTTAATCCAGTTACACCTACTAATTGTTGAGGTAATGATCCAGCTGCTCCCACTGCTGATGTTAATGCTTGACCAGAAACAGACTCAACTGTGCTTTGTACTAAATTAATTGAACCTAAAGTTAAGGATGCTGCAATACCTGTTACATCAACACCTATTTTCAATCCTGCAATAGTGTTACCAACAGAACCTGTTAGTAATCCAGCGGTAGCTGGTGATTCAACAGTTGATTGGACTAAACTTTGCGAACCTTGTGAAAGAGTCATTGCATCTTCACCAACAAAGACAAAGATACTTGAATCTATCTGAATTGAATTTAGACCCTGTGTAATTGTCAATAAATCTAAACCTGAAACAGAAACAGATACGCTTGTGCTAGGACTTACAGCATTGATTGACGATGTTAAAGCTTGACCTTGTGCTTGTGCTGAGAAAGTATCACCCCAAGCTCTGTTACCCCATTTACCTCTGCCCCAACCTTGTTCTACTAAACCTTCTGCAACTACGGTTCCAATACCTGTAGATAATTGCTGACCACCTGCAAGTACAGTTCCAAATAATCCCCAAGCGGCAGTTCCCCATGACGGTCTACCCCAACCTTGTGTTGCTCCAGCGAATTCTACGGAACCAATATTTGATGATAATGAAATTCCAGTTAGGTTAGCTCCTGTACTAGCTACATCTCCCCATGTACCTATGTTCCATGCTTGACCTCCCCAACCAATTGCTATTTCTGCGTCTACGGTTACTGACGCTGATGAAAGACTTACTCCGTTAAAAACATTCCAAGAGCCATTACCCCATGTGCTTTGGCCCCAAGTCGAGATTTGACCAGGTGATGATACACTTACTGTAATGTCCGCCACCTGGCCCTCCCTTTAAATTATGCGATTCTCAATATTGCTGCACTCGTTGTAAATGCTGGGAACTGAATAGTAAAAGTTCCAGAAGTTGCAGTTTTGTCACCGCCAAAATCTAATACTGCTACAGCTGGATCACCAGATGCAGTATCGTTGTAAATTAAAGCACCTCTTGCTGTAAGCGTTACACCTACAAAAGAAAGGTCAGAAAAATCTGTGATAGCTGTGTTTGTTGCTAAAGATGTTCCTGTGTTTACAAGTGCTTTACCACCAGAAGAATATCCACCTGACGGTGAACTTACTTGTCCTGAAGTAGTAAAAGATGTTGTCGATTTTCCTAATACAGCCGAGTTTGTATACATTGCAAGTTTGAATGTATTTCCGCCTGGATTACTAAAGTTATGTGTAGCTTCTAAAAGTTGTTTTTTAAAAGTGTTACATATTGCGTTTGTTGTTATAGCCATTTTATCTCCTTATAATTTTATGGTGACGGTGAAGGTATTTTAATTCGAGGAACTCCACTGTCATATTCTCCTCTTCTTCGTCTACCCATTTGTTGTAGACCAAAAGCTTGTATGCTTTGATTATACCTGTCAGAATACAATTTGTATAGATCTTCAGGTCCTTTTAAAAATGAGAAAGCCTCTTTCAACACTCCGTATAGAAGCATTGCCTCATGATGCTCAGATAGATAAGTATTTGTTGAGCTATCAAAATGAGGTGGATCTTTGATATAGTTGATTTGCACTTCAAACGCAGCATTAGGAGTTGGTGCAAGTAAAATATTTGTCTCATCCCAATTAGCAAAATATTTAGGTGTGCCTGTAACTGTATCGTTTGGCGAAAATTCAGATATAAAACTAGTGTCTCTTTTTTCTAAAAAATCACGCACATTTGAACTTATAATTTGCACAGATCTCAGAATAAGAAGATCTGATGGCATTGATACATATCTATTACCGCTTGTGGTATTTGAAGTCGCATATTTTCTTAAATCATCGTAATCTACTTGGCCAGCCACATCTAACTCTGTGTTTCTTATAAATTGATCAAGTAAACTATCACTTAAAACATTGCTGTCTACTTCAGTGTAGTTTCTTACTTGTGTTAAAAATGCTGAATAAGTTATTGCCATTATGATATACTCACTGTTACAGACCCTAATCTAGCAGAAGCTTCTCTTCTTCTGTTTTGTAATGATGGGTCTCTTGGTGTCATTGTTTGTAAACTTGTTGTTATACCGTTACTTGTAACTTCTGTTTCAAAAGTCTCAAATGCAAAGTCGCCAGGTAAAGTTAGATTAGCCACTCCTACAGAAGTGCCTCCTGAATCAGCTAGTGTATTATCATTAGAAGCAACAGTCTTAGGTTGTTGAAATCTCATTGGTCTTACTTTTTGCAAAGCGATTGCATCAGCAACATTTCTCTTTCTTCTAATTTGAGGATGTTTTTCTTCAAACTCAGATATATGCACAAAAGAACCATTCCATTCTGTAACCATTTCTTGATATGGAAATGCTTGCCCACTTCTATCTGATATTGCTTTTGATCTTGTTCCGTTTGCGTATTTAGCCATTATGTTAAATTTGGATAGTACGATTGAGGAGTCACATATAACGATGTTCTCTGCCCATCTTCTTCCAAAGCCCTTTTTAGTTCATCTTCATAAATTAATTTCATAGCTTGTATTCTGTCAGGTGCTTTTTTCATAGATAAATAATAAGCAAGACCCGCGCACATACATGGTAAAAATCTGTAAGCCACATCAGCTTGTTGATCATTGTAAGCTGTAGCATCTTCAATTCTGTTTATAGTATAAAATTTTAAAGTTGTGTAAGTTGAAGCATCAGGTGCAACATATAAACTTATTTTAGGTGTTGTTTGTCTATCCACATAGTATTGAGACGGCTGACCTGTAGCTAATTTATTTGGCAAAGCTGAGTATGCAGATCTGTCTATTTTTGTAAGAGCTACATCTTGTGTGTTAGCATTATCGCTAGCTGCAGCCGTAGTCGATATATATGCCTCTAAAACATCGTTCACATTTGAGGCAACAGTATAAGTTGCTGTTCCCGCTGTTAAAGCTTGTTCATTTAATTGTACTTTCCAAAGGTGTATACCTCTATTTCCCCAATCAGCGAATAACAAATTCAAAGATCTTCTCGCTGTCTTTAAATCATAACCAGCCATGGGTCTTAGCCCACATCTTTCGTAACCCTCATCTATGACTTCGTCAATATTTAAATTAAATGATGTTGATCCTGATGTTGCCATAATTAAAACCTCTTTTTAAATCCTATTC
>Ga0098038_1000664_pt1 | contig 15042 bp, 17 predicted proteins | sample 5B_taG_FD_75051 | JGI IMG/M metagenome (GOLD analysis project Ga0098038, IMG submission 75051) | Marine viral communities from the Subarctic Pacific Ocean - 5B_ETSP_OMZ_AT15132_CsCl metaG | ecosystem: Environmental > Aquatic > Marine > Oceanic | place: Pacific Ocean | collected 2015-01-08 | reverse complement strand
GATGTTTTGTGCTAACCACTCATCAGTTTCTCTGTTCTTCATAAACACTTCACCATTTGGATTTCTTTTGGCACCATCTGCAAATCTTGAACCTCTACAAGTCATATGATATACAAATCCCTCCCAAGTTTGAACAAATTTATATCCATTTAAAAGGAATCTATTGAATATATCTGAATCTTCTTTTGATTGTGGAGCATATAATTTATCGTGTCCACCAATTGATTGGAAGTCCTCTTTCATTATAGCCCACGGCGCAAATATACCTTCCGTAGTTTTACCCTTATCTTTGAAGTTGTCCAAGTCTCTTAATAATTGTAATTCGTTAAACTCTTCAGGCTCAATTCCATAATCAGCCAATATCTTTTCAGGACCATCTGGATGTAATGGTGGTTCTATTCTTGTTCCACTAACCACAACACCTTTCTTAATGTGTTTGTTTATCTCCACATCAAGACCAGGACAAGCGTACATATCAGCGTGATATATCATAACAATATCATTGGTAGCGTAATCATTAATCAATGTATCATATAGAATTGTATGTCCTAATCTTGTAGGGCCTTCGTTTCTATGTATCTTAACATTCTTATCTTTCTCAGCAATCTCTTGCATCCACTCCCAAGTTCCATCATTTGAGAAATCATCAGCCATACATATTTCGTGTGTATAACCAAGATTCTTTCTGATAGAATTGTAACTCCACTTTAAGTATTTTAAATTATTTCTACTTGGTTGTATAAAACTAATTGCTTTCATCAAAACTCTCCCATTTTAATCGTGTTGGAACATTTGTTTCTGTAATCGGCACTACAAAAGTTTCAGAGTCATGGTCTGGTAACCTACCCCATTTGCCAATCCATTTTTGAATATTTACTTGTTCAGCTTTTTGTTGTCTTTCTGATTTTTTCGTAAAGTCATCTTTTGCCTCATCTCTGAAATGACTACCTCTCGCACCAAAATGCCATAACACAGACTTAGTTATCATTTTAAACTCATAACCCTCTAACTGCATTCTTATGAACAAATCCATATCTTCCCAAGAAGCTGGTGCAAATAAAGAATCATTACCACCTATCCATTTGTAATCTTCTACTCTACAAAAGAAACCAGCACCTCCACCTTTTCTAACCACTACATCATTGGTGTTTGAAAATTCTGTAGCCCATTCATCAAAATAATCAGAATTAAAATTGTGATGGTACTCACCGAACTCATCTATTGGATGAAATACAGTGCCTGGTCGATAGTCTGGATCTTGTGGAAATATCTTTGGTTGTATTCTAAATGATGAAGCGATTAGTCTTGTATCTTTGTCCAAACCATCATATAATTTTAATAACTCCAAGTCTTGATTTGGAGCACACCACATATCTGCGTGTATGATGTTTACAAACTCTGTTTTAACTTTATCCACACAAAAATTCATACCACCACCAATACCTTTTGGTTTGTCATTGTGGTCGATATAAATTTCTAAATTGTACTTATCTTTATTTTCTTCTAACCATTCATCCGTTCCATCATTACAATTTTCCGCGTGAATGATAAAAGGCATGTCTTTATAATAACAATTCTTTCTTACTGATTGTATAGCCAGTTTTAAATAATCTAAATTATTGTTACAAGATATTGTTGTTGTTATTTTATTTTGCATTTTTACCTATCAATTCAATGTCATTTCTAACCATTTGTTCAACTAATTGTCTAAAAGATGTTTTTGGTTTCCAACCTAATTTAGTTTGTGCCTTTGTTGAATCACCACGAAGTACATCAACTTCTGCAGGCCTCATAAATCTTTCATCCTGCCCTACATATCCAGCCCAATCTATAATACCTATCTCTTGAAATGCAACATCTAAAAAATCTCTAATTGAATGTGTTTCACCTGTGGATATAACATAGTCATCGGGTTCATCTTGTTGTAACATTAACCACATCGCTTCACAATAATCGGGTGCGTATCCCCAATCACGATATGAGTCTAAGTTACCCAATGTTATCATATCTTCTAATCCCAAGTGTATTCTCGCTACACCATCTGATATTTTACGAGTCACAAATTCAATACCTCTTCGTTCTGATTCGTGATTAAATAATATACCACTACATGCAAACATATCATAAGACTCTCTATAATTCTTTGTAATCCAATGTCCATATAGTTTAGCTACACCATAAGGTGAGCGAGGATAGAAAGGTGTGTTCTCATTGGCTGGATTCTCTACCATTCTTCCAAACATTTCAGATGTTGATGCTTGATAAAATTTAACCTCTTTACCATATTCTCTGATAGCTTCTAGCATTCTCAACACACCCATACCATTTACATCACCTGTTTGTTCAGGTGTATTCCAACTCTCACCAACAAAAGACATAGCTCCTAAATTGTATACCTCATCGGGATTTGATTCTTTTAAACATCTTACTAATGAGTTTTGGTCTGTTAAGTCACCATTTACAAATGTTATCTTTCCTTCAAGATGTGATGTATTGATTCTGTTAGGTGATGAAGTTCTTCTTTCCATACCATAAACTTCATATCCTTTTTCTAATAGTAAGTCAGCTAAGTGACTACCATCCATTCCATTTATTCCTGTTATTAAAGCTTTTTTCATTTATTAACCTTACCTTCTCTTATTTTACTCCAAACATCATCCCAAGTATAAAACTTGTGATTTGGATTAAATATATTTGCATCATTTATTTTACAAAATTCGTTTGCAATATTATACCATTCGGTAGACTTTCGTCTATCATCTATATAATCTACATCATTTTCTGCTAAAATCCAAGACCTTTTTTTAGGATGTTTTCTATTATGAACAATCAATATATTTCTAAAGTGATACTGAGGCATGTTAGGTAGAATTTGTTTAGCCATATTCTGTAAAGCTGTATCATCTATAAAAAATGCACCCTTTGGTATGTTTACACCAGCTTTCACCGCTTCAGAACTAATTATAAAACCACACCCATTGAATTTGTGCTGTGGTAAAGTAACAATATCCAACTCCTCTACTTTATCATTAAATTTATTCATTTCATCAATATTCATTGTGTATCTAATACTCCACCAATTTTCTTCATCATCGTGAATAAATGGTTTATCTGTAAAATCAACATGTTCTATTGACTTCCAACTTTCATCCCACATTTTGTTTATCCCAAACGTGGATATATACTTAGGTGTTTGATTTTTAACTTGTTGATGTAACATATCTAAAACAGTAAATGTTTGTTTTGGCATTAATGCATCTGTCTCACCTTGAACTAACACGTCAACCTCTGTACAATATTTATCAAGAAACCACCTACGATAGTCAGCAATAGTTATAAAATCCTCGTTTATTCTATATTTAACATTATAATTATTATCATTTTCCAATTCATTCATCATGTCTGTAAATTTATTGACTAATGTTTCTATTGAAGTTTGAGACTCATCAACTTTTTCCAACATTTGATTTATATTAAATGTAAAATCAACTAACAATTCATCATCATTGTAATGATTTAAAGCTTGTTTTAAACTCTCAATATATTCATTTACTATTTCAATTTCATACCATTGAACCAAACAACCTATTCCAAATTTAGTTTTCATAATTATCCTTTATTTTATTCCAAGTATCTTTCATTAGTGGTGCTCTCCAACTTTTATCAAATCCATTAAAATGCCAAACATAACCACAATCAATAAACATTAAATCTTGTAATATTTCTTTTCTATTAAAATGAGTCAAATTAAATGTTTTTGGTAAATAATTAACCTTAAAATTAGAACCCTTTAATATATAGTTTACTGGTGTTTGGTCGGTTCCCTTTGATATTGTATTTTGCAAATGAATTAATTTTTCGTGATTTTGATTCCAAAATTTTATTATTTCATCACATATTTTTTTGTGTTGTTTTGACATTATAATAAATCCACAATTGAAATAATCCAACCAATGTAAGTCAACTTCGTCAAAAAATTGTTTATAACCATTTATACTCTGATTAACCCAACCAATATTATCTTGGTCGACAACAGCCGAAAACTTATCACCTGTCATATCAAAAAAGTTAGGTGTATCCCATCGAACCATTGTATCCACATCAACTAAAGCAACCTTATCACAATCTATACCATTAGATTCAAGTATATCAAAAACATACCATCTCTGCCAAGTTGGTTTCATAAAACTCGTGTCGGATAATGGTTCATCTAAAATCAGTAGTTCTACATCATTTTTATTACACCACCATTTCCAAGTATTTAGACAATATTGTTGATATGAAGTATCCACCTCACCGGGCATAGAAGTTATAACCACGATATTTTTACTCATAACTATATCCTGCTGATAACTCTCTAAATTCATTAAATCTATCCATTAAATTATTTGATTGAAAGTAACCAAACATACCTCTTTCAGCATTCTGACAATACTCTGTAAGATTTAAATCACTCTTACCTTGTTTGTATGTGTGAGCAGAGTAGTGTATCAATGGACACCAATCCAACACACCAACTTTCCAATTATTATCTTCACATATAACACCAGATAAAACATCTTGTCCCCAACCATAAATCAACTCATTAGGAAATTGTTTTACTTTTTCAATAAAATCTCTGTGAAGTAGTGGTGCTTGGTAGTCAACCCATTTAACATCTCTAACTTTAGTACTATTCCAACAATGCATATACTTCCATTTACATTGACTTTCATTTTGTAATACACAAGGTGATATAATTTTATAATCACCTACTAATTCTTTTCTTAAAGACCTGACGAAGTTATCACCTTGAATAACCAAGTCATTATTTAATGATAATAAACTATCGTAATCATTACTACTTAAAAAATAGTCAAGAGCAATATTCAATGCTCCACCAAAATAAGTATTCTGTCCTGTTTCATGTGTTGTATATTTACTCTTACCATCTTCTTTAGAACCGTTGTCAATTAATATCATATCGTAATCATCTCTACGATATGGATGTAATGACTCCCAAAGATTATCTGTCATTCCTGGTAAATTGTGATTATATATAACTACTAATGTTTTCATACTCTCTCCAATACAGTCAATCCATAATTATTTGTAAATCTCTCTTTTAATATCCACTTTGGATTTTCTTCAATAAATTCTTCTATAGCTTTAAACATTGCGTCACCTCTGGTTAACTTATTCATAATAGTATAATCCAAACCACCCTTTGATGTATCATGCATAATAATATATTTTGATGCTTTATTACCTTGAACCTTTAATTCTTCACTCAAACACTTATAAGTATGGTCAGTATCTATAAATAAAAGATCAGTAGGTTCTAAATCAACCAATCTAGAATCTCCTTTTATAAATTCAAATTCTATTCCATTTTTTTTAGCAAGTCTTGATGCCATCTGTATTTTAGGTTCTTGTGTTAAATTATCTGTATGGGTAGGATAGTTAATATCCAGACACACCATTTTTTTAGGTTTGCCCGCCAAAAAAGCCCAAGTACTGACTACTGCACGCACTCCCATTTCGGTAATATGTTTACACCTTTCAGCATATTTTTTTAAAGTGGGAAGATGTTCGTGTATATCTGACCGTCGCTCACAATGCTTATCATATTCATTAATTATATCAATCATAATAACCTCTGGTTATTGATTTATTTTTTAAAAATTCGTCTTCTTTTTCTGAAAAATCTGATTGTAATTGTAATTCATAACAATTCTTAACTCTATATAATGGTAAATGAGAATCATCTGCTTTTTGTCTCATCTGTTCTTTTGAAATATTTCTGTAATGATTACAAGCCAAATAAGCTCTATCAATACTTTCTTCTCTTAAATTATGATACCATATTTCAGTTTCAGGATCATTCATATAATTCTGTATATTATCTACACCATCAACTATATTAATCTCACGAGTTGGATCTGATGGACAATGAGTTGTTAACTTTGCAAATGCTTCTGTTTTAAAAATTGACTTAACTTCAATTTTATCCAACTTACATTTTCTATGTGGCCATATTTTCATAGCCTCCTCTGGATGCGGATGTGATTTGTCGTGATTCCATCTCCAAGTCGTATCTTTTAATACTTGTTTGGGGTTTTCATCTTGTCCATTTGAACCAAACATTATCCAGGGTATTTTTATTAAATCAGCATTTTTAAAAGTTGTCTCTAATTCTTCTCTGATGGTTTTATCAGGATTTCTTCTCGTAGTTATAAACTCATCAGCATCTACAAACATAAACCATTTTGTTTTATCTCTTAACATATGATTATACATCATCTGTGCATCATGTAACTTTTCATGATGAGATTTAAAAGTTGTTGCTTCATAAACAAAAACCCTATCATCTTCTTCTACAATCTTTGGAAATGGTTGAGTTGAATTATCATCTAATATATATATTTCATCAACACCTTCTGCAAAATAATGTTTTATAAATGATTCTAAGAATAAATTTTCATTTCTTACTCTCAACAAAATAGTTAAAAAATTCTTTTTCATTTATTCCTCCAAAATTCATATATTCCCTTATCAAGTTCAAAGTTAGACCACTCAAATCTATTTCTCATTGGTTGTTGTTTAGCCCACTCCCACATTTTAGTTAAACCCTCTTCTAAATCTATTTTGTGTTCAAAACCTAATAAGTCTACTGACTTATCCCAAGTAGACCAGGCATATTTAGCTTCATGTCTTTCTTCCAAATACTTTGGTTTTAAATTCGTACCAGTAACTTTTAATAAAATTTGACAAGCCTCGTTAATCGTGTATTCTTTGATACCACCCAAATTAATTATCTCACCCACACAATCATCATTTTGAGAAGCGTTCCAAAATGGTTTAAGTGAATCATCTACATAACTGAATGCTCTTTTCTGTTCCCCATCTCCGAATATTGTAGGTTGCATTTCATTAATAATTTGATACATCCATATACCTAAAACATTTCTGTATTTATCCCAAATGTTTTGATTCACACCATAGAAATTATGCGGCCTTACAATTGTATATTTTAAACCATGTTGTTCGTATGCGACTTTTAAATCTTGTTCTACTGAAAACTTTGCTATCCCATAAGAATCAATGGGAAATTGTTGTAACTCCTCACTAAATGGTGGCTCATATTTGTCTCCATAAACTGACATAGAACTAGCGAACACAAATCTTTTTACATCATATTGAATACTCTTTGTAATAAGATTAGCAGATGCGATTAGATTGTTTTCATAATTATACTTTCTAATAAATGGACTTAATCCCTCAGCAGCATACGCGGCAAAATGATAAACTACATCAGGTTTTTCATTTTTAAATAAACCCTCCACTTCATTTAAATCCACCAAATCAAATTTATAAAACTTAACTTTTGAATTTACATTTTCAATATAACCACCACTTAAATCATCAACACCAATAACTTCATTATCAGTATTTTCTAAAATCCAATCAGCTAGTCTTGAACCTAATAATCCAGCTATTCCAGTTATTAATATTTTCACTTAACACTCCTCAAACTTGTTACCCTCTAAACCCAAATTTAAAAATGGATTTAAAGAATGAATATTACAATTATATTTATCTTTTATGTATTTTCTCACCACCTGTGATTCGTTTTCACATTTTCTTAAAAATGTTGTTATACCACCCCAATTTCCAGCCGAAACCCAATCTTTTTCCATATACCCATCATAGTATAAATTATCATTAATTTTACCACAATCATGTCCACACAACATTAAATTTTTTGCACCCATAAAAGCACCTAAATGCATTAAACTTGTCACAGTTGAACGACTAACCATAATTTTGTTTTCTTTTAGTTCAAAAATTTCTTTATCTATGAAAGACTCCAATCGTGGATTGTGTTTGAATAAATAAGCGTTACTATGTTCTGGTAAATTTTTAACTTTATTTTTTGAATTACCTTGAAAGTACTCAGCGAATATTAATGGTATGTTTAGTTTATCTAACTCTCTTATACTTCTTGGAAATCTTGGCTCTTCCATACAATCTTTCATTATAACATAATCACAGGGATAGTGTTTATAAACATGATTTTGTCCTATTACGATTTTATTATCAAAAAAGTCTTTACTAATATAATCCATAGATGAACCTGCTAAAATTAACCAAATATCTTCACCTTTATGTATATTTTTTAATTCTGATATGTTTTTATAATCCATTATTTATCCTCCTTTGTTACTAAAATACCAGCATCACGAAAATATACAGCATCTATATTAGTTCCAAGAAAACAATTAACCGCATCAAATGGTGTTTCAACAATAGGTTCTCTATCATTAAAGCTTGTATTTAATAAAATAGGAACACCTGTTTTTTCTTTAAATTTACTTATAAAATTATAATACCATTTATTATCATTTTCTGTTACAGTTTGTAAACGAGCAGTTCCATTATCATGAACAATTGCTTGAACCTTATCTCTCATTTCCTCTTTAACATTAATTACATATTCCATATAAGGACTACTTACATCTTTTTCAAACCAGTTTTTAACTTCTTCTCTTAAAATAGAAGGTGCGAATGGTCTAAACCATTGTCTGTGTTTAACTTTCTCATTAATCATATCCTTCATCTCAAGACTTCTTGGGTCAGCCAATATACTTCTATTACCAAGAGCCCTTCTTCCTGATTCTGAACCTCCACCATACACAGAGACTATATGCTGACTTTCTAATAAATCAATAACATCATCATCAGAAACATCTCTGTAATGTAAAGTACAGTTAACTTCATTTAATCTATCAACTATTCTATTATCATTATTTAAAGTTTCATAAATTAATTCTTTACTATAAGTTTGACCTAAATATGGTGTAAAATTATCTTTCCACTCTATTCGTGGATTATCTAAAACTTGGTGCCAATAATATTGAGCAGCACCAAGTGTTATACCACTATCTCCAGGACAAGGTGTAACATAAATATCTTTGAATGAAAACCAATCCCAAAGTTTACCTGTACATACACTATTTAAAACCACTCCACCAGCTAAACATAAATTTTCAGGTTCAACCCCAAGTTTTTCTCTATAAAGATTGATTCCTTCTTGAATTATTTTTTTGAAATGAATCTCTGTCCAATGTTGTAATCCAGCTGCTACATCAAAATATCTTTTATCTTTTGGGTTAGAACCTCTTGGCAATTCTTTTAAAAATTTATCTTTAAAAGTATAAACACCAGATAACATCTCATCAATGTATTTATTTTTATCACCATAAGCAGCCATAGCCATCACAGTCCCCATTTGAGCTCCATGTGGATAACCTACAGAAAGATTAAATACTTTACATGTGTAGTTATTCCAAAGCCCACCCAAATTAGTTTTTGCAGCCGTATCTGTAAAACTAGCAGCTGACCTTTCATAAATTTTTAATGGATATACTTTATTACCTTCACCATACCAAAAAGTCAAAGAACTTATTATATAATCATCTTTATCACCTTCCCATCCACCACCATCAATAGTAATAATTAATGATTTATCAATATTACTTGAAAAAAATGTATTAGCAGCATGGCATTTGTGATGTCCTATATCAAAAAATGTATTCTTGTCAATTTCTGAACTAGGTAAACTATCTTTTCCACTTCCAACAATAATATCTATATCATCAATATCAACAACCTCTTTCATAAATTTAAGAGAATCACCTTTGGGCTCTTTTAATCTTAAATATCTCTCATATTCAGCGTGGATAACTGGTTTACCATTTTCTAAAATACAAAATGATGCATCGTGACTGTTAAATATACTTGCAATTTTACTAATTTTTTTTGACATATTTTTTCCTTATATTTAATATACAACTTATTTTTTAATTTTCCTACATTTATTTTTTAAAAAGAAATTCTGCAAACTCAAAATCAATTGGATTATCAATATCAACAGCTTCAAAATCATCAAGTTTATAAAATAAAGGTTTTTCTCCAACTATATTTCTATACTTAATCATGTCTTCTTTTGATATAATTGAAATTCCATATGTTAAACTTACTATATCTGGTAAATCTTGGGTATTTGGTGAATCAGATGGTATGTAATTCATCGGCTTTCCATCTAACCATAAATGTTGTTTAACACTAGTTACGGTAGTTAGACTATCACATCTATCTTTAGCATTTCTAAATCTGTTAATGAAATCATAATAAGTATCTACTTTAATCAATGGTGCTGTACAAGGACTGTAAATAATGTAATCTGTATTTGTGTTCTCTGCTATGTTTTGAAAAAACTCACTATTGTTACACTCAGAGCTAGCATAATAATCTTCTCTTACACATTTACTGACACCATATTCATCTGCTATTTGTAATGCTATATCCGAATCTGTATTAACAACTATGTCATCTATCACATCAACTTGTTTCAATACATCAAGTTTAACTTTTAACAAATTACTATCAGCGAAAGGTTTAAAGTTTTTATTCTTAACTCTCTGAGAACCTTTACGGACAGGCACAACTACAGTAATTTTTTCTCTACTCATTTAACAACTCCTCTAAAAATTTAATTGTTCTCTTTCTTGATTCTAAACTTTTAAATTCTAAAGCTTTATCATCGATATAATAATCAGCTACAATCTTTGGACTTGGTCCTGATTTCTTATCAAAGAATGGATTAACATTAATATCGTCAAACTCTAATTTATGGTCTGTACACCATTCTATAGCTTCTCGTAATGCAGGTTCACCTCTACTCGTCCAAAGTATCAGTCGATGTCCTTGTTCTTTTAACTTAATCAACACATCTAATAATTCTTTTTGTTCATCTGATTGTAACCCAATATCTGGAAAACTATATTCAGTTAGACAACCATCAAAGTCTATAGCGAATGTTAATTTATTCATATATTTCCCCCACATTAGCCTCAACCAATGTCTTAGCTATTTGATATGCTTCTTTTATATTTTTCATATCTGTATAAAAACCCTTATCATCATAATCATAATTTTCTTTTATGTTTTTGTATATTAGATTTCTAGCGAATGTTCCAATTGATACTCCTTGAAAATTTACATTAGTCTGTTTGGCTAATTTAGATGTTAATGAATTAGTTCCACCTGACATTAATATATTTACTTTTCGTTTGTTTAAATAATATAATGAGTTTGTTTTTTTATCTAAACCCATATTAAATGCCTTGTTAACCACATCTGCTGTAGACACGGCCTGTAATGTTGTATTAAAATTATCCTCACCACCAGACATCGGATAACCATCAGCTTGAATAATCAATCTATCGCCCATTACATCTTTAGCTAATTTAATTCTATGTTCCAATCCAAAGTTACCCAAGTGTAGTCTATCTAAACACATTGAATTATGTCCGTTTGGATTTGACTTATTTACTATCTCCCATTCTTTCATAATATATTCATCTTCAGATATTGCAGCATGTAACTCTATGTTCTCAGCTCCAAGCTCTATACATTTAGGTAGAACTTCTTCTAATCCTTTTTCATTGTGAGTATACGAAATAATATCATCTTTAGGACAAATGGCACTGCAATCACCACACCCTATACACTTTTCTGTAATCACATGTGCTACCTCTTTACCAACTTCTATAGGTTCTATAGCTTCTGTTGGACAAACTGGAGCAACACACAACCCACATTTGATACAAGTATCAGGGTCGATAAATGCTTTTCTTACATGATGGTCACCTGGCATTCCAACACTAACCATTATATATGGTCTTGTTTTTAAATTAATACCCAATGAATCTGAAATTTCAAATGCTCTGTCTATACCCTCAACACAAGATTCAACAACCTCTGGTGTGGCTGATATGTCCAAACCTTTAGCACCAGCTAAAGTATAAATCATTGTTAATCGTTTTACTTCCTCTAAATTTTCATTACCTGCACCACAAATCATCTTGAAGTATTTTTGATTGTCAAATAATCTTTGTAATGTTTCAAATCTTTCGTTCACGATATTCTATCCAATATTGTTTTAGACCTATTAACATACTGATTTCCTATTTTGTTGTAATAATCAGCTTTATAATTTAACCAACTTGATTCAAAAAATAATGCATTTTTTATTAAATCATCTAAATCATTAATTTTTACCTTATCTAAATCTATAATTACATTTCTTGTTTCTATGTTGTTTAATAGGTTTTTTTCATATAACCCTTTTATAAATCCAATACTTGAACTACCAATATTTCCACCCATTAAAGTTTTAAATCCATAATCTTTACATTGTTTTAGTATGTCTGTAACAATCTCACACATTTCATTCGATACCACATCTTGTTTTCCATAACCAAATGATTTAGTTAAATCAGACCTACCCACCACTACACCTGTTAATAATTTTGATGATGGTGAACTTAAAATTTTATTTAAATTTTCATAAGCAGTTTTACTTTCAACATTAATATAAAAATTCATATTTTCTCTAACATCACTATCAACATTAGAAATAATAGCCTCAACAAATTTTTGTAGTGCAAATTCTGACTCCACCATTGGTGCTACAATACCCTTTACATCTAATAACAAACAATTATTTATATCACTAATGGCCTCACAACCACCTATTTTAACGCTTACATAAGCACCAATGGAATCACAGATTCTTTTCATTTTGACAACATCATCAAGTAAGACACCTTCATCTTCAAATGATTGTTTGATACCAACCACTCCATCTTTTAATAATTTTTTTAATTCTTGTGTTAATTTCATGATTTATATGTATAACTCTTATCAGCTGATATCCCATTTTTATCATCTTGATTCCAAGTTTTTTTTATTTTTCCAATTTTCCAATTATCACCAACATCTTCAATAACATTTGAACTTATGATTTTTTGGTTCAGTTTATGAGCTTCAGTATGATTGTGAAGATTAATAATTTCACCATCACTCATCCAATCACTGTATATTACCATTTTATTTCTTGAAGCTTTATTGATTGTAACTAATCTATCATGTAAATTTCCACCCTTTTCTGGCCAAGGATCTATCCAAATATTATTTTGAAACACTTCATTTTTTCTTATATTTTCAGGATCTCTTTTATTATCTTTATCAAAATTTACATTTTTAAAATGTTCAAATACCTCACCTTTTATTATATCAGGATTACCACCCATATTTATTTTATTATGATATAAGGGTGCAACTAATAATTTGTCATTGTTTAAAAATACTTTCATTAAAATATCAAATCCTTGTGGATTTTTAAAGTACCAATCATCCTCTAACCACATAACACAATACTCTTTTGAAGTTAAATTATTCTTTTTCACATCTTTTTGAATATCTTTAGTTAATCTTCTAAAGGCTAAATAAAAACAAGGTTCTTTTGATATATTTGAATAAAGTTTTGTTTTATTTAATGTTTTTACATTGTTTTCAAAATTTTCTAAAGTTATCTGACAATCTTCAAAACTCCAATCAACACTTTTAACATTATCAATGTTTACAAACCATCTAATTTCTGAAAAGTATTTTGATTTGTCTAAGATTTTTAAAGCTTTAATAACTCCAGTGTTATGCAAATCACTTCTTGGTATCGCTGTGGTTTGAACATATAATATCATAAAACCTCCAATGTATGTTTTTTAGTTGATGTCTCTTGATAACTAACTTTTATATTTTCATTACTAAATTTACTTTCGTCTAAATATGCTTTAGCTCCAACACCTGAACAATATTCTGTACCTCCAAATGTCTTGCACAAATCTACAAGTCTATCTGTTGATGTATATGTATCAGGATAATCAGCAACTATCTCAGTTTTAATATCTAACATATCACATAATTTTGTAATAATCATCCAATTAGTTGCTTCTAATGATTCAACAATACAATTATCAAATTCATCTAATATAGATTTATAATCTGGTAATTTATTTTTTATTCTATCCCAATCATTTTTAGGATTAAGATATATTTTATCTTTTATAGGTTCAAGACCTTTTTTAACACTCATAGTATACCATTTATCATTAAAATTAAATCTATTCTGATAACCATTCTTTTCAAATTGACAATGAGTTAACATAATAAATTTATCACAACTTTGAATCTTTTCAAAAAAAGGATACCATGGCATAAAATTAGGTTGGTGTATTGCTATTCTCATATAAATAAATCTAATATTTTATATTTTTCAACATAATGTAATTTTTTCTTAGCACATTGATAATCACTATGAAAAGCTCTTAATACATCATCTCTGAAATAATATCTATGAGATTGACTTTTAAATTGTTTTAAACAATTCATTTTTCTATCATATTGATTTGAAATATTAACAAATGTGTTTGGCATCCAAGTTTCTTGTGTGCTTGGAGTGTAGTACTGAATTAAATTTATATCCTTATCCCTAATTAATGCTTTACCAAATCCAGAAACAAACCTATGTTCAAAGTGACTGTCACAATTGTTTGGAATACAAATAGCGTCAAATACTTGAGTGTCTAAGTGTTTTTCTATTTTGTTTATCCATTTATCCTCTGTTAATTCTTTTATATAAACATTGTCCGTAAATATTAGATTTATATTTTTGCACTCTGATCCTCTCCAAACATTTTTGACTTCAGTTAATCTATCTTTACTTGTTGAAGGATCACAATCACCACCTTGAGCCAACTGAAATAAATCAAATTCCGTTTCTTGATATTTCATAATGGTGGCTAACATACTGTATTCAACATCATCTGGATGTGGTGAAATACATAAAACCTTATTAAAATTTAAAAATTTCATATTGTGCTATAAAACTCATTTTGTTTTTCTTGTCTACCTATATCTTTCGGATGATATAATGAAAATTGTTCTTCTGCCGGCAAGTAAGTATGTTCTTGATAGCCTGTTAGAACTTCGTGTACTTTGTTCTTCCATAATATGTTTGGGCGATTTCTCCAAATCCTACCTTGATAATCAGGAAAGTTTACCCAATTCTTTTCATTCACTTGCCAACCCCATTTATTAATATGTTCTTGTGTGATACCATCAACCGTATTTACTCTTGGCACCCAATATAAATCT
>Ga0098038_1000657_pt1 | contig 15184 bp, 20 predicted proteins | sample 5B_taG_FD_75051 | JGI IMG/M metagenome (GOLD analysis project Ga0098038, IMG submission 75051) | Marine viral communities from the Subarctic Pacific Ocean - 5B_ETSP_OMZ_AT15132_CsCl metaG | ecosystem: Environmental > Aquatic > Marine > Oceanic | place: Pacific Ocean | collected 2015-01-08 | reverse complement strand
GGGGCCGCGATTAAAAATCAAAATATACTGAGCCTTATAGCCACAGCAATTATGGATTTTATATACAGAAAACCTCGGCTTTATTGTTCTTGCGTAAGTTATGGGGATTATAAATATCGCGTCGATAAATGGCGAAAAGCGAAGATTATAAACGGCTCGACCCGGAGTCGGTCGCGCCATTAAACGAACTTTGTAAGATGACCGCAACCGATCGGTCGGACGGTCGGGAGTGTTTGCAAGCGGCGGGATTGAAACCGCTTATCGTTGGGCGGGCGCATCTTTACCCGGTCGTCGCCGGGGTTCGTGCTTTGTGCGATCGGAAGCTCGGCCAAGCTCCCGCCGACGAACGCAACCTCGCCCAAGCGGAAAAGGTTCGGCTCGAAACGCAAATCCTCGAGGGGCGGTTCCGACCTATCGCCGAACTCGAAGAGGCGATCGGCGTTATCGGCGCGGCGATTACTCGAGTCGTCGAGGAAAGCGAACTCGACGCCGACCAGCAAGAGAAGATCGCACAAACTGTAATCGCCGCCGTTCAAGGATTAAAGGAAGGCGTCGAAGAATGAGCGCAAGCATCGAGGCCGGGATTAAAGCTTTAACGACCGCGATCCGCGTTCGTCCTCGGATACCGTTCGAGCGTTGGGCGGAGGAAAACATTCGCGACGCCGACGGCGTGTTTCGGTTTCGTCCTTACCAAATAGTCCCGGCGGCTTCGATATTCGATCCGGCGATTTACTCGGTATCGCTTCGGCAATACTCGGGCGCGGGCAAGACTTACTTGTTCGCGGCGGCGATGGCCTACGCGGTCGCACAATTAAAGCTTAATATCGCGACGCAATTCCCGACCGCGAAACAAAGCGAGGACTGGTTAAGGCGAAAGCTCAAACCGTTTCTCGTGAACACAAGCGCGACCGATTCGATCAAGACCGTCCGCGATGTTGCCGGGGGAATTTACTGGCAAAACGGCGCGAGTATCGAGGTAAGCGGCGCGAACTCCGCGTCGGTAACAAGAACGATCGAAGCGCACTGGACGAACTCCGAAGAGATCGACGCCTATATTCAAGACGCAAGCGACGAGGGCGACAAGGTGAAGGTTTTCGAGAAGCGAACCAGGGGGCGCGGTTTACAAATTCACACGCGCTCCGCTTACCCCTCTGTTAAGGGACACTCTCAAATCGACGCGGCGTTCGATAACTCGGATCGGTGTAACTGGTTTATGGATTGTCCTCGATGCGGCGTCTCTCGTTACTGGCATCCTCGCGAAATTGTTTGGCCGGATGATCGACCGGAAAAGGCGGAGGTCGAGTGTCCCGAGTGTTCGGGATTATTCAGCGACGCGGAACGCCGGGAGTCGTGCTTGTCTTCCGGTCATTGGAAGAATCGCGACGGCGAGACGGTCGGCGTCAACGACCCGCCGCCGTTAAAGTATGGAAGTAACCGAGGGTTTCATCTTAATTGTATGGCGCACGTCGGCGCATACGACGAGAGCCGGACGAGTTACCTCCACGAGATCGCGGCGGAATGGGAAGCGGTAGAGGACGCGCCTAACCCGGAGAAAGCACGACGCGCCGTCGTCAATACAATGTGGGCGGAATCGTATTCGCTCGCCTTTGAGGAAAAAGCGAGAACGCCGGCTTTACTTCGCCAACGGGAAGACTACGACCCCGCCGTTATGCTTCCCGAAGAAGTGATCGCTCTCACTTGGGGCGGAGACGTAAACAAGCGATTTCTCTCCGCCGTTATTATGGGATGGGGATTAAATGGAGAGAGTTGGGCGATCGATTACGCCGACTTACAAGGTCACGTCGACAACCCGGAAACATGGAAACGACTCGAGCGGTTTGTTTTTCAAAGCTTCCGCCATCCGTTCGGGATCGAGATTAGTTGTTTAAAAGGTTGCCTCGATACTCGGTATCAAAAGAGCATCGCGAGAAAGTGGGTTTCGAACTACACCGGGCGCGGCGTGGTTGCGGTTACCGGGTCGAACCAGTTAGGGGTTCCCATTATCGACCGGGCATCGAGGGACAAAGAGTCGCGAATTACCGTTCAATCGATCGGAACACACGAGGCGAAGGACTTACTTAATCAACGCTTGCAACTTCGCCCGCCGGAGGACGGCGAGGAATACCCGGAAAACTTCAAACATTACCCAAGGACGAACGCTTTCGGAGCGTCTTACTTTCGCGGACTAACCGAGGCCGAGGAGAGCTTTTATAAACGCGCACCTCGCGACGGCGAGCTTTATCCGTTTTACCAAAAGACCGAGGAATGTTACAACGGCAATCTCAGGAACGAACCCCTGGATTGTGAGGTATACGCGCTCGGAGCACTCAAGCTTTTAAACATCAACCTCGCCGGACATCGCGAAGTATTGAAAGCGCGGGCAAGTAATCCGGCAACTTCAAAACAACCGCGCCGAAAGATTCCTCGCCGGAACTCGTTTATCGGAAAGCTAAGTTCATGATCGAGATCGGAATAACACGCGAGGCAAGGCTCGAACCTTATCAAAAGGTTTATCACGAAATCCTAGCTCTCTCGGCGCGTGAATGGCAAACCGCATACAACGAAGGATACATCGGCGAAGCGGGCGAAGTAATCCCGCACAATTACCGACTCAAGCGAAACAACGGACTCCTCGGCGGATTTAATGGAGTTTATCGAATCGCCGCCCTCGAGGAAACGGCGAGCTTCTTTCGTTCCGGCGGGCATAACCAATGCCTCGACGCTCTCGGGATTGAACCGCTTACATGGTCGGAAACTTTAACCTTTCTCAAACGCGGCGCAAAACTTCGCCCGCAACCAACGAACCGACAAGCACTTCGAAAAATGAAAACGGAACCCGTCGCATGGATTAGCCGAAACGCGCTCGAAACCATTACCCGCCATCCTCGCGCCAAGCTTGGAACGATCGCGGTTTATACGACCTTATGCATTCTCGCCGGGGAGGAAAACGAGGACTCGTTCGACATCAATCCGCAATCTTCCGCCGAGCGTTTCCGGATTAGCGAAAAGACTTATCGCGACTCGCTCCGGTTGCTTGTCGAGCTTCGTTTGATCCGTTGGGAAAAAGGAAAGCGCGGGATCGGCGACCGGGTCGACCTGTTAAGCGTCGCGGCGATTTAACTAACTATCGGGCGACGCGGGATTCGTCGACGTTTGTTTGTGGCATTTTCACAACCTCCAGCCGCCTTGTATGCGGGCGATAGTAACGAATGGACGAAAGGGTTCACGAAATACCCGGCGACGACTCACGTCGCCCGATGGGTTTTCTCGACGATGAACGCCGACCCGGTCGTTCTTTACGGAACGGCAAACGGTAGCGACTTCGACTTTTCACTTACTCCCGAACTCAGCGCGGGCATGATTGCGGGCGAGTGGACTTGGGCTTGCCGGGTCACCAAGATAAGCGGAACCGAAAGCAAGATCGCCGCCGTCGGGAATTGCACAGTCCGACCCGATCCCGCCGCACTTAATAAAACCAAGAGCCGAAACGAGAAGATTCTCGGCCTTATCGATGCGGCACTCGAGGAACGCGCCGTCGACGTCCAAGAGTCTTTTGGATTGCTTGGCCAAGACATTACGAAAACGAGCGCGGTCGATTTAATGGCGATGAGGAATCGTTATCAAGCACTCGTTAACAAGGAAAAACAAGTCGAGGAATATCGGAGAACCGGACAACGTCGGCGACCCGGTCGAATCTATTTAGGATGATAAAACGCATCGACAAAAAAACGGGGGTAATAACGTTAAAGGATTCGAAGCCAAAAGCGAAACGCGGGTTCGCCTCGGTTAACAATCCTCAATTCCTTTCGTCGTGGTCAACGCCAACGACCGACGCAAGCACCGAACAACGCAACGCGGCGGAGCGTTTACGGAATCAAGCTCGCGATCTTGAGAGAAACAATTCTTACGTCGTCCGCTTTTTAAACGAATGGATTTCGAACATCGTTGGGACTGGATACAACTTTTCGAGCCTTGCGGTTAATGCACAAGGGCGCGAGGACAAGGGGGCGCGTGAGATCATCGAGAACGCGTGGAAGGACTTCCAGAGCGCGAGAATATGCACCGCGTCCGGCGATATGCCTTATCGCGAGTTTAAGGGATTAAGTGAAAGAGCTTGTGCCCGCGACGGCGGCGTTTTAATTCAAATCCTACGGGGATTCGATAACCCTCACAATTTCGCGCTTCACTTACTCGAGATCGATCGGCTCGACATCAATTATAACGAGGCGAGCAACAAGGACGGGAATCGCGTTATAATGGGCAAGGAGATCGATCAATATGGTCGACCGATTGCTTACCATTTGCTCGGAAATCATCCGGGCGACCAATACGGAACACGCGGAAGGCAAAGACGAACACGCGTCCCGGCGGATCAAATAATACACCGCTATTATCGAACACGAGCGGAGAGCTACCACGGCCAAAGCTTAATCGCACAAGCGAACGTCGCCCTCCAACACCTCGAGCGATTCGAGGAGGCGGAGTTAATCGCGGCGAGAACTGGCGCGTCGAGTGTCGCGGCCATCGAGCGAACCGAGGGCGCGGAATGGAGCGGAGCGGACGCGGAAGATCGGACGGTCGAACCCGGTGCGGTTTGGGAGGGAGAACCCGGCGAATCCTTTAAGTTATTATCAAGTAATCATCCTAGTCAGAATTATACATCCTTTCGCGACGGTATCCTTAAAGGTGTGTGTTCGGGCTTGCTTTCCTCGTTTCATACCGTCTCGCAAAGCTTCGAAGGAATTTCTTATTCTTCGCTCCGCGAGGGGAAGTTAAACATTAAAGCGTTAACCCAAGTCTACCGGGCGATGAACATCGAGCGCGAGGAAGAGCCGATCTTTCGAGCTTGGTTGTCGACCGCTCTCAGGACGGGAGTAATTAAAAATCTCCCGGCGTCGAACTTTGAGAACCTTGCGAGAGGATCGTTTACCGGGCGCGGCTTCGAATGGGTCGACCCGAAAAAAGACGTCGAAGGATTGCGGGTCGAATTGGCAATCGGCGCGACTTCACTTTCGCGGGCGGTTAAAGAACGACTCGGCGTCGGACTCGACGTAATTATTGCCGAACGAAAAGCGGACGCGGAAGCATTCGCGGCGGCGGGCTTACCGGTTCCCGCTGAGTTCGGAAGCGCGTCCGACGATGGCGTTGCCCGCACACTCCAACAAGTTTACCTCGCTGTCGGGAAAGTAATTACCGCCGAGGAAGCGCGGCAAATCGTAAACGACGCGGGCGGAAATCTCGTCGACGCCCTACCACCTGGATTTGGCGAACTATCGAAACCGGAAGAACCCGACGAAGATTAAATAATGGAACGAGGATTTCGAAGTTTTAAGATTGAACCGAGCGCGGGCGATAGCTCGAAGCCTCGGCGCGGTGTGTTAACGACTCAACAGCCGATAAGCTCATTCGACTTTTTTCGCAACGAATGGGTCGACGAAGTTCTCCTCATGTCCGGCGCACAACTACGCGGCGCGACTTTACGCTTACTCGACACGCATTCGACCGAATCAATTAAGGACGTCGTCGGATCGTTTCGCGATATTCAAACACACCCCGCCGGGACTCGCGGCGTCCCTTATCCATTCATCGACGGCGAACTCGTGTTCGCGGATACCGAGGCCGGACGGAATGCGAAAGAACTTGTCGAGGCCGGACACGTCACCGAGATGTCGGTCGGTTATCGATACGACGACAACGACAAAACATATATCGCCGAAGGAGAACGCCAAGAAATCGAAGGCGTTACTTACGAGGGGCCAGTAAACGTCCGCCAGCGTTGGGAATGTCAAGAGGCGAGCGTCGTCCCAATAGCGGCTGATAATCTCAGCCTCATAAGATCGCTTAACAATTTCGCGGATACCCGCAAGACAATTTCTGAAGAAACACAAAGCAACCTCGAAGGAGTGACATCCGACGCGGTTTCGGTCAATGACACGACCGAGGCGAGGGTTCAATCGGAAAACCAAACAACAACAACAACAACCTTAACCATTAAAGACATGGAAAAAAATAACGAAGAGGCTAAAGCCTCTCGCGATAATTCCGCCGAAACCGCCGCCGCCGTCAAGAGTCACAAAGACGCTCTCGACAAGCGGGCGGAGGCTATTTTCGCCGCCGCCGAGGAAATCGGCGATACCGATTGGGGATTCGAACAGTTCCGCTCCGGTAAAAGCGTTGAAGAAGTTCAGCGCGAAGCTATCGCAAAATTGAAGGATTCGAACGCTCGCGTCGGTCATAGCATCGAGGAAGAGCCTATCGGATTGAGTAAAAAGGAATCAAAGAGCTACTCGATCACCCGCGCTATCCGTTCATTGATGAACGGTCGCAAGGTTGACGGCCTCGAGGGCGAAGTTTCAGACGTAATCGCAAAGCGTAGCGGACGCGAAACCGACGGATTTTTCGTCGCTTCTCAGCGTGACCTTACCGCCGCCGTTTCAGGAACCGAAGGTTCCGAACTGGTTGGAACCGATCACCTCGGCGAATCGTTTATCGACGTGCTTCGTCCGAACATGGTCGCGGGAAATCTCGTTACGACTTTAAGCGGACTCGTTGGCGACGTTTCCATTCCTCGCAAAACAGCCGCAAGTTCGGCAAGTTGGGCGGCGGATGAAACAACCGCACACGGCGAGAGCGATCCGACCCTTGATAACCTGACATTGACACCGAAAAGCCTCGGTTGTTATACAGACGTTTCGCGTCAACTCTTGCTCCAGTCCTCGCCGGACGCGGAACAAATGGTTCGCGACGACCTCAACCAAGCACTCGCGATTGGCATTGATCAAGCAATTCTGAGAGGTAGCGGATCGAGCGGACAGCCGACCGGAGTCGATGGTAATTGTGATTCCACGCATAATCAGGTAACCGTATCAACGCCCGCCGCTCCCGATAAGGCGGAGCTGTTTAGCTTTATCGAAAAGATCGACACAGCTAACGCGCTCGGCGGCGATCTTGCTTGGATTACAACTCCGGCTCTCGCTTCTTACCTAAAACAAACGCTTATCGATTCCGGCGTCGGCGGTTCCATGTGGGACTTGCCTTCGAACACGGTTCTCGGATACAACGCGTTTTCCACAACTCAAGCCGACGAAAACGATCTCTTTTTCGGAGATTGGAAAAACGGCTACGTTTTGGGCATGTGGGCTGGAGGGATGAGCATTAGCCTCGACCCTTATTCCGGCATGAAGCAACGAATCGTTACCCTTGTCGCCGACGTCCTCGTTGACGGCGCGATTCGTAACAATAGAGCAATCGCCGAAGGAGTCTAATCCATCGGGTTTGATATAATCACGGGTAACCCTCGGCGGTAACATTGCCGCCGGGGGTTACTTTACCCGATGAACAAAGTCGAAAAAGCTTCCGAACTTTCGTTTCGTTTTGCGTTGCGAAACGGGTCGGAACTTTTGAGCTTTAACGGCGAAAGCATTCCGGCACTCTTAATCGAGTCGCCGACCCTCTCCGGCAACCGTTCGATATACGGACGAAACAAAGCATCGAAGGTTGCGACCGTCGGCGTTCTTAAGTCCGACTTGAAGTCGCGCCCGCAACCGGGCGACCGCGTTAAGCTCGGCGACTGGGAGGCACAAATAACATCCGACGGGATTCTCGACGTTCCGGGCGGTTATCAATTCGAACTCGAATCCGCTCGCTCGTAATGGCTCAAGAGGTTGCTAGTCCCGCTTGCCTTGAAGCATTCGCCGAGAATCAACTCGCGACATTAATCCGCGCACAACTCACCGCGCCGGATTCGATGGTTCTAACCGGGAACGGCACTCGGGAATTAATCGAGGAAGGCGAACCGTCGATCGTGGTCACGGTTATTCGGCAAGAGGAAGACCCGCCACAGACGGGTTGGTGGTTGTGCGATATCGAGGTTTGTCTTGATCCAGCGGGCGCGGATGGCGACTGGGTCGACGCTCGAATGTTAGAAATCGAAAAGGCACTCGGCAACGGCGACGACGACCTTAAGGCAAGCTTAACGACCGGGCGTTTGCATTGCATGACCGGGAGCATTCGAACCGACGCGCCGCTCGAAACCGAGGACGAGGACGGTTTGAGATGGTTTCGCCTCTCGGCTTATTTAGGACTCACCGCCTCTTAACTATCGCAACTCCGCGAACCTCTTTATCTTTTATTTATGACTCCTTCCTACATTGGAAACGCAAGCGGACTACAACGCGGAATAGGCGCGGACGAAACCGGAATAAAGGTTTCGAGCTTTACAACCACGATCGAAAACCCTCGGGAATACTGTTACTCAAAAGAGGGAACTCGTAACGGGTGGGCTGAAAATTTTGATCCATCAATTAGCGTGGCCATTGAGGGAGAGCTTTCCGGAACGACCGAAGTCGCCGCCGCTAAATTCGGAACCGCTTTGACATTAGCAAACAGCAACTCCGCCAAACTTGCCGACGTTGACGGAACTGACACTTACGCCGGAATTACCGACGCGGGCGGATGGTATCTCGACGAGTCTTTGACGATTACCGAGAGTCGCGACGGGTTTAAGACATTCTCCGCGACGTTCCTTAAACTTCCCGAAGTTAGTTAATGCCTTCGCACAAAGAACACCTCGAACGAGAACTCGCCGAAGCTGAAAAACGCGGCGACAAAAACGCGATTAAACTTTTAAAGGCCGCGCTCGGCATCACTACCAAGCGCAAAGCCAAACCGCCTGTTATGGCAACCCGTTAAAAAAACCCGAACACCTGGAACACGACGTCGACGCGTCGCCTTCCCTCCGTTGAAAATGTCACTCGAAAGCGATCTTACTCGCGGCGCACATACTACACAAGACGCGGTCGAGGCCGCCGTTTTAATGACTCTCGGCTGTAATCCGATCGAGGGCGGCGAAGTCTCAAACGTTTACACCGAAGCCAAACCGCGCCGACCCGGTCAACCCGGAGAGGTCTTTTACCATGTGTCCCGCGATTCGAGTTTTCCGGGAACAAGTTCGACTGTAATCGCGAAGGGGTTTAAGGATAAAGACGGAATCGCCGCCGAGGAACTCGACGCTTTAATTGATAGCATTCCCGACGCAAACATTCGCGACCAAATCAAGTCGCGATTACCGAGGGCGATCGCGTCCTTTTGTCGTGCCGCAATCGGCAACCGCGAAAAGCTTAAGTCGTGGTGGAGAGCCGCGCCGGAAGAGGTTTATATCCGAAAAGGAAAAAAAGGTTTTCTCGTTCCGCGAAAAAATCCCGGACTCGCGAAGAAATTAGGATTATGACACCAAACGACGACAACTTTATTAATTCGATGAACGGCGCGGAATGGGAAGGAATCCCGCTTTATACCTCGATTTTGCACTTTACGATTGCCGAGGCACTCGTTAACGGATCGACGGGAAGCACTCACGAAAAAGCGTTCGCGCCTTTTTACGCATACGCAACGCCGCCGGATGAAGTCGCCGCGCTTTACTCGAGGTTGAGACGCAACCCGGACGCCGTTCATATCGAAGCGATCGAGTTCGCCGACGGTCACAACCTGACACCGGGAAGCGAGCGACTAATTTCCTTGATCGAGAAAATAAACGAAGTAACCGACCAAGTTCTCGAGAGCCGAGACGACCCGGAAACGGACGACGACGAACCGGAGGGAATGCCGGGAAAGTCTCATTCTTCGCCCGCTATGCCTTAAGGATTGCGGGCGCGTTTCCATCGATGCAACCCGCCGAAATATTAACTCGTTTCCCTTATGCCGTCGGTCTTCAATTTTACACGCTCACTCTCGAAAAAGAGGGTTACAAGTTCGAGGGCGAAATCGAGGGGGCGAGCTTCGAGGAAATCGCCGGGATCGCGTAAGGTTTACCCGCGCCCTCGCGTTATCTTTTGCGACGTTGACGAGACGCTAATCGTCGACGGGCGCGTTAATGCTTCCCTCGTTTGTTGGTTAATGGCGCGGGCGGAGGAAGGTTTTACAATTAATATATGGAGCGCGAGAGGCGAACGGGCGGCGGTTGATGCGGTCGCCCGTTGCAACCTCGGCGGGATCGTGAACGCGACCCTTTCAAAACCGGGAATCGTTGTCGATGATCTCGGATGGGATTGGACGCAATACACAAGGACAATCGACCCGACCTCGTTAACCTATCCCGCGCCGGATCAAGGGGGTAACGTGTGAGATGGTGAACGTTCGTCACAAAATCACAAATCACAAGGATTGGAATCGGGCGTTCCATCTTTACGCTAAAAAGGCGCACAAAAAAACGGAAGCGGAAATCATCAATCGAGCCGCCGGAAAAGCGACCTCGAGAGCGTTGGCACTAACACCACGGGCGGACATTACCGACCGTCCTCTCGGGAAGGAATACAATCCGAAGATCAAATCGCGTTGGGGAACATATAAGGGGAGGACTTGGTATGCATTCATGGCGAAAAAAGGTTTTAAGAAAGGAAACATTTTCGCCGCCGCTCAAGAGAAATACAATGATCGCCGAGGCGCAAAAGGTTCAATCGCGGCGGGATTCATTAAGCCGATCCGCGAGTTTGGAACGGGCGGGAAAATGAACGTTCGAGGTTTTGGAGAATCAAAGCTCAAAACCGGCGGTTCGGTTTCTAGGTCGTATGGGAAAAAGGCTCGGTCGCGACGCGGTAAAACAAAAGCGGTCGCACATAACGCCGTCGCGGGTTCTGATCCGATCGCGCTCCCGGCAATGAAACAAGGAATTACTGATCAAATAGAAGATATGCGACGCTGGGCGTTAGGATTAACACAAAAGACCGCTCGAAAATTTAAACAAAGAAAGAGAGTATAATGGCCGGACGCGCACAATTACACACGGTTTTCACTGGCGACGACTCGCATTTTCAAAGAACAGTCCGACGCGTGCAAGGGGCGGGACAAAGAGTCGCCGCGATCGGTTCTAAGCTTACAGGCGCACTCGGCGCACTTGGCGCGGGCGTTGGTTTTAAGCATATCTTGGACACGGTCGACAAGATCGAGAAAAAGGCGTTTGGTTTAAACATGACGAGCGAAAGCTTGCAACGCTTAACGTTTGTCGCCGAACAATCCGGCGCGAAGTTCGAACAACTACAAGCGATCCTGTTCCGCTTAAAGCGGCGAACCTCGGAAGCTTTAACGAAACCGACCTCGGCGGCGGCGGAAGGGTTTAAAAAGCTTGGAATCAATGCCGAGGAATTTAAGAATCTTAGCGGCGATCAAATGCTTTACCGATTCGCGGACGCGTTCAAGGAAGGCGGCGAGGACGTAATGGCGACGGGCGCGGCGATGGGCGTCCTCGATACCGAGGTTCGAGAACTAATTCCGATGTTAAAACTCGGATCGGAGGGAATAAAGGAAATCGGAAAGGAGGCGCACTTTTGGGGGCCGGAAGCGGGCGCGGCGATTGAAGGATTAAAAGACAAGTTTCACGCGTTAGCAAATAAAGGAATTGTCGCGGCTGTAAAGATGATTGAAAAATGGGTCAAGGCGGTTGAGTGGGTCACTGAAAAAATCGAATATTTAATCGATACGGGAATGGGCGCATTTTTGGGACTGACTGATTCGAACCTTACGGTTGGCGAAGGTATAGCGGGAGCGAGGGCAAACCGGGAACGAATGAAAAAGGACAAAAAGGATCGCGAGGATAAAATTGCAAAAGCAAAAGAAAAGCTTTCCGACCCGACCGGAATACAATCGGCAACAAAAGCCGCAAAGAGCAAAACCCGAGCGGGAGGAAAATATGGCGAGTTTGAAATGGTCGCCGGATTTGCGGCGGGCGGAGCGGGCGCACCGTTGGCGAGCGCGGCCAAAAAATCACAAGACCAAACAAGGAAGTTTTTAGACCACGCAACGAAGAACTCCGACCTGATTCTTAAAGGACTTAACAAAATAACAAGAGGGATCGCGACATAATGGCAAAGCCAAGGTATAAAGGAATTACAAAATTTCAGCAAGTCGCCGGGTTGACGCATGGAGTCGACGAGGAGGGTTTGCAATGGATCGAGGTTCCTTATGTGGGAGCGCATGGGAAAGCAAGCGAGTTCATCGCTAAGTATCCCGCCGGGGCGACTTGCCCGATTAAAGGATTCGAACATTTGCGATCGAGAACTTATCCGGAGATTACTCAGGATAACGGCGCGTATTCTTCCGCGATCTTACGATTCGAAGGCGTTCACCCTTCGGAATCTAGCGGCGAGGCAAGCTCCGCAAGCATTAAATACACGAAGGAACTTAAGTCGATCTCTTTAACCGATTCGAATAACCCGGATAAAATCCCGGCAAATTTCACTTACGAAGCACCGATCGTTGTCGCAACTTACAAAACAAAATCAGAGCCGAATAAGTATCGGTATAAAAAGAAAATTACAGACCAAGCTTGTCCGACTTTAATTCGATTCGAGGGCCCGGATGATACAACCGAACCAAGGCTAATTTCATCTTGGAACCCTCAGATTGTCGAAGCTCCGGCAAACGGGATAATCGTTTGTAGAACTCATTCAGTTATTCAAGAAAAAGAGCAAGTTCGCGGCGAAGGGTTTTGGAATGTTACCGAATATCACGCGAAATTTCTCGAGGCTAGATAATGCACGAACCGCCAAAAAAAGCGCGAAAGGGTTTAAAAAGTCACGTTCGCGATATTAACGCGCTCCGCGAGTTTGTTTTAAAAACTCGCCTCATGCCCGATAACGGTTTCGAGGAAACGGCGTCGGGAATCAAACCGCCGCCTCGCTATCGCGAATATGTTCCGATGTGGTCGCCGGGATTTTCTCGAACCGATCGAACAACGGGAAACGGTCAAACCTTTTTCTTTTTTAGGCGTGGAGGAATTGTTCTCGTCCCCTATCATTCCGGCTCAACGGTCACACAAATTCCGCAACATTCGAGCGTCCCTTTAATTCCTTTAATGCAAGACGCTATAACCGAAAGCCAAATGGAAATCATTGTTTCTCCTTCCGGTAGAGACGGAGGGACAAAACCTCCGGTTTTAATTGCACCGAGAAAAAATTCAGCTTTTAACGGAAAAAGCGTCGTCGTTCTTGATATTTCATTCACAGGCCGCGCTGAGAATATAGGCGGAAGACAATTCGACGACGGTTCCTATTCTTCCGGCGTTCGAATCGATACCGGGTTTATCGGAGGAAATACGGGTTCCGCATTATCGGGCGGCGATGCTCACACTCACTCCGGATCGACTTTAACTGTCGATCAGAACAAAGTCGCGGTTCCTTTAAGTGAGTATAATTATGCGGCATCTTCTACGACAGCCGCGACAGTTTCTCTTGTTAATGTCGACGACTTCGAAACCGCTCCAAAAGACGGAACCGACGAATCGGGTTCTTTAAATACGCGGATTCCTCTCGGTTGGTTTCAGTTGGACGAACAAGGTTATTTAATAGATTCCCAATGGTACGCCGAGGGGACTTTGACGGTCGCGCTTCCTACTGGGTTATTGAAGAGTGAATCGAGCGATCCAAGTCGCGACCCCGATAATATTACCTTTCCAAGCGAAGCCTCTGACTATATTTTGCCAATCGGCGCGGACTAATGGTCGAGATCGTTCGATTACCCGCCGACTTCGTTTTTCTTCTCTCAAATCGGCACGTCGGTCGACTTAACCCCGAGGTAATAAAGGACATCGAGGCGAACGGATGGCGCGAGGGCGAAGTCGTTTCGCTTTCTTTGTTTCCCGGACATCACCCCGCCGTCACTAATGGCAATCATCGCCTCCGCTGGTTACACGAAAACGGACGCGGATCGATGAAAGTCCCGGTCGAGATTAAGATCACCGCGCCGGGTTTCGAGTAAACTATCCCGCCGACTTCTCGGGTATTAGGTTAGTTTGTGACTTCAAGTTTTAAGCTTTCCGGCGATCAAACCTTCGACGAGTCGTTCGTTACGGGTAAAGACATTATTTTTCGGTCGTCCGAAGCGGCGGACACTGGAACCATAACCGCGTGGGGAACCCGGTCGTCGGGCGACAAATACGGCGTCGCGATGACTAGCGAGAGCGCGGGCGGCAAGGTTGAAAAAAGCACGTCGGAAACATGGAGCGCGGTTAATCTTGTAACGATTCCCTCGGCTTATACTGGTATCCTTTCCGCTTACGTCGACAACGGCTCGAAAAGCGAGGGGGATATTCGAGTCGATTCCGCGCCTTCGGCGGATGATACGATAAGCGTCGGACTTGCTGGGTTCGTAATAACGGGAACTTTTAAAAGCTCCGTCTCGGGAACGAACGAGATCAAGATCGACGGCACGACCAATACCGCGAAGAACATCGCCTCGTGGATTAACGACTCGGCGGGATCACTTGGGACGACCGAGGGAACCGATTACAATTCGAGCGCGGCGAATCCTTATCTCGTCGCCTCGGTAGCGTCCGACGGCGTCGTTACCCTAACCGATAAGCTCGCAATCAATCGACAACTCGATTATTCAATCACACAAGGAACCGGAAGCACCTTGACAATCCGAACCCCGGTCGGAGGCGTTGACGGAACCAAGCTCGGCGAACTCAGCGTCGGGAATACCTCGATTAGTGATTCCGACGGTATCGATTTCACGACCGCCGATCTCGCGACGGAAACGCTTCCGAACGTAGGACTTACCGGAAACTCGGATTCGATTCTAGTCGGAGGGCGGTTTTCTCTCTCGCTTCGTTGCGGGACTGTCGCCGGGGGCGACGCTTCTTTTAAATATCAAACCAGCGTCGACGGCGATAACTGGCGTGACGGCGATACATCAATCGCCGCGCTTGCCTCCGATCAAGACCAAGTCATTACACCTCCCGAGCTTGCCGAATACGTTCGTCTCGTGATAACCGCGAACACCTTAACCGACGGAATCGAACTCGACGCCCGACTTATTTCTTAATGGCTCATCAATTTATTATCGACGACCGAACGGGCGCACTTTACGCCGATTTTACCGGGCGCAAAATCACAAGCGCGGCGGAAGTATTACAGGCCGAGCGCGGTCTTAATCCCGAGATCCAGGTATTCCTTGTCAACGTCCCGACCGACTCGGGCGCGATCACCGGGCAAACATTAACCGACGCCGATCTTTCTCTTGCCGTCGGCGCAATCGCCGCGCCGGATACGGGAACCATCAAGTTTACATTTTCGAGCGAATCCTCGTCCGCCTTAAACGTTGAGACATTAAACGCGGGCGTCGTTGCGGCGGCTCTAAACGGACTCGACGCAATCCAAACGGCGGGAGGCGTGTCGGTTGATATGCTCGC
>Ga0098038_1000655_pt1 | contig 15207 bp, 12 predicted proteins | sample 5B_taG_FD_75051 | JGI IMG/M metagenome (GOLD analysis project Ga0098038, IMG submission 75051) | Marine viral communities from the Subarctic Pacific Ocean - 5B_ETSP_OMZ_AT15132_CsCl metaG | ecosystem: Environmental > Aquatic > Marine > Oceanic | place: Pacific Ocean | collected 2015-01-08 | reverse complement strand
AGAATGGGTTATAATCAAGGCACTTCTGAAATGGGTATAATGGCATCAGCGCCAGATGCAATGGATGAAAGAAATCAAGTTATGGAAGCAATAGCTATGAAACAATTTGGTAAACCTTTAAGTGAATTAAGTGACGAAGAAATTATTCAAATAGAAATGATGATAGACGAAATGGTTAAAACAAAAGATAGTCAAAGAAATATGGCAGCTTTTGGTGGTAGAATGGGTTATGCTATGGGCAGTGAAGAAAATAGAGGTGAACAAAACGCTATGGCAGCTTCTTTAATAGAGGGTATACCTTTAAACAAAAATCCAGCGGGAATAACAGAGCTAGATTTACGAGAAACAGGTGGATTTATTCCTCCAGTTGGTGTAAAAGAAAAGGCAGATGATATACCTGCAATGGTATCAAACAATGAATTTGTAATGACAGCAGATGCTGTAAAAGGAATGGGAGACGGTGACGTCAACAAAGGTGCACAACGTATGTACGATATGATGAAAAAATTAGAAGGAGGAGGATTAGTCTAATGGCAGTAGAAACAATCAAACAGATAACACAACCACCAGAGTTTATAGAATCAGAAGCAAAACTTTATTTAGAAGAGTTACGAAAAGCAATTGGTGGAGTAAAAGGTGGAGATCTTTCTAAGATATTAGGTCCACAATTTGTTGCTGGAATGGATCCACTAACTCAACTAGCAATGGGTAAAGTAGGTGGTCTAGGATCTTTTCAACCTTTCTTAAAAGATGCAAATAAATTAACGGATCCTAATGCATATAAAGCATTCATGTCGCCATATCAAGATGAAGTTATTAAAACTTCGTTAGCAGATTTTGATGCTCAAGCAGCAAAAGGTATACCGGGTTTAGCTACAAGAGCAATTTCTGCAGGAGCATTTGGTGGTGGTAGAGAGGGTGTACAAAAAGCAGTTTATGGTTCTGAGTCAGATAGAAACAGAGCATCTTTAGCTGCAAATTTAAGACAAACTGGTTTTACTCAAGCACAAAATTTAGCGAACCAAGCTTTTGGTCAAAAAATGAATTTAGCAAGAACTTCTCCTCAACTAGCAGGACAAGAAATTTCTGCTTTAACAACTTTAGGAGGGCTTGGTCAATCTCAAAGACAAGCAGAACTAACAGCACAACAACAACTTGGAACACAAAATTTTTATCAACCATTAACTACTGCACAAGCATATGGTTCAGGCATCATGGGTTTAATATCTGGATATCCTGGTAGTCAAACAGTTGGCCAGACTCCGGTACCAGGAATGGCTCAAACTGCAATTGGTGCAGGAACAACACTTGCAGGAATCTATGGAGCAATGGGGGGTTTTAAAGCTTAATGAGTAAAGTATTTAGAAGACCAATGTTTAGAGGTGGTTCTACTAACATGAATGGAATTATGTCTGGTATTGAAGACAGAGAAAACTATTCTAACGGGACAAGATTTAAAGAATTAGTTGAAGAAGTTAGACCAGTTATGAAAGATGTTTTTCCAGAATATGAAAAACCAACAGGATTTCAAGATCCTGTTTATCAACTTGCAATACAAACAGGTTTAGATTTAATGGGTAGAGCTGATTCACAAAATTTATTAAGAAACGTAGCTGGAGCTGCTGGAAGAAACACACCTAAATTTTTTGAAAAAATAGGTAAAGAACGAGCTGCAAAAAGAAAATATGATGAAGGTATTGAAAGTGCTTCTATAGGATTAGCAGGTGATCTTCTCGGTAAAGAAATTTCTGCTGCAGGAAGAACTCAAAAAATGGATCCAATTGAAGCTTTAAAATTTGAAACTGAATTTAAAAGATTTGCTGATTTAGGTCTTCCTTCTAATGTTACTGAAAGAGCAGCTAATTTTGTACTTAATGAATCTGATAGTGTATTAAATGCGGTAGGTTCAAAAAGATATGGTGGTGTTCTTGATTTCAATGTATCAGATAGAGATGAATTAGATGCAAATAAAACAAAACTACAATCTTTGGGTAAATTAAATAAAATTGTATATGACCCATTTGAAAATAATTATAAAAGAATAACAATAATAAATGGTGTTCCTTCATTTGATGAAGCAAAAACTGTTCAAGAATTAATGCAAATTCCACTTCCTGTCATAAAGGAAAGAGAACAAATAGACAGATCCTTACCAGATTTTGGTTTAACACCGGATCAACCATAGGTCTATAAATGGCTGAATCATTATTTCCAGCAGAAGAAAATAATTCTAGATCCTGGTATACTGCAGGGCTTGCAGGTATAGTTTCAGGTGCAATAAAAGTTCCTGAAGGAGTATTTTCATTAGGTGCAGAATTAATTGATTTAGGTTTTGATACTAATACAGCTGCAGATGTAGAACAGTTTTTTGATACACTTAATCCTTTTGAAGAAATTGCTGCTGAAAGAGGTATAGGTAAACTTACAGAAGCTTTAGTTTCAATTGGTGTACCTGGAACACAAGGTTTTAAATTAGGTAGTTCTTTAGCTAACAAATATTTTAGAGCAAAGAAAGCAGGAAAGTCAATAAGTTCTGGTTCTAAAAATTTAGTTAGATCAAAACAAGAAGCTGACAGATTAAATGAAACTTTAGGTTATAAAAGATTTGCTGCAGGAGCAATTGGCGGTGCAGCAGGGGAAGCTTTTGTTGCAGACGTAGAAGAGATTGGGAGTTTTGGAGATTTATTTGATAGAGGGCCAACACAATTAGATACCTTTTCATTAGAAGGCGGTAGAGAAGATGCTACAAGAAAATTAATGAATAGAATAAAGTTTGGTAGTGAAGCTTTGTTTGTTACACCATTTGTTGCAGGAGCAGGTAAAGGAGCAAAAGCATTAGCTACAAAAGGAAAAGACTTAGCTTATAGTAATTCAAGAGTTGAAAGATGGTTAAGTAAAGTTGCTGACGCATTTACACCTGAAGGTGGTTTGAGTAAAGCAGTGTTTGGATCACAAAGGGTTATGGAGGGTTTTAGAGGAGCAGATTTAAATAGAGCAACTGAACTTGTTAAAGATTTAGATAGAAGTGTATCAAGAGCATTTCCACAAATGCAAAAAGTATTAGATAGATCTTTAAATGTAAAAGAAAAAGAACAGTTTTATAATGAAATAAATGAATTAATTTTAGATGGAGATATATCTAAATTATCTGATCCAAAAAAAGTAGATAAATTTGTTGAGAGTCTAAGAAAAAAAGGAGTAGATGAAGAAACTGCATCTAACATAGTTAAAACTATTGATGATTCAAGAACAGCTTTTGCTAATCTTTTAGAAACTACAGGAAATTTAAACGCTCCAGAACTAAAAAATATTTTAAAGGAAAGAATAAAATCAACTGTAAAAAATACATATAAAATTTTTGAAATTAATCCTGTCTTAGGTGTGTTTGGTAGATATAGACCAACTGATGAATCTATGGAAAATGCAATAAATTTTTTTAGAAAACAAATTGCAGATAATAATAAAGACGTACCCTACGATCAAAACAGTTTACAATATTATGAAGACGCTAAATTTATAGTAGATAAAATTTTAGATGACGGAATAAAAGCAAAGAAAAGAACACGAGGATTACCTGATATAAATTATTTAAATAAAACTTTAGATGATCAACCCGGCGGTGCTTTTGTAAAAGATATTATAGAAAAAACAGGTGCTCCACCACCAGTTATTAAAAAACTATTAGGTGAAATGTCAGATCCAAGATACTCAATATTTAATGCTATCACAGAATTATCTGGTATGGCAAGAACTAGTGCTATGTTTAAGGAAATGTTTGAAACAAATGAAGCTGCACAAAAATTAGGTCAACGTGGTAGTTTTTGGAAAAGTGCAGATGAAGCTAAGAAAGCTACTAATCAACAAGCAGACATAGTAAGAGTAGGTGATGAGCTAGGTGGTATGACACAATTTAAAGCAGGTAATATAGAAAACCCATTAGAACCTTTATATACTACAAGAGATATCGCTGATGCTTTAAAAAGAGCTAATGGTTTGACTGAAGGATATTTTACAGCTGCAGTTAAAGGTAAAGAAGGCGCAACTATTGCAGAAAAAGGTGCAAGTTTTTTATATAGAAATTTAGTTTTGTTTCCAAAAGCAACAGCTCAATTAGCTAAAACAGTTTTATCTATTCCAACACATTTACGTAATTTAATTAGTGCAGGTGCTTTTGCTGGCGCAAACGGAATATTGTTTGAAGGACTACTAGATCCAAAATTACTTGGTAATTCTTTTAGAAAAGGTTGGAACATATCTGGTGTAGGTAATTTAAAAGCTACAAGATTTGATGATCCTACATTTGAAAAAGCTTACAGAGAATTATTAGAACTTGGTATTGTAAACTCACAAACACAAATAGGAGACTTAAAAAATCTTTTACGAGATGTAAACTTCGGTGACAAACTAACTGATTTAGATTCTATGTTAAGTCCGATGATGTCAAAATTAAAAAAAATTCCAGAATATTTACAAGGTAAATATGTTGCAGAAGATGACTTTTGGAAAATTACAAATTATTTTGTTGAACTAGAAAGAAGAAACAATGCATATAAAAAAGCAGGTATTACAAAATCAGTTGATGAATTAAAACAAGAAGCAGCAAGTATCGTAAGAAATACAGTGCCTAACTATTCTTATGTTGGAGACTTTGTTAGAACAGCAAGGTTATTACCGGTTGGTAACTTTATGTCTTTTCCGTCTGAAATGATTAGAACGACAGTTAATATAGGTGAGCAAGCAGTTAAAGAAATGAAACACTCTAAAGCTACAATAGGAAGTAATATGACACCTTATGTTTTAGAAAAAGAAACAGGACTCTTAGTTAAAAATGATAACCCTATGTATCGAATAGGAGCAACTAGAGCAGCAGGTATGGCTTTTACATTAGGTGCAGTGCCAACTATGTTTGTAGAAGGTGCTAAAGCTTTGTACAACGTAACAGAAGATGAAATAAAAGCATTAAGACAGTTTGTTCCTGATTGGTCAAAAAATTCTACTTTAATACCTAGCAGAAATTCTGATACAGGAGAGTTAGAGTACATGGACTTTAGTCACTCTAATGCATATGATTTAATGAGTAGACCTTTTAGAACTTTATCAAATGAAATTATATCAGGTGTTAATGACGGAGATACAATCTTAAAAGGTTTTATAAGAGGAGCAGAAGAAGCAGTTTCTGAAATTGCTTCACCATTTATTGATGAATCTATTTGGACTGAAGCTGCTGCAGATATAAGTTTATATCCGTTATTACCTGGTAGAGGTGGTAGAACAAGAGACGGTAGAGTTTTATACACAGACCAAACTCCTATTGGAGATAGAATGTATATTAAAATGAGACATTTGTTAAAAGCAATTGATCCATCATTACAAAAATATGGAAGAGTACTTCAAGCTGCCACTAAAACGCCTACAAAAACTGGAGAACAATTAGAACTTACTAATGAATTAGCAGGATTAACAGGATTTAGATCAACTAAAGTTAATCCATTAAAATCAATGGGTTTTAAAATTGCAGAATACCAAAGAGGTATTAGGGAATCTAGGAGAGAATTTACAGGTGGTTATTTTGGATTACTTAGAGGGGGTCCTATAGACGCTAACGATGTAATAACTAGATTCTATGAATCAAATAAAGCAAGATTTAATGTACAAAAAGAAATGCATAAAAATATAAATGCTGCACAAATATTAGGTGAGTCTTCACCAAGATTAAGAAGAGAATTTAGAGATAGACAATTATCTAGTAAAACATTTACTAATTTAGAACGAGGAAGATTTGAATCTTATTTTCCTTCTGATGATATCAGAGAAAGATTTTCTGAAATAGCAAGAGATCTTGGTACGTTTGATGTATTTAAACAAGTGCTACCTACTCTTAGAGCTATGACGCGTGACATGAATAGATTACAATTAAGTGGTGTTTTTGAAAAAAATATTGAATTACAAGAATTTTCTGAAGGTGGCCTGGTTTATACACCAACTTTAGCAGAAACTTACGGCGGCGGTATTGATTTAAATGACTATTTAATAGATACAAATCCATTGGGTCCTGCTGCATTACCACAACAACCAATGCCTAATCCCCAAGTAGTACAACCACAACCAATGGCTCAGGCACCAGGCGTCATGAATCAGGGATTGACGGCAACTGAAAATGCTTTATTATCTGAGGAAGAGAAACAAATTAGATTAAGACAACGAGGACTGGCATAATGCCCAAAAAAGATTTAGCATTGGAAAAAATAGAGTCACACGAAAAACTTTGTCGTATTATGCAAAAACAAACTCACCAAAAAATTTCAGGAATAGAAAACGATATAAAAGAAATTAAAAATCATATGCGTTATGCAATGACTGCTTTAGTAGCTGGTATGTTTACTATTATTGTAATTTTATTTGAAAAACTGTAGTTATTTTGGGAGGTTAGGCACTTAGCTGCCGGGATTGATTATAGTGGGGACTATAATCGCTATATCCATTCTTTATAATCTTCTTTCATAATTGCATTTGCAATATTAACTTTACTACGAAGTGCTTTTACAATTCTTTCGTCAATAGTATCTTGAGCCATAATATCAATGTATGTCATTTTTTTAGTTTGACCTATACGATCAATACGTGCTTCTGACTGTTGACGTTTTTCAAGGTCATAACCATTAGAATAATAAATCATATTACTACCAGCAGTTAATGTAATACCATAACCACCTGTATGGGTAGTGCCTACAAAAAATCTACATTTATCATTTGTTTGAAATTTTTTAATATTTTTTGATCTAGCATCTGTATCTGTTGCACCGTAATAATCTACAACAGAATCATCTCCATATACTTTTTTAATTTCTGATATAATTCTTTTTACATCATGAGTATAATGAGACCAGATAATAGTTTTACCTTCTATATTTTCTAGAATGTTCATTAATTCATTTAAACGACTACAAGGTAAATCTTGTATTGTATCATCATCAGCAGTAAAATGTCCACAGGTAATTTGATGTAGTCGCATTAATTGTGTCATGACAGTTGCTGAAGATTGCATCTTGCCACCAAGAAAAGCTATTGCTTCTTTTTTCATTTGTCTATATAATTTCTTTTGCTCATCTGTAAGCTCAACATAATGCTTGACAAAAGTTTTTTCTGGTAAATCTAAACAATCATCTTTTAAAACTCTTTTAGAAAATTTTTCTACTTTATCAGATAGTTCTGCTAAATTTCTGTAGTCAACAATTATTTCCACTTGACGACCATTAACTTGTATTTTTTTAGTTACAGCATGTCTTGCTTTAAATGTCCAAAAAGAATCATGACCTAATAACCACGGGTCTAAAAATTGACATTGTGAAAATAAATCTAAGGGTGATTTAGTTACAGGAGAACCTGTGAGTATTCTTCTATACTTAACCATTTCTCTTAATGCTATAATGTTTTTAGTTCTGTTTGTAGTATGTGTTTTAATTGTTGTTGCTTCATCTATAGCAATCATTGATTTAGGATGTGCAGATAAAAATTTATGTGCAAATTTTGGTCCATCGCCAGATGAAAAAGCTTCTACATTCATAATTAAAATTCTTAAATCAGAACCGGGTTCAAACAAAGTATTTAAATTTTTAATTTGTTTAATAGATTTGTCAGATGTTTTCCAAAGGACTATTTTTTTATCTACATGATCTGGTAAATGTGTAGGAATTTCAGAGTCATACCAATTTTTATATACACCTTTAGGTGCAATTAATAACAGTGCATTTATCTCACCTTTATCATATAACATAGCTGCATTATCTAATAATACTTTAGATTTACCTGTACCCATTTCCATAAAGTACGCAAAATTTTCTTTATCCCAAGACGATTTTAATGCATCTAATTGATGCCCGTAGGGCTTAGTTTTAAATTTATAGTTCATAATTTGCTTTTTCTTTCTAGTTTGTTATATAATGTATGAAAGAATAAAAGTCAATAATGCAATTAAAAGAATACAAAGAAATGACTGAATACCTAACTAAGAATAATTCTAAAGTATATTTAGTTCAAGATATTCCTGTAGATAGAGAAACGGGTCAACCAAAATATAATGTAATGGGTGCACAAAAATATGGCGATATTACGGTCATGCTTCCTGCAAAAGCGCAAATGATTTTTTCACCCGGCCCTTTAATTTTTAAAATAAGAGATAAATTAAAAACTTTTACATCAAATGATTATTTATTATTATCAGGTGACCCTGCAATAATTGGAGTGACATGTTCTATTGTTTCTGATATGACTAACGGCAAATATAAATTGTTGAAATGGGACAGACAGGAAAAAACATATTATCCAATAGAAATAAATATTTTTCAAACCTAGTTGACAAACTAAAATTATCCTATATATACATTTTACGAAAGGTAATATTATGGATAATATAAATTTAAGACAAGATGCACCAGATCAAACTGATAAAGTTGATGTTAATGAATTATCAGAAGCGATAGAACAATTTAAATCTGTCGGTGCACAGATACTCGCAACAGACATAAAACTAAAAGAATTAAAATCACAAGAAAAATATATTAGTGAATTTGTTATTCCTGAAATAATGAATAAACAAAATTTAAAAACTTTAAAACTAAAAGATGGTTCTGAACTATCTGTTGGTAAAAGGTTTTATGCTTCAGCTAAAGCAGACAAAAAGCTAGAAGCAATACAATGGCTTCGAGATAATGGCCTAGGGGATATTGTGAAAAATGAAGTCACAGTAAACTTTGGTCAAGACGAAGATACCAAGGCAATGGCTTATGCTAACCTTGCGAGGGAGAGTGGCTATGAACCTTCTCAAAAAGAAAGTGTTCACCACTCTCAACTCTCAGTAGTGATACGGGAATGGAAAGACAAAGGTAATGAAATTCCTGTTGATCTATTTAATGTACTAGAAGGAAACAAAACTAGTATGACTAATAAAAAATAAACTAATAAATACTAAACTAATAAAGGAGTAAATAGTATGGACAAACAAGTCGTAAAAAAGAATAGTGCAGGTGCACTAACTTCTCTGAACTTTAGAGCTGATTCTGGCAAAGGTGCAGAGGAAATAAAATCAGATGACGTATCAACACCAATTCTGAAAATCTTACACCAACTATCACCGGAGTGTAATACAAGAAGCCCTAAACATGTAGAAGGTGCTGAACCTGGAATGTTGTATTCCAATAGTTTTGGTCAACCTATGGATGGTGAAAAAGGTGTCGAAGTTATCATAGCACATACGCAAACTAGATGGCCAGAGTGGCAAGAAATGGGAGACAGTCCGTCAGCACCGGTTGGAACACATTTAACTCCACCGGCTAATGCAAAAGAAGAAATGCGTGGTATAAAATATAGATTACAAAATGGTAATTATATTGAAAAAACTATGTATTTTTTTGTAATTGTAATGGTAGATGGTGCGCCAAGAAAAGCAGTGATTACTATGAGATCATCTAATCTTACACCGGCAAGAAAATTAAATGATCTAATCTCTAATTTAACTATGACAGATAGCGAAGGTTCTTTTCAACCTGCTGCATATTCTGCTGTTTTTAAATTAAGCACTGCAGAAAAAAGTGCGGGAGATAAAAACTGGCATGTATACAAACCATCGTTTGTAAGAATGTTAGATATAGCTGATCAAAAAGATGCATCTTTGTATAAGATGGGTCAAGAGTTTCAAAAACAAGTATCTATTGGTTCAAACAAACCTAAGTATGAGAAAGTTCAAGAAACAAAATCTGAAGAGATTATATAATTCCCTAAGGGAACACTTGCGAGAAAAGGCGCCGAAGGGAGACTGGAAGCGCCTTTAAAAATTAATAAGGATGATGACAAATGAAAGAATATATAGAATATTTTACAGGTTTACAAAGAAGTTATGGTGTCTGTAAAGTTGATGATGGATATATTGACGAAGTAACAGGCAAGAAAAAATGGAAACATGAATGGACTAAGACTCCTGTTACAGATCAAGACTACGAAGATCACATAAAAGGAATTAAATCAATAGGTATACAACCTTGCACTGATGAAGGCATGGCAAGGTTTGGTGCTATAGATGTAGATAAATATCCTATTGATAAAAAATTTTATCTTGATGTCATCCAAGATAAAGACCTACCAATAATACCTGTATTATCAAAGAGTGGTGGATTACATTTATATGTATTCACTACTCGATGGGTCAAAGCAAAAGAGATAAGAAGTTTTTTAGAAGAATTATTAGTTGCATTTAAATTACCACATGCAACAGAAGTATTTCCAAAACAAACACAACTTATATCAAGTGATGGTACAGTATCCAATGGTAATTTTATTAATCTACCCTACAATGGTAGCGATAGAAAAGCATTAGATATAGATGGTAGTCAAATGCCATTTCAAAAATTTGTACAAACAGTTGGTTTAAACTTAGTTGATCCAAAAAATTTTAAAAAAATAAAAGAAGATTTAATTTATTTAGAATTAAAAGGTGGTGGTGAAGAGTTTGAAGATGGACCACCATGTTTACAAAAATTAACTAAAGAAATTATGACGTTTACAGATGGTAGAGATAGATTTTTATATAACTACATGGTTTTTGCTAAGAAAAAATATACAGACAGTTGGCAAAAAATGGTATTACAAGCAGGTAGAAAGTATTTTTCTTTTGATGAGCATTGGACAGACGATCATATAAAACAAAAAATAAAGAATTGGGAAAAACAAAAGAAAGGTTTTACTTGCACTGATCCATTACTTGAACCAAATTGTATGAAAGCATTATGTGTAAAAAGAAAATTTGGTGTATTATCAGGGGAAAAAGCAAACTATCCAACATTAAGTAATCTACAAAAAATAAATATCAAACCTAATCCAGAATGGAGAGTTACTGTAGAAAATGCTGAAGAAAGTGAAACAATACAATTACATTGTAAAAATACATATAAACTAACTCAAGTACATGAATTTAAAACCGTATTATTTGAACAAGCTTTAATTGTAGCACCATCAATTAAACAAGATCAATTTGATGAAATATTAAAGTTAATAAGTAGTAAAGAAAAAATAGAAATTATAGAACCTGCAGAAGGTACAAGTCCTAAAGAAATACTAAAAAAATTATTAGAGAAACATATATACGGGGCTCAGGCAACAAGCTTCATGTCTTTTTCAAGTGGTAGACCTTTAGTAGAAGAAAATTTTGCATGGTTTATTTTTGATAAATTTTTAGACAAATTAAAAAACGAAGAGTGGAAACATGACGCACAAAAAACATCTTACATGATTGAAAGAGAATTGTTTAATCATGAAGATAAAGATGAAGATAAAAGAGTTATGTTTGGTAAACAAAAAAGGTATCCAGGTAAGGATGATGATGGAAAACCATTTAAAGCACTTAGAGTAGCTAGAATACCTTTGTTTCTTTTTGAAGAAAAAGAAGAAGTTAATGAAACAGTAGAGATTGAAAGCGAAGAACAGATAGTATGATTTATAAATACTATGGTCCTCCGGGAACAGGTAAGACACATCGTTTAATATCCAGAGCAAAAGCTTATGCAAGAACAGGAGTACCTTTAAATCGTATAGGATACTTTGCATTTACTAAAAAAGCTGCAGATGAAGCAAAAGAAAGAATGCCTTTTGAAAATAAAAAATTAAGATATTTTAAAACACTTCATGCATTAGCTTTTGAATGTTTAGATATGATACAAGAAGATGTGATGCAACCATATCACTATGAAGAATTAGGTAAAAAATTAAACCTACAAGTAAAATTTTATGATCGTTACAATAAAGATGAATCATTTTATTTAGGTTTTGAAAACACATACTTTCAAATAATACAAAGAGCTTTTAATAGAAACGTTGAATTGAAACAAGAGTATAATTTAGAAGAGTATGACCCTAAAGATGTCGATTGGGTAACTCTAGATCACATAAATAAAAATTTAAAAAATTATAAAACAAAGAAAAAAGTTTTTGAATTTAATGATATGATTAAGAATTTAACAGATAGCCCTGAAAAAATACCAGAGTTTGATGTAATATTTATAGATGAAGCTCAAGATTTATCACCATTACAATGGAAGCTATACGATATTTTAAAAACAAAAACTAAAGATATTTATTTAGCAGGTGATGATGACCAAGCTATTTTTGCTTGGGCTGGAGCAGACGTAAGTAGATTTATAAAAGAACCTGCAAAAGAAAAAGTTTTAATATACTCTAAAAGAATATCTAAAGCTATCCAAGACCAGTCTAAAATTGCGATAGGAAATATAGTAGGAATAAAAAAACAAAAAATTTATTACCCTAGAAATTATCAAGGTGTTTCTGAAGAAATATATAATTTAGATGAAATAGATCTAACTAAAGGAAAGTGGTTAATATTAGCAAGGACTGTATCTAAATTAAAAAAAATAGAAGAAATTTTAATAGAAAAAGGTTTATACTTTCAAAGTAATAAAGGCAAAAGTATTTCAGTAACCTTACACAAAGCTATAAAAAATTATGAAAGATGGCGTGAAGGTGAAAAATTATTAGAAGAAGAAGTAAAAGACATAAAAGATTATATTAAAAATATTAAATGGAATAAAAATAAAGGTTGGTTTGAAGAATTTTTATTAGCACATAGCGATGATAAAGAATATTTTGTTCGTTTGTTTGAGAATAAAGAAGACTTAGATGAACCCGCAAGAATTTGGATTTCTACAATTCACGCTATAAAAGGTGGTGAACAAGATAATGTAATTCTATGTTTAGATCTCGGCGATAAAATAATTAAAGCTATGAATCAAAGTCAAGACAAAGCCGATGAAGAACATAGAGTTTGGTATGTTGCGTACACACGTGCAAAAAATAATTTGTACATGTTTAAATTAAAAAATAAAACAAGAAAGGCCTACCCTCTATGACACACAAAGATATATTTAAAGATTCATTTCCACAAGATAAACAAATAGGAGGAAGTCACTACAAAGACTTTCACATTCAACCTTACGAATTTATTTCAAAGAATGAACTTTCCTTTTTTCAGGGAAACGTTATAAAGTATGTGTGTCGTTATAAAAATAAAAATGGCATACAAGATTTAGAAAAGATAATTCATTATTGTGAATTAGAAATAAAAACAATGAAAGATTTAAAAAAGAAATGATTGTAGTACAAACAGAATGGATTATACCAAAAGAATTTCCTGATCTAAGAAAAGCAGATGAGATTGCAATTGACTTAGAAACACGTGACCCTAATTTAAAAGAAACGGGTTCTGGTGCAATATCAGGTGATGGTGAAGTTATAGGTATAGCTGTTGCTGTCAATGGATACAAAAATTATTTTCCAATAGCACATGAAGAAGGCCCAAACTTAGATCGTAAAAAAACTTTAGAATGGTTTAAAGATATTTGTGAATCGCCAGCTACAAAAATATTTCATAACGCAATGTACGATGTATGTTGGATACGTAATTTAGGTATAAAAATCAATGGTTTAATCATAGATACTATGATTGCAGCTAGTCTTATAAATGAAAACAGATTTTCTTATACTTTAAATACTTTGTCTTGGCATCATTTAGGTGAAGGTAAAAGCGAAGCAAGATTAGTTCAAGCAGCAAAAGAAAGAGGACTAGATGCAAAAGCTGAAATGTGGAGAATGCCTGCAATGGAAGTTGGTGCTTACGCTGAAAAAGATGCAGAGATAACTTTAAAATTATGGAATAAATTAAAAAAAATTATTATAGAAGATAATCTTGAAAATATATTTAATCTTGAGACTGATCTCTTTCCTTGTTTGGTTGATATGCGTCACTTAGGGGTGAGGGTAGATGTCGAAAAAGCCAATCAATTAAAAAAAGAATTATCCACCAGAGAAGAATTATTGCTACACCAAGTAAAAAAAGAAACAGGAGTAGATACTCAAATATGGGCTGCATCAAGTATTGCAAAAGTTTTTGAAAAATTAAAACTACCTTATACCAGAACTGAAAAAACAAATTCTCCTTCATTTACTAAAAATTTTATTTCTAATCATGATAATTCTGTAGTTAATATGATAGCAGAAGCTAGAAAAATAAACAAGGTTAGAACTACTTTTATTGATACAATATTAAAACACGAACATTGCGGTAGGATTCATGCAGACATAAATCAAATTAGATCTGATGATGGTGGTACAGTTACAGGTAGATTTAGTTATTCAAATCCAAACTTACAGCAGATACCTGCCAGGGATCCGGAAACAGGGCCTTTAATAAGATCATTATTTATACCAGAAGAAGGTTGCAAGTGGGGTACGTTTGACTACTCGCAACAGGAACCAAGGCTTGTTGCACATTACGCATTAAAATTTTCTTTGCCTTCTGTAAATGCAATCGCAGATTCATACGAGAATGACCCTTCAACAGACTTTCACAAAATAGTTGCAGAGATGGCTAATATACCTAGATCACAAGCTAAAACAATTAATCTTGGTTTATTTTATGGTATGGGTAAAGCAAAATTACAAGGTGAATTAGGTGTATCAAAAGAAAAATCAGAAGAATTATTTTTAAAATATCATGGTCAAGCGCCTTTTGTAAAACAGTTAATGAATAAAGTTATGAAAGCTGGAGAAGCAAGAGGACAGATAAAAACTTTACTTGGTAGACGTTGTAGATTTCCTAAATATGAACCTGTATTACGTGGTGCAGATTGGGGAACATATGTACCAGCTGAAGAACATGAACGTATGTTAGAATTACAGGAAATGGGACCACACCTAAAAGATTTTGAGGGAAATATTATAAAAGATAAAGATGGAAAACCCAAGAAAAATTATTGGTATCAGAATTCTACACGTAGAGCATTTACATACAAAGCTTTAAATAAATTAATTCAAGGCTCTGCTGCTGACATGACTAAAAAAGCAATGGTAGATTTATATAAAGAAGGATTACTTGCACACATACAAATTCACGACGAATTGGATTTTTCAATTGAATCAAAAGAACAAGCAAAAAAAATAAAAGACATAATGGAAAATGCAGTTGACTTAGAAGTACCAAATAAAGTAGATTACGAATTTGGTCCTAATTGGGGTGAAATAAAATAATGTACTATGGCTTATTTAAATGCTAACATACCACCGATTTATTGTAAAATAAGAAGGGAGTATCTCTATGATCTTAAAAAAAATAAAGGACAGTCTAGTGACTGTGTTATCTTTGGCTTT
>Ga0098038_1000645_pt1 | contig 15388 bp, 14 predicted proteins | sample 5B_taG_FD_75051 | JGI IMG/M metagenome (GOLD analysis project Ga0098038, IMG submission 75051) | Marine viral communities from the Subarctic Pacific Ocean - 5B_ETSP_OMZ_AT15132_CsCl metaG | ecosystem: Environmental > Aquatic > Marine > Oceanic | place: Pacific Ocean | collected 2015-01-08 | reverse complement strand
TTGAGGTCCAGTAGGTCCTGTAGGTCCTGTAGGTCCAGTTGGTCCTGTAGGTCCTGTAGCACCAGTAGCACCTTTATCTCCTGCTGCTCCTGTAGCTCCTTTGTCTCCATCTGGTCCGTCTGGTCCTGTAGGTCCATCAGGTCCTGTAGCTCCTGTAGTTCCTGTAGCTCCTTTGTCTCCAGCAGTACCTTTATCTCCAGCAGCACCTTTGTCTCCTTGTGGTCCAGTTGGTCCAACAGCTCCAGTAGCACCTTTGTCTCCTTGTGGTCCTGTAGCACCAGTAGCACCTTTATCACCATCAGGTCCGTCTGGTCCTGTAGGTCCATCAGGTCCTGTAGCTCCTTGAGGTCCTTGTGGTCCAGTAGCTCCTGTAGCTCCCTTGTCACCACCAGCACCTTTTAATCCTTTATCTCCTTGTGGACCTTGGTCTCCGGTTGCTCCTTTGCCTCCTTTATCTCCAATAGGTCCTTGAGGTCCAGTTGCACCAGTTGCTCCTTTAGAACCTTGAGGTCCTGTAGGTCCAGTTGGTCCATCAGGTCCAACAGCTCCTTGTGCACCAGTAGCACCTTTATCTCCTTGTGGTCCTTGGTCACCTTGTGCACCAGTGGCACCTTTGTCACCAGCAGCTCCTTGAGCACCCTTGTCACCACCAGCACCTTTATCACCTTGTGGTCCTTGAGCACCTGTAGCTCCTTTGTCCCCATCAGGTCCATCTGGTCCTGTAGCTCCAGTTACACCCTTGTCACCTTGTGCACCTTGAGCTCCTTTGTCACCAGTTGCACCTTTATCTCCTGTTGTACCTTGTGGTCCTTGAGGTCCAGTAGGTCCAGTAGGTCCTGTAGGTCCTGTGGCTCCTGTAACTCCCTTATCTCCTTGTGGTCCAACTGCTCCTGTAGCACCTTTGTCTCCTTGTGGTCCTGTATCTCCAGTAGGTCCCTGAGCTCCTGTAGCTCCTTTATCTCCTTGAGGTCCATCAGGTCCTGTCGCACCTTGAGGTCCTTGTGGTCCTGTAGCTCCTGTAGCTCCTTTATCACCTGTAGGTCCTTGTGCACCAGTAGCACCTTTGTCTCCAGCAGTACCTTTATCTCCAGTAGGTCCTTGAGCACCAGTCTGTCCTTTAGCTCCTTGAGCACCTTGTGGTCCTTGAGGTCCATCAGGTCCATCTGGTCCTGTAGCACCAGTTGCGCCTTTATCTCCGTCTGGTCCTGTAGGTCCTGTAGTTCCAGTAGGTCCTTGAGCGCCAGTAACACCCTTATCACCTTGTGGTCCTGTAGGTCCAACTGCTCCTGTAGCTCCTTTAGTACCTTGGTCACCTTGAGGTCCTTGAGGTCCTTCAGCTCCTGTAGCACCTTTGTCACCAGCAGCTCCTGTAGCTCCTTTATCACCAGCAGTACCTTGTGGTCCTGTACTTCCAGTAGGTCCTTGAGCTCCTGTAGTTCCTTTGTCTCCAGCTGCACCTTTGTCACCTTGCGGTCCTGTAGGTCCATCTGGTCCATCAGGTCCTGTAGCTCCTTGAGCTCCTTGAAGTCCTTGAGGTCCTTGAGCACCTGTGACACCTTTGTCTCCTGTTGCACCAGTGGCACCTTTGTCTCCAGCTGTACCTTTATCCCCCTGAGGTCCAGTTGGTCCTTGAGGTCCAACAGGTCCTTGAGGTCCTGTATCTCCCTTCATTGAAAGGGAAAAATAAACATCATCTTCATCAGAGAAGGTAGAAGTGACTGCACCACTTGCCCCGCCCTCATGTGAAACCGCAACGTTTCTGTAATCTCCTTGGTCAGAACCATTGCCAGTCATTTCGAAAGTAACATAGTTAGTTATGTCATCTTTCTTTTCTAATTTAATTCTATTACCTGTTACTAGCATATCTGCTAGAATATTATCTAGTGTACCACCACTCTCATCATCTTCGAAAATAGATAACTGTGTAACGTTTGCTAGTGTAGCATGGTTTAAAACAATCTCTCCGTTTGTTGATGGTGCAGTAGTAGTATCTGTTAAATCTACATGCATTAAGAAAGTAGAAGCAGGTAATGAAACTTCTCCTTTAATACCTTTATCTCCTTGTGCTCCTTTGTCTCCTTGAGGTCCTGTAGCACCAGTAGCTCCTTTACCACCTTGTGGTCCTGTAGCTCCTGTAGCTCCTTTGTCTCCTTGGTCACCTTGAGGTCCTTGAGCGCCTGTAGCTCCCTTATCTCCTTGTGGTCCAGTAGCTCCTGTAGCTCCTTTGTCTCCAGCAGTTCCTTGAGGTCCAGTAGGTCCGTCAGGTCCAGTAGCTCCTTGAGCACCTGTTGCACCCTTATCTCCTTGTGGTCCAGTAGCACCTTGAGGTCCTTGTGGTCCTTCAGCGCCTGTTACACCTTTAAGACCTTTATCACCTTGAGGTCCAGTAGCTCCTGTAGCTCCTTTATCTCCATCAGAACCATCACCGCCATCAGGTCCTTGTGGTCCTGTTGGTCCTGTAGTTCCTTGAGGTCCTTGTGCACCAGTAGCACCTTTATCTCCAGTTGAACCTTTGTCACCTTGAGGTCCTTGAGCTCCTTGTGGTCCTTGGTCTCCTTGTGGTCCTGTATCTCCAGTTACACCTTTCTGACCTTTATCTCCTCCAGCACCTGTAGCACCTTTATCTCCTTGTGCTCCACCAGCACCCGTACCTCCTTTTTCACCGGGTTCTCCCTTTCCACCTTGTGGTCCAGTAGTTCCTTGTGGTCCAGTAGGTCCTTGAGTTCCTTGTGGTCCTGTATCTCCAGTTACACCTTTCTGACCTTTGTCTCCTCCAGCACCTGTAGCACCTTTATCTCCTTGTGGTCCACCAGCACCAGTAGTACCTTTGTCGCCGGATTCTCCTTTACCACCTTGTGGTCCAGTAGGTCCTTCAGCACCAGTAGCTCCCTGTTGACCTTTATCGCCTTGTGGTCCAGTTGCACCAGTAGCTCCTTTATCTCCTAAACTACCCTTTTCTCCTTGTGCTCCTTGTGGTCCTGTAGGTCCAGTTGGTCCTCCATCACCTGTAACACCTTTTTGGCCTTTGTCTCCTTGTGGTCCACCGGGACCTGAAGGCCCGTCACCACCCTTTTGACCTTTATCGCCAGTAGTTCCCTTGTCTCCTGTTACACCTTTAAGACCTTTATCTCCTTGGTCTCCTTGTGGTCCAGTAGGCCCTTGAGTACCTGTGCTTCCTATATCTCCTTTCTGACCTTTGTCACCTAATTCTACAATGCTTGGACTACCGTCATCTTTTTTAGTAAATAGTTTACCATCATACGTATTGATTGCCAATTCACCTAATTCTAAATCTGCATTAGAGGGCACGTCTGACCCCTTTGCACTACGTTTGTGGTAAATTCTATTTGCCATGTTTATGACCCGAAAGTCCCTCCATCTATCACACAGGCGTCGATGGTGACAGTGCTATTAGAAACATTCAAAGCGAATGCTAATATATCAATATCGTCGAAATCACCGTCATCATCACTATCTCTTTGAAATCTTATAACTGCGTTGTTGGTTTCTCCAGCAACTCCTATTCTTACTCTGCTTGATGCCATTATTGTTCAACCTCCAGTGGGTAATCATTCCTTCTTCCTATTACAATCCAGTCACAAGACCATGGACCATTTATCGCATCTGCATTAGATTTGATTTCGAACATGTTCTTATGTTTTTCCACTAACCATACATTATAATTACCGTGCGGTGTAAGCGACACGGTGTAATCTGCAACTAACTTACCCCAATACGCTGGTAAAGGTATTTCTTCTGTGGGTGAGTGTGATTTGTCTAACGTTCCTCTCTGATACATACCGAACTCTGGTCCTTCTAATGTACCGTGTACTAACCTCATATTTTTCTTAATAGGGTGTGGTATATCGAAAGATTTGGTATCTGCTTTCAGATGTCCGTTAACCGTAAGAGCTGCATTACCTGTAGATGGTCCTCCAAATACAGTTAGCATAGTAGTTCCATTACCACTATTATTAGTTTGGTCACCAGAACTACCTATAGTTAAGGCACCAGTCATAGTATCTCCACCATGTTGTACGAATACGTCTGCTAGATTAATCGTATCATTGGTGTTAGTCGTAGTTGATAAAGACAAAGCTGAGGCAGTATTTGTTCCTAATTGATTGATTGTACCTCCAGTGTTTGTCGTAAGAATATTATAGTAATCAGAACCGTTGAGCGTAGTTTGCCACGCATCATCAGTACCATTCCATCTGATTGCTACGTTTGTTAAGTCACCTCTTTCTACCTCTATACCTGCATTAGCATCACTGCTGCCAGTCTGGTCAGAGTTTAATAATACGAAAGAATCTTTAATATTGACTGTCTCAGATAAAGTTGTAGTAGCTGTTCCTATTACATTGAGATTACCATTAATAGTAGTAGTTACTCCATCTGAACCTATGCTTACTGCTCCACCTGATGTGTTTAAATTTAATTGTGCTCCTGCTGCACTACCATCTGTAGTTAATCTAGCTTGAATCTTATTTCCATCAATTGCTAAATTAGCTCCACCATCTGCACCTACTTGCACTATACCTGTACCATCGTTCAAATTAGCAGTAGAACCTGCTAAATTTACTTCTAGTGGTACACTTGGATTAGTAGAGCCTATAGCGAACTTAGTAGCAACTTTGGCTCCATTAGAGCTATCTAAAGTGAGCTCTCCAGAGCTAGGCCCTATAGTGCTCCCATTGTTTTGCATAATGAAGTTACCAGTAGTCTTTATATTGCCCCCTGATACATAGAGCTTATCCCAGTCTGCTTTACTTGTGAAATTAGCTGGGCCTATTGCGTAATTACCAGTCTTGTTAGCTCTAACATTTGCTGAAGAGGTATCATCCTCTCTAGTAAATGCATCACCAACTGCTGATAGAGAATTTATTTTATCGTAAACTGCATTCTTGCTTGGTGCTACGTCTTCTATAGCGTCCCAAGTAGCGTCAAATGCATCGTTGCTGACTTTTCCGTCAACTTTATTTTTAATATATTGTTTGGAGGGTAGCCTGTCGTCTAATACTAGAGGCATTCCCTTTTTGGGTTTGTTGCCTGAAAGGGCTTCGTTGTCTAAACCATATTCCTTAACCATTTGCTATACTCCTAAAGTGGGTGCCTTGTTCTATTGGTGGCACCCATACCAAAATTTTAAGTCAGATAGTTATATCTAATCGCCGATTACGATAACTCCAGCTTCAGGTCTGATAACTTTAAGACCATATCTCATGGTCATATAGCTACCTTGAATTCCGAATCCGGGGTTAGCTTCTTCAACGGTTAGACCGCGTCTCTCGACGTAAGCTACTGGCTTCATTGACATGTCAAAGACACCGAATCGGTTCTTTGGTATGTAATGGTTCATGTAGACGTTTAGTCCGTAGAGTTGTCCGACAATTCCACTTGCTGATACGTCGTTTACATAATCCAATCCACCTTTCTGGGCGTCGCCGCTTCCAGAGAACGGTGCAGTGAAGTCTGCTAAATCGAGTAGAGTTTTGTAATGTGAAGGGGAAATCATCAAAGTATCTGCTGTTCCACCTTTTGCATTAATTAACTCCATAGCACTTGTAATATCTGCTAGACCAAGGTCACCTGTTGCGTCAGTATCGCCGTCTTGTGCGACGAAGTAGTGCGAACCAGTGTTTGGACCGAGAGCGGCCAAATCTGCTGCGCTATACTCACCGTAGTCATAAATCCTTACTGCATCTCCACCTGTGGTTGGGGTTGACCCGTAAAAACCACCGTGTGAAGCGTTAGCGAAAGTTGTTATGTTTGCTTCGGTTGTACTTCCTGTTATGTGTCCACCATTGTATCCAGTACCGTATTCTGCTTTATATAAACCAAATACAGTGTAGATGTAGTGCTGCGTTACGTGACGCTCGACGGCTCTTCTAGCTTCATTCAAAGCCATTTCCATTTCTGAAAATCTTGAGTCTTCAAGCATACGTCTGGTGACACCTACTGCCAATCCCCACTCTTTGACTGAAATTCTTTCGTTTCTCAAGTCTGTGTGTTGATAGGACGGAGTGTCTCCTTCTTCTATCTGTTCTAGCGTCATGCTAGGTTTTGCGAACGTAATATCTACGTCGCCTCCAGTCTCCGTGTTGAATCGCTCTGCGAACATTGCGATTACAGGCATATCCGTGACTTTGTAGTCTTGGATAGCGTCTTTGTAATCTACAAGTACTCGGTTTGCGGTTGAACTGAGATTGGATGACATTAATCCTTCTTTTGCTGTAACCATTTTTTCACCTTATACCTATAGTAAGAGTGCCTTTACGAAATCTGTGTGTGTTGCGCTTTTTGCTTCTAGAGCAATAGCGAACCTTTCGTCTGCGGATGTTTTAGCTTTTGCTAATCCTGCTGCGCTGTGACCTAGTGCGTTACCTGCGGCAATGGTTCCTGTTGCTTTCAAGAAAACAACTGCTCCTTTACCGGTAATAACGGATGCTGGGTCTCCAGACGTTGCATCGACAAAAAGTACGCCAACAGCTGCGTTTAAGTATGAAGGTAAGTCTTCAGAAGCTGCTACGATTGCTCCACTACTGTTGTATTCAACAATAGTTCCTGCATCTAAGTCTGCTCCTGCGTTACCTAACTTCATAACACGAGCTGGTGCGCCACCGTCGTTAACTAATATGTTAATTCCTGCTGCCATATTTCATCACCTATTTTTCTTCTCCTGTAAAAACAATGCGTCCGTTTTCCATCGCAAACATGCGTGGTTTTTCTTCTGCTTCTGTCTCTACTGGCTTTTCCTCATCACTGTGGGCCTTACCTTTACCGAATGTCCTTTCAGACTCTTCTGGTACTGGCATAGACTCCATGGCGATGGAGAAACCTTCTAACTTTACCTCATCCCAAGAAGTGAGTTCTTCAGCACGTGCTTCTTTGGTTTCGTCATCGACTTTACCCAAAGTAGCTTCCTTCTCTATGATTGTGTTGACGAAGTTGGATATTCGAGCTTTTGATTGTTCAACTGCTCTTGCATCTTTTTCTTCTTCAAATTTGGTAATCATAGCGAGGGCTTCTTCGTGCTTGCTGTTCAATTCTTCGTATGAAGTTTTCATCTCTTGAAGCTGTGTTTTCATAGCGGCGAATTCACGCTCTACAAGTGTTTCAGCTCCTGAGTCTTCTACGTTTTTTACTTCTTCAGCCATAGTTATTTCCTCGCTGGTTGTCCCGTGTGTTTCACAGGCACATGATTCTTCTTCGTGGCCACCACAGCCACAGTCTGAATCTTTTTCACCGAATTCACGGTGTTCGTTGCATTCCTTTCCGCTGTCAATTGTACATGCTTCACAAACGGGTGTGCGAGTCTCATTATCAATGAAGCTCACCTCAACAGGGCGTATGTCAGTAGCAAATGGCTCACCTAGGACGTCAACGTCTTTGGATAACCAATCAATACTTACATGCGTCATGTTACCGTTCTCCAATTTCTCTAACACTTCACTTGCCTTTGCGGACTCTCTGTGTATACGTGCCAACATTTCAATTGCTGACTTTCCATCTTCAAGTTTGACGATTTTGGGGTTGATAGCCGTGCCTAAGAGGTCATCGTCAGTTCTTTGATGATTATAGTATACTGGAAGAGTTTCAAAAGCTTTTAAGTTTTCTTCCAAGATGGATGGTTCTATAAAAACCTTTTGGTCTCCATCTTCGTCGTGGGGTCCTGACGTGATAGCGATTACTGGGAATTCTAAGTAGTCATCCGTATTTGTAATCTCACCAATAGTAGGAGCAAAACTCCTCTTATTTTCTCGGTCCCCGGCAGAATCCATAGCAAAACTTCTTTCAGTCTTGACTTCATCTACCCTCATGCGGCACATTTTAGCCGCAGTCTCTTCGTAGTTATCAGTTCCACGCTTTTTAAGTGTGGCTGCTACGTCTATTATACAGCGCTCGTATTCATATTCGCTCATTCTCTGTCCCCCGTAGTATTAGCGCTTGGCTGATTACCAGCGCGGTTCTCTGTTCTCTCTGTTTCTTCTGTCTTATCTTGGTCTCTTCCTCCAGATATGTTGGTATTCTTTGCAGTCTCTTGCTGTTCTACCACTCCATCTGGGTTCAACCCTCTCTCCATTCTAACCTCTTGAGGTGAAAGAACTCCCTCAGAAAGGTATATCATATCAGTCTTAGCTTTCAAGAAAGCATCATCGACATTCATTTGACGGAATCTAAATAAGGCATCTCCAGAACCTACTTGAGGCATCAGTTGTGAATTGATAGATGCTTCTATAGCAGATTGTAAATGTCTTACATATGGTTCAAAAATAGGACGTGCCTGTTCAGGCTTATCCCACATAGTCATAGGAACTTTCATAGCTATTGCTATTTTATTCATAATATCATCCGTATACTTACCATATTCGAATGCTCTTTGTGTTCCTTGTAATTCCTTAACTGTTATATCATTACCATGTATAATATCTTCACCGGGTTCTAAACCGTTGAAGGCACTTACTATTTCGTTGATTTTATCTGGTCCATAAGGCATATCAGGTAGACCAGCACTAATATCGAAACGGCTATTAGCGTATTTATTAAGAGCCGCACCAATATCGCGCTCTGCATAATCTTTAAGGTCAATGAGATAAAGAATAGGGTGTATATCAGATAAGCCATAGGCATAATCATCAAACGGATTGTTCTTGTACTCAATGATTTCATTTTCCTCAAATCTTATGGACTCCTTGTCATCTCCCAAATCTTGAAAGTAATACATAATTTGGCCACTTTCATCTCTTTGCACGTACATATTCTGAGATGAACGCATGATTAGGTTATCTCCAGTCCATTCTAAATAAGATGTACCAAAGATTCTGCCATTACGTAACCATGAATATATAAGCTGTTCCATGTTTATACTATCAAAAAGTTGGGTGATAGCTTGGCGTTCCTCATCACTGTCCGTTACTATATCGTATCCGTCCTTAGAGGCGTAGAGACATGGCAAATCTATCAGAGTTCTTACTATAGGGTCTGATAAATACACATTCATGTACGTACGATAATCCCCAACCTGCGGTTCTTTCATAGCATCACCACGCCCGAAAGCGTTGGATTGTAGTTGAATCCGGCGTATTACTCCATCTCCGAAGGAGCGCGGGTTATCCTTATTGAATGGTGGATTAGTCCCTTTAGTTGCAAAACTCCGCCTATTGAAAGGCCAATAATCTCTTAGAGCCATAGCTATCGTATAAATATAATACAGGATAGTATATAAAGCTTTCGCTAGATTCCGCCCGGAGAGCGCTTATTAACCCTGAAATTGCGTGTAGTTTTGCCAAAAACTGGCCCTGCACCACTATTTCTGGCAGGAATGCGCGTAGTACGGTTCACGCTTACCGATGCGAACGTTGATTCTGGCGGTAACATACCTAAACAGGCATGTATTCCTATCACAGAGCTATCACAGTAGTCATCATGTTTACCATCTGGTGCAGATATTTTCTCTGTTTTATTTGCTGCATCCATCGTATATTCTAGGTTTACATGTTCTTTATACCACTTATTGACTAGTTTTGCATCATTTGGGGGTAGGTATTTAGGGTTTGGTACCTTAACTTGACCTTGTTGGACGTATGACACGAGGTCTCTGTAGACCTGTGTTTTAGTACCCTTCGGTCCTCCTGTAAATACGAAAGGTATAAAATGTATCTCTGCTTTTATACAGTCTACTCTTATATCTTGTTCAATAGCACCACCTATACCTGTAGCGTCAATAATTACTCTTTTAGCTCCGTAACTGGTAGCTACATCCATTATACGCTTACGTTGGTAAGGTATATCATGTCCACCTGTCTTTGGTCCTATCTCTTCTAAGTAAATTAGATTCGCAATGTTACCTTCATCGTTTTTTTCATTGGCCCAAACACTTATAACAGTGGAATTGACAGATTTACCTATATCTACACCTACAACACAGTTAGGGTATGGTGTACCATATTCAGCAAACTGTTGGTCGATAAAACAATTCTTAATCATTTCGGGGTTGAATATATTACTCGTTGATTCTACAAACTGGCATTCATATTCTGTTCTCCAATATATAGAGTCTTCTCCCCATTCTGTCATCTTCTGTAACATATCTTCTTCATCATAAGGAGGTGCATAGGCTCTACCCTTCTTTACAGCATCTCTCCATGTAAAGTGTAATCTTTCAAACGTATCTTCATAATCCTCATCATAGAGATACCTATACATATGGTTCTCTTTGCTCTTTGGTGTTCCCAAGTTGATAAATGGAGCCTTATTAGATAATATGGAAGGTTCTACATTATCGATAAATAGCTTATCATCAATCAATGGGCTTTCATCTACTACTAAGAAAGTAGGGTGTTGTCCTCGTATTGCTTGTCCTTGATTAGAAGCAGCAATAGGGGCTCTACGTAGCACCGTACCTCCCTTCATTGTGATATTAGGCTTGTTATGGAATCTATAATTAGCCACTAAGCTCCCCAAGAACTCATTATCAGCAAAATGTCTATAACAATAGTTAAAGATAAGTGAAGCTTGGTCCTCAGATGGAGCCAATACAAATACTAAATCTCTAAATCTCTTAAAAAACATATATATAACCACAGCAACAGATAAAGCATAGGACTTGCCACTACCACGTGGAGCCAATATTGCTAGTTTTCTGTGTTTTGCGGGGTTACTGGAGGGGTGTGTAAGACAAGCTACTACTATACGTTCTTGCAAAGGTCGTAGTTTAAGTGGTCTTCTTGCTTGGTCTATGAGATAAGATTCACAAAAGGCCCTAACAAGTAGGGTCATTCTCTTTTCATCTGCTCTACATTTCTCAAAAACTTCTTCTAAAGCTCTAGAATCGTGGGCTAGTCGTCCACTAATCGCTGCGTTTAGTTTCTTTTGTTCGTTCTTCACTGGTATCGTCATCTAATTCACTCAATATTGACATAAAGTTTTCTGTATTCTTTTCTGTAACAGTAGGAACTTCTATATTAAGAGCACGGAACTCAGTATGAATATCACGTACAATCTGGTTTCTTTGTCGCAGTAACTCTGTTCTCGCGTCAACATCCCGAACAGATATAAGAATTTCTTCCCAAAGCACGTCTTCAAGAGCAAGATTGCGTGCCAGAAGGCGGACAAGCTCTTTATGCCTTGCATATTCTGCTTCTCCTACCCTCTCGCGTAGTCGCGTTTGGTATCCCTCGACGTCCATTACTTGTTTTCATCGAGAGCAGCCTTAACTTTAGATTTAACTAAGCTAGCCAACTCGTCGTCCTTTTCGTCCCATGCTGTAACTAATACGTTACGGACTAAAGAATCTTTGACGTGTACTTTAGCTTGCTCATCTAATTTGTCAAAGGCTTTCATCTGGGCTTTGGTTAGATTTTTGTCTAATAGGTCCATTAACTCAGCTTCGTTGTTCTTTAAGTATTTAAAGACTAACGTTTTAACTGCTGGTACAGTATAAGCGATATAACCGCCCATACCCAATACTAAAGCTGCTAAAGCCATTAGTAATGGTTCATCCATTAGAGTATCTAACAACCCTGATTCTTCTACAGTGTCCAAGATAGCAGTGAGGTTGCCCTCATTGGTTTCGTTGGTTGCTGTACTATTTGTTGTTTCGTTTGCCATAGGTATTCACCTGTAATTATATAAACTGCTAGGAGTATATAAAGCTTTCGTTGTGTGGCCCCCAGAGACGCATATTGCGTAAGTATCCTGTGGGTTCGTGGTCTTGTGAGAGCCACAATAATAATAGTGCGTAAGACTATATAAAGCTTACGTTAATTATTTCTTTTTTGTTGTTGTTTTGGTTATTGCTGACGATTCCATCTTATGTTCTTGTGATTGTGCGTTAGCTTCAATCATTTGAGCTTGTTTCTGACTTGCATCGTTATAATCAATAACTGCTTGTGCCTTTACCTTATAGAAAGCTGTTTTCTCTGCTTGTTCTTGTTTCCATACATCAAGCGCATCTTTGATAATTAGAAGGGCTGGCCCACCTAATATAGCAATCAAAGTTGTATATGCTTCAATGTTCTCAAGAACTGCGGAGTTATTAAGTCCTGTGTGTATAACAAAACCTGCAAAACCTACCCATAGTAATACTAAAGGTACAGCTATCATAAACATAAAGATGTCGTTGAAAGTAATTCCTTCACTTGCTTCTTTACTCATATATTCAGTCCTCCTTGTCTTTTCCGTTTTCTTTGGTTTGTCCTTCTTTACTAACATTGGCGCGTTGTAAATCAGGGCTAGTAATCGTAATGGTGATAGTAAATTCACTATCATCCTCAGTAATATGATGGTAGTAATACCCGTCACTGATACTGCTAGTGTAACTGCAACTAGTTCCAGTATTGTTATTAGTATCTCCATCGCTCATGGTTCCTCCAGAATTATTTCTTCGATATGGAACCAGTCCACATAATCATACATTCCGTCATTGTCCCAGTCAGCATACAGATTAACATATACCATATACCATCCAGTATAAGGTTCTGTAAAGAAATCTGGACTAGAACTTAGTTTATATTCGTTGCCTTCCCATCCTGTTACATTAAAGAAATAGTTATTATACATATAACCGTTCCATACTGTTTCATTGTCTTCGACTTTTATGTGACCTACATCATAAAATACCATTACTGGTAACGCTTCTTGGTCACAATCAGTGTCAATATCTACTGTAATGTTTAAAGAGTTTTCTTCTCTAGAATAGTTTCCATATTGTAAACCATCATAAAAATAAGTTGCATTAGGATTACAATCGTATTCCTCATATTCACAAGACCCATCATCTTCTTCTGCACGTTCATTATAATTCAAAGCTTCTAAATCCATACAACCGTATACAGTTTCGTTAGTTTGTGTTTGATTTCCTGTTCCATTATCTACTGGTCCACCCAAAAACTGGCACCTACCATTATCATGAGTAGCTTGTGAGTTGTAATTATCAGCTTCGGGGTTAGTACATCCATAAACAACAGGAGGAGGGAATACACAACTACCATTATCAAAATCAGCATCTGCTTTATAGTTGATTGCAGTTGGGTCAGTACATCCACCCCTTGGTTTACCGTCATCCTCTCCTCCGAAAATTTCTTGTATAGCGCCTAAATCTCCTCCACCGCCGAAAAATGCAAGGATTAATACTGTAAGTATAGACCCAAGTTTCTTACCCAGTTGTGTTTCACCTAGTTTGTCACCTGCTTTGCCTATAGTTTCAAAAAGTCCTTCTTCTTCGTCTGGTTTTCTACCCCCTAATCCCAATGCTTCTCGTTCATCATCAGAGATTACGGAAATAGCACCATAATCATCACGCGCCATATCTATACTTTATGCGACGCACCTATATAAAGCTTTCCCTATTTATATCAATAAACAGTACCAATCACTATCTTCTTCATAAACTATGTAACCTAACTCTGATAGACGAGAACGCCAAGTTTCTAGGGTATCTTCACCATGGACTACGTCATTTTCGTCACGATACACCCATTTTGTCTCAATTTTCATCAATTTTGGTTTTATTTTCCAACTATATGAGGCAAGAATGGCATGTTCCATACCTTCTACGTCTATTTTTAAGAAATCTATCTCTTTTACGTCATATTTTTCGATTAATTTATCTAAAGTCATACAATCAACAGCTTTTTTAGTAACATTTCCGAAATGATGACGCCAAAAATAGTTAGATGGTTTGGCTGGTTCATAAGAATGAGGTATAAAGTCACCGATTATATTCTTATCAGTGACATAACCTATACCTTTATGCCATTCCTCCGTTGGATTAGAGTGATAGTTTATGGTAGTTTTACCAGTATGGGCTGTAATTGCAGCATTTACATACTCACAACCATCTATTCTCTCTAAATTATCTAACAAATACTCAACTGGCTCAACAAAAATACCTCTCCAACCACCTTTAGCTAGTGGAATTAGTGTATCAAAGTCAGAAGTTCCTATTTCTATGAAAAATGGGATTGTACTTGTGAATTCTGGTCTAGCATCTCCCATATCTATCACAGCGATAGGTTTTGGTTCACTCATTAGTCCTCCGGCCAGACAGTATTTTTCTCACCTTCACCTTCTTGAGGTAGGTTATCTACTATATCATCATCAATTAAGGCGTTAACAGCCTTTACATTTGGTTTTCTGGTATAACTTTTACCTTTTGGCTTCCATTTTGGTATCTGTACGTCACATGGTCCTCCATTTCCGACGTAAAAAGAACACCATTTACATAAATTTTGTGGTTTTTGTTCATATTTCTCTTCCTCTTTCATCCTTTCTTTCAAACAATCGTGTACAAACATGATAGTTTCTTTAGCTTCATCCAAAACACCTTGATTTACCTTCACATAAAACGTGTCATCAAAGCGTAAATAGCTAACACCTACGAAATTTGGCATCTCTCCCATCTCCAAAGTGTACAAAAATGCGTAAATGATAAGCTGTCTGTAATAATCTTCTGGTAGATAAGGTCCATATCGCTTGGAGGTCTTGTAATCCAGAAGAGTAGTTCCTCCATCAAAGTCGGAACAGACAGCATCCACTATCCCTATTACTGCATAATCCTTGGATTTTACCCATTTTTCTGCATATTTAGGCGCTACAGAGTTCCATGCTTGCCATTTTGACTTATAAATCTTCCAAGTCACCATTTCGTTAAGCTTTTTATTGACAGAACCTACAAAATTTTGTAATAGTTCTTGCGTTTCAAGCTTCATAGCTGCCATTTCGTCCGCGGTGTGTAATTCAGACAGCCAAGTCTTACTGTCTATATCCTTAGCCCAACGTTCTTGGAACTGTCCTTCCATCCATGCAGATGGGTCTCCCTTCTCCCAAGCCGTAAAATTACGAAATTGCTTCTTGAAAAGGTCTTCTAGTACAGCATGCACTAAGGTTCCACGAAATAAGTGTATTGTTTTCTTTTCGGGCATCTGAGCTATGTATTTGTAATAAAACTCTCTAGGACATTTATGGTATGTATTAATCTTACTAGGGCTCAACCTCATAAAAGAGGGTTCCCATTTGGCTTCATCGGGCTGCGCTATCATGCAGATGCTCCTATGTCTATATCTATGCCTTTAGGCTCCATTGAAGCTCCCCCTCTGGCTATTTTGAGAAGGATTAGATAACCTATTAAGTCATCAAGCGTGTCTTCTGTGGCATCATTGAGCCCTTTATTGCTTATTCGAGCCAATTTATCATCAATTCGTGCCATTATGGCTTCTGCTGCATTGAGCTTAGAGAATACTCCTAAGGGCTCTAATGCACTATTGCCATAGTTAGCATTCTTTTCCAGAAGTAAAGTTTTAATGTCTTCACATGTAGTTGCTATTTTTGCTGTTGTTGTCATATAATAATAAAAGGTTGCAGGGGTATATAAAGCTTGTGTCCTTTG
>Ga0098038_1000643_pt1 | contig 15414 bp, 23 predicted proteins | sample 5B_taG_FD_75051 | JGI IMG/M metagenome (GOLD analysis project Ga0098038, IMG submission 75051) | Marine viral communities from the Subarctic Pacific Ocean - 5B_ETSP_OMZ_AT15132_CsCl metaG | ecosystem: Environmental > Aquatic > Marine > Oceanic | place: Pacific Ocean | collected 2015-01-08 | reverse complement strand
TTTCGACTGAATAAGCATTTGCTTGATAATAAGAGCCAATATTTGTGACTGGCCTGCCGTGTCTCTCAGAATAAATATTATTTTTTTTCTGAGCGGCTCCGATTAAATCTAGTGAACCTTTTTTTAAATTAACCGCTAAAGTTGAATAGTGATTAACTGAAAGTGTTCCTTTCATTCCGTAAGCTTTAAGAACTTTTTTGATAGCTGGTGCTAGTTCTTTTTTTTCAGTTTGTGAAATGTAAGCCAAGAGATAAAAAGCAATTTGTAAAAGTAAGTCGTTTCTGACTTGATTTAAATATACATCAATTTCTAGAAATAGTCTTGAAAGTGTGGACAGCTTTCTAATTGGCACAATGTAAAAATAAAATTTTTAAAGTTGGTCAAATGAAAAATAAAATTTTTTTAATTGGCAAAATGCAAAATAAAAATTTTTAAAGTTGGTCAAATGAAAAATAAAATTTTTTAAAGTTGGTCAAATGTTCAAGAAAAATTTTTGCCCGACTATAAAAGTTCAAGAAAAATTTTTGGCCCCTAACAATTTTCAAAATTTCAAAAAATCGCCTTGGTCAAATGCAAACCTGAAAAATTTTGCATAAAAAAAAGCCTGCAAGTTTTGCAGACTTTTTTAATCCCTAGAAAGTGCTGATACGTTGCAGTCTTGGAGAAGTAGGAAACGCTTTTTTTATGAAAGGTTAAAAAAGTAAACGCCTGAAATGTTGATCGCACCTCAACAGTCTTAAAAGGTGACTCATATCTTATACAGAGCGTAGAGAGGTCAGCGGAGAAAATTTATCTGACTTATTCCGTATTTGTATATTAAATCAAAACTAGACAAAATCTAGAAAAAATAGACACTTCTAGAATTGGTCTAGAATAAAGAACAAAAAAAAAGGGGTTAACCTTTTTTGTATGAATCGCATCTATGATAGATGCTATAAAACATTTTTAATCTTTGATTAAAAGTTAAACCAATATTTTCCATAAATACTGATTTATCAAAAATTTCAAAATGACTCGCTTCTATGGCTATTTCTTCAGCCATTAATTCAATTTGTTTTTGTGATAATTTCATAATTAAAATTGATCATCATTGACATAATTGTAGACCGCTCTTAATTGTTCCATTTTTTCATTTTGATAATTTTCGACTTTATTTAAATGAGGAAAAAAGCAAAATTGAAAAACAAGAAAAAAAGAAAAATAAACAATTAAAAATTTCATAACAAAAAAAAATTTTCAACAAACACACAATAAAGGAAAGCTAGTCAAAGTCTAGAATGTGTGGGCCACTTCTAGAATTGGTCTAGAAAAAGATAATTTTTTAAATGTTAAGAAATATGACAAAATTACAACAAAATGTGAAGAATTGTGAAGAATTGTTACACAATGTATAAAATGATACATCAAAATGTATCAAATGATACAAAAATAAAAATAGTACATTTGTACTACTTTTTTGTAGTACATTTGTACTATCGAAAAAATTTCATTTTTTTTTCGAGTCTATATACGAAAGTTTGCGAGTCTCTATACCAAAGTTTGCGAGTCTCTAACCAATGTTTGCGAGTCTCCAGAGCTAAAGAATTTCATCGTCAATCATTTGTTGAACAACTTTTTCAATAATTCTGGCTGCTAATGCACTTGGCTTTTGACCTTTGTATTTACTAGAAATAATAGGCTCTGCTAATTCAGTACCACAGCAAGGACAACGAGTTAAACCCTGTTCAGCAAGAATCCTTAACTGATCAGCAGTTTTATTTTCAACAACAATATTGAATTGTGTTTTGTTTTTTGCAGTATTTGGCATTTAAGAAACCTCCAATGCTTTTCTAAAATTTTTAGCAGTTCCGTAGATCTGCTTTAATGTTCGACTGTCATTAGTGATATGCCTAACAAAAGGCTTGGCATTCATAGAAATAAATTTTTCAATACCATCTAAAACAGATGGCAAGTCATACTCATAATCCTTGCCTAGGTTCGGGGAACCTCCACATAGGCCAATAGAATTAAGCTTTTGACCTAAGCGAATATAACTTTTAGGACTATTGGCTGCGTAAGATCTAAACCAATGCCTTAACTCATAAGGATGCCAATATTTGACAAACTTAAATGAATAGGTTGAACCATCTTCATTGATTTGAGTATGCAGCCAACGACCATCTTCTAATTTTTTTTGAACTGTTTTGAACATAAGAAACAAGAAATAATTGATATACGTTTATTGTACCATATCTTCTAGAGAAAAGCTAGTACTCATGTGGGAACATAATAATAGTGTTGCAATAGTCATCTCCTACTTGGTGCAACTTATATCCAGTAGTAAGAATCCAGATAATTGTTTTATCGGACAATGTATAGATGCCCAATAATCTGCCTCCTCCTTCAGGTGATGAAATAGTTTTTAAATTGCTTTTAAAATCATCGTCAGAAATATCTCCATAGCATCCATCGGTGAACAAGCGATACATGCCTTTGATTTCTTTGTTGGCCCAACGATGATCCGCACAAAACATTTGGATTCCTCCAGTCCATGCGATTTTTCCGATGCCAGCGAGATCAGGTGTGATTTTTGTCATGATTTGTTTTTAAATCCTTTCGGCTCTTTTTTTAACATTTTTTCAGGAACGTATAGTCCCTGTTCTTCTTCTATCCAAACAGGGGTTTCTGCGGACTTAGCTACTGCATCAAAATCTTCTTCATTTAGAAAATACATACCTCTACCTCGGCCTACTTCTGTAATTCCAAGTTTTTTATCTACCACTTTTAACACTAACAAGCCAATACAAGGTTCTCCTCCACATGCTTTATCTACAAACGCTGGATTCAATGTCTCTTCTTCTCCTTCGTATAGAAGTCTTAAGAATGAAGAGATCTCATAATGATTGAGAATGAAAAAATCCTTATCTTTGTACTTTAGTTTTAGATCTTCCATCTCTGGATGGATATTCCCCCAATCTTCCTGATGTGGTACGTAAGGAAGAGATTTTACCTTCTTAGACTTTGAAATAAAAATTTCTTTCATGATTAATCAAACGGATTGAGCCAGTTAATAGCCTCTTCGGGGAGATTCCCTCTGAGATAGAAGTACATCATTTTTTGATGCCATTGTTGCCTTTTTTGCTTGCGAGTAGGGTCGATTTGGTGATTACAAATAGCACCATCAATTGCCATCTCTTTCATGTCTTCTTCAGTAAAACAACCAAGTTTTTCGACATGATTAGAAGCACTTTTAAATTGCTGAACATAAGTGTCGCAAGCTTCGTAAGGTTCCAAGTCTGTACCTAAAATTCCTACCCACTTTGACATCTTGGTCATTTCTTCAGAAACAAATTCAGCAACATCTTTTTTGAGTCGCATTACAACGTAGGGAATTTTATCTCTACGTTCTTTTTTTTCCTTGAGGTATTGAGCCTCGTCAAATTCATAATCAAGTTTCATGCTGCCACCTCCACAAGCCAGTCATATTTTTCAATCATTGCTTTGCAATGAATACACATCAAGCCACACCATGCAAAGTGATAAACCATTGCTTGTTTTTTACAAAATGGGCATTGAATTAATTTTCCCCACTTGCCTGCTCTGGTGTAGCGATGAACTTTCTCGAATTTCATGAATCTAATGCCTCCTCTACTATGTCATCCCAAATCTCAATAAACTTGGTGATGACTTGCTGTTGCTTTTCGCTTAGTTCAGAAAGTGTATGCTCATCAGCAGAGATGCAAGGTAATTTTTCTTGCAAACAATAAGCCGAATAAAGTTCACTATAGAAATCAATTTTGTTCACGAGATAAATAACAAAGGACAACACCCTTTCAGGATAAGTTAAGTCTAGACTATTCCTAGGAATATGTCAAGCAATTGCTTTTTCCTCCTTGTTGACGTAACAATAACCACCAAAATAATGATCTTCATTCCAATGGGTCTGACTTCCTTTCCTGTCCCAATTAGTTAATTCTCCTTTTATATGCATTTTTCTTAAATTAGGATCTTCATCTACCTTTTTTTCTGCTCTTTTTTCACAATCATAAGAACCATTACCTGTCATTTCAAATTGAACTTTTTCACCAGCTAAGTTTTTGCATGTGTACTTATAAGTAATAGGAGTTTTATTTCTAGGAGTTCTTTCATAAGCATGCATTACTGAAACATCTTCAATAATCCAACCCCAAAATTCTCCATTTGGATCACCCGTATATCTTTCAGGTGTTCCATCATGTGTAAATTCTACAAACCAAGTAACTCTTGAACTAACACCTCCAAAGTCAGGATCATCAAAGTCATAGTAAGTGGCAGAAATCCATGCATGACCTACTTCGCAATCATCCCAACCTATTGCATGCCAATTCCTCCAAACATTACGCTTTAAAGCTTCAGAATTACCATTGAAACGAAACGAATATTTTGTTCTAGTCTTGCTGTCTTCTTCGTCAAGAACGTAAACACTACCAGTCTTTTTTGTTTTGTGATACCTCAAAGGCATTACTTTAATATCTGGCTGAAGCATCCAGTCACAAGGGACAGGGAGAACGCCAACATTATTAAAACGGATACGATGCAACTCAGTCATTAGATAAGGAATAATAAATAACACCCTTTCGGGATAGATCAAGTCTAGCCTATTACTAGAAATATGTCAAAGTATTAGTTTTTCCAATCCTCCTTAACTGCTAATTGCCATCTTGGTGCAACGCTTGAGGAACCCATTTCTTGCTGTACCTCTCTATCCATCACCTTGAAGGCAACGCCATCGCTTGGATATTCCATATTGTGAAATAAACCGTCTAACCATTTCTGATGGAACCCATGACAAACGTCCCAAGTCTCCGCAATGTAAGTTGGTGGAGTATCAAAACCCCATAGGGTTAGCTGATCAAGGATATGCTTTTCGGTTGGATAATGTGCTGTATTCATATTCATTATTTCAAAAGCAGAAAAACATAAGTCGTTTTCTTCTAATGGTTTTTTCTTTCTAATATGTCCAGCGGCAGTTTGTTGGCTGACATTTCTGTCTACTCCCCGAACAAACAACTCACCTCTTATATCAACTGTTCCATTAATAGGAATATCAGTTGGAATATTTTCTACTAAACGAAGTGCCTGAGTTTTGTCATTACCTTTACGATTCCAAGCTTTAACTAAATGACCTTGCTTGTAACGTAAAGCAATTGCAATGCCATCAATCTTTGGTTGAACAATAACAGTTGAGAATCTTGAGTCAGAGAACCAATTGTTAAAAGGTTGATTGCCCATACTCTTAAGAACAATTGATTCACCAGCATTTTGCAAGACTGGATGATTTGGAGCTTCTTCTAATAAAACTTTTTTTAATGCATCAAATTCTTGATCACTAGCAAGTGGTCTACCGATTCGATAAGCATCGTCATATTTTATATATTGCTGAAGTAAAGCTTCGATTGATTTTTGAGAAAGACCCATAACAAACAAAGATAAAAGATAATGCAGAGGTAACTGCTAGAAATAGTCTAGCATGCTTTTGCTACTTTGCAGCTTTTTTTATTTCTTCGATCCAAATACGACCAGCCATACCTTCAAAAAGTTCCTTTACATGAGTATTTAATTTTCCTTTGTTAGGAACACTAGGCGCACCAGCAAAGAAAAATAAAGGCTGCAAATAACCACCTGATTTCTTTGTTGATTTAACTCTCCAAATACCTGCTTTCATTTGATCACCCTTTCCATTTTTCCAATCATTTTTAAAAGCAAACACCTGAGTATCTTGAATTTTTGTCCCAGCACTTTTCCTAGCTGTTTGCCCTTTTTTGGTTTTACTTAAACCAATCATTGTATTTTTATAAGTTGTAGGAGTTACATTGCCATACTTGTTAAATCTAATTTTTGGATTTTTCTTATTTGCAAAGGCATAATCTGAATTATTCATATAACCTTTGCCTCTTAAATATTCTTGAAACCTTGTATAAAAAACTTCATTATCACCGCCACCAATTACTGGATATAAATATTTAGCTGGAGCATTACCTTTACTTTCATCTTGATTTGTAATCAAATCAGCCGTTAAACCTTTAGCCTTGTAATTCATACTTCTCAAAGTATATGGAACAGGAGCTTTGAATATATCTTTGTATTTTCGTTTAATACCTTCATTGCCATCACTTTTTGCAATTGTAAAAGCAATACGTTGCATTGCTCTCCTTCCAGCAAATTTTGCATTTGCCTGTTCATAGGTTTTTAATTTCTTAGCAATTTTATTAAACGAAAAATTAATAGCATCAGCCATATATGTAAAAGTCTCCGAGTCTTTAAATGTATGTTAGCAAGTCCATGCGGTGAGACTGAAAATTGGTGGTGTCCTACCTGTCCTAACCTGCCCTACCTTTTCAGGGAGTTTCCTAAACCTATTTTGGTTTTACAAGATAGAGCCGTTTATGCCTATATATCGCTCTATCTTACTACTTTTAAAAAAAATTTAAATCAAATAGTATAGGATAGGACACATGGACACTTGCTCAGGACACTTGGTATCAGGGCAGTCTCGAAGTCCTAACAGTGTCCTAACCTCAGTCATCGGATAGGACACCTAGTGAGTCTCGAATGTAGACCCATTTGCGACTGTTTTTTGCGCCTCTTCTCTTCTTTACGAGTCCTAAATTCTTTAATATCGTGCTGACTTGCATTTGATCATATCGAGTCTGACGTTCAAGAGGTTTTTCAATTACTTCGGTTAAAATCTTATCGGTAGAAAACTCATTGGTTAAATTAGCAGGACTATTTACATGATCAGCAATAATATTTTTCCAAGGGTTATCTATTAAATATCTTTCATTTTGTTCATTGATTTTAGTTTCTATTTCTGTAGGTAGGTTATGTGGCTCATCATTTTCATAAGCTTCTAAAGCTCCAGCCCAAATATTATCTCTAATTTTTTTTATTTCTTGACTTTGAATTGGTTTATCCATTGTGCAAGATGTTTCTATAACCCAAAATCTTCTTGATCCTGTGTCATCTAAAAGGAAACCATCGTGCCTATTAGTTGAACCAACAATAATGCCCCTACGAGGAAAAGTTTCTGTTACTTTTCCATATGGAACTCTGAAGATGTCGGACGATTGAGAGAGAAAAGCTTTAACTTCTCCAGCCTGTCTTTTTGTGTTCAGGTAATCCAACTCTGCGAATTCGGATATCCATGCGGAATGAAGAGTCATGAGCGAGTCTTTTCCGTTGATGTCTTTAAGTGAATCAGAAAAAAATTCACCGCCAAGAGCGGCCCAAAAAGAAGACTTCCTTGCACCCTGTGGCCCCATTAGTACACAAGCATTATCGAATTTGCAACCGGGTTTTTTGACCCTTGCCACTGCTGCAATCAAAGTGCATTTGAGCATGTGGTCGAAAATGGTAGGTTCAGTTAGGTGTTGATCCTCAAGGCGTAGGTAATTGCTTGCGAGTCTGTCTATAAATTCAGGAGTTTTTGTTCTACAGCTTTCTAAGTATTGATCAACGGGATCAAATTGATTTTCTCTAGCAACTTGAACGATGCAATCATAAGCAACGTCTTTTTGAATCTTAAATTTTTTCTCTTGAAGTTTTAGGTATGCCCTTTCGATGGAGCAATCACCTTGGCAAGGTTCGCCGTAGCGTTCAATTTGTTGAGTAAAAATGTTGTACTTAAAAGCTTTGGGATGATTCTTGGGAAGACTTCTTAAAACTCTTAAAAAGTCAGCCCCTTCAATTTTTTGAAGTGGTTCATTACTTACTATTATTTCTTCAGCTTCAGGAGAATCATCAGAAAACTCATTTAGTTCAATTTTTCTAAGTTGCTTTGGAGGTTTGAAACCATTTTTTATTGCCCAATACCAGAAAGAACCAGCGTTAATACTAATGCCGCCAGAATTAGCAATTTGATCAATGCCACCCCAAGAAGGAGAGTGACTTTTCATTAAATCAATTGCATAATTAATATCTTTGCCAGCATCTTCACAAGCTTTTACTAAGCCCCAAAGTATATTTCTATACATGTGGTATGTATTAGAGCCCGGTTTCCTCTGAGGGATAAGACGTAATGCTTCTTCAACAACCCCTATTCCTTCTTTTCTGTATTCTTTGTATTGCGAACTTTGCTTTACTTCTTCATGTTGCTTGGCAGTCGGCAGTTTTTTCTCTATGTCTTCTAAAAGGTAAATTTTGTCTGAGCTATTTATAATTGTTGTGAGTCCTCCAGCAGAACCATCCTCATTCATATGATGAGTTCCGGGCAAACGCATGACTCTAGAAGGATTTTTTAAAGCTCTATCTGCATCAGCGTGATCTAATAATCTTTCTTGGATAGGCTTCCAAGTCTTTGGATCAATGGCCTTTTTTAATATCCAATAATTGTGAATAGATTTACCGCCAGTGTCTATTTGAAGTGACGGTTCGGGGAGTCCAAGATGTCGCCAAGCTTCAATTTGTTCTTGCTTGGGTCTGTCATCCCATTCGCAGAAAAAAGCTTTGCAATGTGTGATGGAAGAATCGGTGTCACCTCCATCATTAACAACGATGTAAACTCCACGACCTTCTTTTTGGCAATCAGTAATCCATTGAAGATCTGCATGAGATTTTTTACCACGATCTCTATCTTTAAGAAAATGACCTTTAGGGAAAAAGGCTCTTAAACGAACAGTATCTTTTTTTTTGTTTAGTGCTTTAAGAAAAAGCCGCCATTCGTTTTTATCTAGCTTTAGTTCGCTCATTTAAATAGAGATAAGTTTTAAAGATATTTCTCCTAGTCCAGCGAAAGAATTTTCATTGCATCTTCTGGACTACGAGCAATGCCGCCAATACCGCCAGCATTTTTAACAAGAGTAAGCCAATTTTGTTGTGGCTTAGAAGTTCTTCCAGTTGGAGTTTTTACTTCAATAGAAACAAAGACAGCAATTTTCTGCCCGACCATTTCAGGAGTTATGTCAACAGATTTAAAACCAATCAAATCTGAAGAACCTTTAGCAAGTCCAAATTGAACCCAACGACCAGAACGAGGGTCGGGGAGTTGCCCGACTTGATTGCGAAACATCCTAAGAAAAGGAATTTTGCCAAGAGCAAGCCTTATTTCTTGCTGTAATTTTGTTTCTATTTGACCGCCACGAGGAATTTAATTATGCCGAGGCAAGGCTCCATCGTCTAGCGGTAGCAGGACTAACGTCATACCGTTCGCCAATTTGTTTCCATGTATAACCCCAAGAACGCAATTTGTTAATTGTTGTGTGTCTTGATTCGCAAGCCCACCAAAGGATTGCAAAAGGAAGCATAAGCACAGCACAAAGCCATGCAAAAGAGCATGTGATAAGAGACATTTTTTTAAGAAATAATTTGATCGGTGGTGGTCTACAGGTCACCATCGATATGCCAGATACTAGCATATTACTAGAAGTTTGTAAATGCATTAGAAAAGAACTGTTTGGGTAGAAGGACAGTAAGTTGAGTCATATCTTTTGTTGTTGCCTTTTGGATAAAGCTCAATATCGTAAGCCAAGTTTTCTAACATTTCTTTTTTCTGTTTTTTTTGTCCTAAGAAATAAAAATATCTGTGTTTCCTAGGTCTGTCTTTTAGATAAAGGTCATCGCCATACATAGCTTTTAATTTATTTACTTTGCCTTTTTCAACGCCACGACCTGCATGATCCATGAGAGATGCACTATGCAAATGCTCTTTACCTTTTACTTTGTAGTCTGTTCTCTTTGCTGATAAACCTGTGTATATAAAATTACAAGCTTGATAAATGTAACCATGATGCCCAAGAGAAGTATCAGCGTAACTAACTACTACTTGAGGATTTGGAAGCAGCTTTAAAGTTGCACTAACAAAAAAAGATAAGGTGTTTTTTGGCAGATTGTCATCAACAACCAATCGATTTAACTCAAGAAAAATTTCTTGGTAGTGACCATTAAAGGCATGTTTAATAAGTGTATGAGCAACAGGCCGACCGTAAGAACAAATTCCAACTAAAGAATTTTTATCGTAAAGACCAAAAGCATGAGATACAGAGGGAATTCTTTTTGCATAATGTTTATGCAAAAACCACTCTTTACACTCTTGATGTTTGATATTTTTTACTGAATAATTATTAATCATTTTTAAGCATCGTACCTAGCACCTTTAACAAGATCTTGTTCTTTAAGTGTCTTCATCATCCTTGCTGATAAATCCCTTATGTTTTTCAAAATAATGTAACTGTCTAATTGATAAGGACATAAAGGATCAGAAGCCTCGCTCATTAAAGAACAAAAATCACAAATAACTTGTTTTCTTTGCTCTTCTGTAAAGCGTGTATGTTTTGTAGGTTTTTTTCTCATTTTTTAAACTCCAAAATCAAAACGTGTATCATTAGGTGCAATGGTCTTTTGCTTAGGCCACCTCTTTTGTTTTTGTTGTCGTTGGTTATATACGAAATACGCCCATCCAGCTTTATAACCACGTTGCCTACCTAAGTTGATTAAATCTTGCAGAGTTTGTTGTTGACCTTGTTCTCTCTTTTTTTCTCTAACTCTCTGCCTAACTGCTTCTCTATTTAGTTCGACCAACTCAGCATCATCTTGTGATAATTCTCTTGGCTGTATAGGCGTTTCATATCCACAACAAGGACAAATTCTTTGAGGAGGAAAGCAAGCAAAACATTGTTTACAAGTTTGTACCGCTGGTGCTTTATCAGCATTCTTCTTGCGTTTAACTTTTTGTTTTAAAGACCATTCACGCTCATCATCAACAAATCCATGAGTAAGTGTATTTTGCACATGGTCAAGAACTATGGCTGTTTTATTTAATTTTGGTCGAAGGATACGTCCGACTTGCTGCATGTATAAGCCTTCAGACTTTGTTGGTCGCAAGAGGATTGCTGCTGAAACATTAGGTACATCCGTTCCTTCGGAGATAACGTCCACAGATACGAGAACTTGGATTGTGCCATCAGCTAACCACCCAATAACTTGATCTCTTTCCTCAGTTTTCATTGAACCTGTAATTATGTCAACTTTATAGCCAGCAAGTGCAAACTCATTTTTAACAGATTCGGCATGAGCAATGTTGATGCAAAAGGCAATGGCTGGCAAACCGTTAGCGTGTTTTTTGTATTGTTTTACTGCATCTCCAGTAATATCTGCCCTAACCATTTCATCGAATAATTCATTCTTAGCGTAGTCACCTGCAATTGTTTTTACCTTTGAAAGGTTTGGTGTTATTGGTGCTGAATAAACTTTATGTGGACAAAGATAACCCTTTGAAACCAGCTCAGGGATTGTTGGCCCTTGCACTAATGAATCAAAAAACTGACCTAAAGGTTTGCCATCTAAACGACAAGGCGTAGCAGTACAACCAATCTTTAATGCTGAAGAATAATATTCCATTATTTTTTTCCAACTGCCTGCCGCTGCGTGATGAGCTTCGTCAATGATGATTAAATTTGGATCAAATATTGTTGTTTGTAATCGCCTTACAAGAGTTTGAACTGAAGCAATTTGGATGTCAGCTTTTTTACCTTTGTAATTGGCAGCAATAATTCCATGCTTTACGTCAATGGCTGCGAGTTTTTTTGATGCTTGATCTATTAATTCTTTTCGGTGAACAAGGATAAGAACTTTTTTTTCTTTCTTTAAGCAGTTTCTAGCAATTTGAGAAAAGACAACAGTTTTACCAGATCCAGTTGGCATAACCAGAAGAGGTGCTTTACTACCATTTCTGACAGCATTTTGAAGATCAGATATAGCTTTTTCTTGATAAGGCCGAAGATTCATATTGTGTTATAAGGTTGCATTTTATGTTATTAGGGTATATGTTATGTCAAGTTTACGCAACCCCCTGATGAACGGTTACGTCAATATGACGAATGAGGAGTATCACTCCAGTCCAGACATTTCAAAATCTGATCTCGATGCTGCTAGAAGAAGCGGCTTACATTTTAAATACAAAAAAGAAGGGCCAAAGCAGAAACCAACTCCAGCAATGAGAATTGGCTCTGCTTTTCATGCCTTAACTCTTGAACCAGAACTTTTTGAAAACGAGTACATTTACAAACCTGACTTTTTGAATGCAAGAAGTAAAGAAGGTAAGGAATGGAAAGCTACTCAAGAAGAAGCAGGCAAAACTGTTTTAAATGGTGACGACAGGAAGCAATTAGAAGGCATGGCTCAAGCTATTGCTGATTGCGCTCCAGCAAAAAAATTACTTGATGCTTCTGGTAAAGCAGAGCAAAGTTTTTTATGGACTGACAAAGAGACAGGACTTGGTTGCAAGTGCCGTCCTGATTATTTACTTGTTGATGGTGGAACGATTGTTGATGTAAAAACAACAATTGATGCATCTTATAGAGGCTTTTTAAAAAGCATTTCCAACTTTAGATACCACGTTCAAGCAGGTTGGTATTTACATGGTTTAGAGCAAGCAACTGGAATCAGACCAGAGCGATTTATTTTTATTGCAGTTGAAAAGACAGCACCTTTTGGAGTTGGTGTCTATGAGGCTGATACTTATATGGTCGTAAATGGTTATGACACCGCTAGAGAAGATTTAGCGAAAATTGCAAAGTGGAAAGAAGAAGATCATTACACAGGTTATTGCAGTGACATCCAGCAAATAAGTTTGCCACCTTGGATGACTAAAGACAAACAAAATGCTGTGAGTCTTCAAGTACCTGATATCGAGCTTTTTTAATGAGTTGGCATTCATCATCATTAGATTCTTCCATTCACCTTTTCTGGGTTTGCGAAAAACCAACTGTAAAAGGAAGAAACATCAGGATCACAGCTCCTACGCCTGAAGAGGCAAGAAAAATACTAGACAGGAAATTTCCTGAAGCCAAAATTCTTTTTAAAAAAACATTGCCATGAACGAAGTTACTGATCGGTACAACCGAATGTACAAAAAGAAAATGGAGCAAGTCTTCACCGACCTAGACCAGCAAGACCACGAAACACTTTCTCAATTACTTGATGAATTTGAACAGTACAAAGGAGCCAAGCACAATGACTGATCAATTTAACGCCCACATAAGACATGAACTGCACCTTCATTCTTTGGCAATTAACAGAGTTGAAGACAAACTCGACAAAGTACTAGGTGCTTTTGAAATCCTTTTAAGTTCTGTACCAAAAAAGAAAAATGACTGAATCAGCACTCACGACAACACCAGGATCTTCGGTTTACAAGAACGAAGGATCTTTTGAGCTACATCAACGCATGGCTAAATCATTAGCCCAAAGCAATTTAGTTCCACAGCAATATCAAGGCCAAGGAGGATTACCTAATTGTCTTGTTGCGCTGGAAATGGCAAACCGCATGAACATAAGTCCATTGGTGGTCATGCAAAACATGAACGTGATTCAAGGCAGGCCAAGCTGGTCAGCACAATTTGTAATTGCAACGATTACTGGCTGTGGCAGATTTGAAAACTTCGATTATGAAATGAACGGAGAAAGAGAAGATCTCAAAGTTAGATGTACTGCCACACGAATTAAAGACGGCAAAGAGATCAGAGGATCTTGGGTGTCAATTGGAATGGCAAGAAGTGAGAACTGGATAAAGAACCCTAAGTGGAAATCGATGCCAGAGCATATGCTCAAGTACCGAGCTGCAACTTTCTTTGGGAGACAATATGTGGCTGACTTGTTGCTTGGGATACAAACTGAGGATGAAATTGTTGACATCCAACCTGTGAATGTAACTGTGCCAAACACCCCACACGAAGCAGCTATTGCACAACCAAAAAAAGAAGAAAAGCCAGTAGATGACTTTCCACCTGTCAAAGTTGTCCCAAAAGCGGAAGTGGAGGTAGATGATGGATTCGCAGGATTTTAAATTTATTACCAGTAACGAACTTGCTTCTCGCTGGAGATGTTCATTAGAATCTGTGACCCGATGGAGAAGGGAAGGTAAAGACCCACCTTTCTACAAGATCAACGGCAATATCCTCTATAAATTGGCTGAGATAGAGGCAATGGAACAAGCCAGAAAACAATCAACTACTAAATCAAAATGACTTTTGACATCAAAATGGCTGTCTTCCCTCAAACCTCTGAGGATCATAAAAGAATGATGAAAGACAGGTATGACGCAAATAAAAAGTACCCTGAGTACGGTGGCGTTATTAATGTTGCTAGAGCAGACATCCCTGCATTAGTTAAATATTTAACTCATGCATCACCTGACTACGATGACTATCTAAAAGATGAAGTTGTTCCACTAAGAGTTAGTGGATACATGAACACATCTAAAAATGATAAAAAGTATTTAGGATTAAAAATTAGTCCTGATTACAAGAAGCAACAAGACGTTGAAAATGGTTCTTCTATAAGTGCTAATACAAAAGCTTCTGAGTCTTCTGGTGGCGGTGACTTTGCTTTTGACTAACTAATCTGGTCGGGTGTCTATGTTTATACAAGACCTTCCTCCGCTATGTTGAGTCCAAGTTTTACTTGGTAGAGTAGCTGTGTTGTAGCTTTTTACTCTGTCAGACCACGGCAAGTAAGAAGTATTTAGGAAAAGACATAGACAGGTTTTACACGGGCCTGGATGAAACACCCGACTATTTATTTTTTATTTCTTACTACTTATTCCTATGGACAACGCTTTACCGTCAAACGAATGTCAAAAGAAAATCAAACTTTATAGTCTGTTTAAAGAAATTGTAGAATTATCTGATACTTCATTAGTTCCTCATTTAATAGATCATTTTCAAAAAGAATCTTTAAATTTTCAAAATCAAAATAATTTTTTTGAAGATTTTTCTTCTAATAAAAGGAAACAAAAAATATATTTTGGATATAGAAATTTTATTGATGCTTTGATGTGGATATATGTAAAAGAAGAAAAAGAAGACCGTAAACCTGTTGTTAATGGACTAACAAAAGGATTTGTTTTTGGTACTAGTGAAATTATTAAATTGTTAAAAGTAAGTAAGGGTGATCTTTTTGCTTTACGGGAAGCGAATGAATTAGTAGAAGGTATTCACTATATAAGGCAAGATCAAGAGAGGTCTAAGTCTTCTGCTAAATACGCTCCCATTTTGTATCACATATTTAGGACTTGTGATACTTTGTACAACATTAGTTATGAAGAGTTTTGCCAACCTGGATTTGACTTAGCAGAACATAAAAGAAAAGAAACATCGAAAGTTTTCGATAGCATTAATAAATCAAGCTAAAATAGAAAAATGATCCAACCTCTAATTATCAGCAGCGTTATCAGCGCAATCTCTGTTGTAGCTGCAAAAAAGTTCCTCAAAAGAGAACCAAGAATGCAAAAAGTTCTTGAAAGGAGGAGACTTGATCCGACCTAACAAGCTAAATCCCTAGAATTAGCTTGATACTTATCCTTATCCCATGCCTTTAACTTTCGAGAGCAAAAGCATAACTAAGACTGTATCGATTGATGATTTACCAAAGCTAAGTCGAGCAGAGATAGAACTGTTGAGA
>Ga0098038_1000642_pt1 | contig 15425 bp, 17 predicted proteins | sample 5B_taG_FD_75051 | JGI IMG/M metagenome (GOLD analysis project Ga0098038, IMG submission 75051) | Marine viral communities from the Subarctic Pacific Ocean - 5B_ETSP_OMZ_AT15132_CsCl metaG | ecosystem: Environmental > Aquatic > Marine > Oceanic | place: Pacific Ocean | collected 2015-01-08 | reverse complement strand
CATACGTGGTACTACACTAGACAATGCTATTGTGTTAGTTGATGAGTCACAGAACTTGAATTTTCATGAGTTAGATAGTATAATAACAAGAGTAGGACAAGACTCAAGGATTATATTTGCTGGCGATGTCTTCCAGACTGATCTAATCAGACAGAATGAGAAGAATGGTATCTTAGATTTCCAACGTATCCTTGAGGAGATGAAAGAGTTCTCTTCTGTTGAGTTTGGTGTCGAAGACATCATTAGGTCAGGTCTTGTTAAGTCTTACCTTATCAGTAAAATAAATTCGGGACTGACATAGTGTTTACTCATCGTACTGATATAACTCCCATCGAAATGGAAGCTAAGATGCTTGATGGTCAGAGGTTGTACTTCACACCTGAAGGCAACAAGTATCCATCAGTCACTACAGTTATTTCTAACAACGCTAAGAAAGCTAAAGCAATTGCTAAGTGGAGACAGTTTGTTGGAGAAGAGAAAGCAAACAATATAACAAAGAGGTCTACTACACGTGGTACTAACTTTCATTCTATTGTTGAAGATTATATTAATAATGAGTTAGACTTAGACAAGTACAAGGATAGTCCTCTTCCTGTACTAATGTTTCAGCATTCTAAGGATATTATTGATAACATAAATAATATATTACTACAAGAAGCAGCTTTATACTCTGATCATTTAGAATTAGCAGGTAGAGTTGATTGCATAGCAGAGTACAATGGATTGCTATCCATTATAGATTTTAAAACCTCTGCTAAGGAGAAGAAGGAAGCATATCTTTATGATTACTTCGTTCAGGAAACTGCATATGCATGTATGCTTCTGGAAAGATATAAGTTAAGGGTAAAACAACTAGTTACTATTGTCTCCTGTGAAGATGGTGAGACACAAGTAGTTATTCGTCCTCTTGAAAAGAAATATCTTAAATCACTTTTTAAGTACATAGACGAATACAAAACCAAACATGGAAAAAAGTAAACTATTAGAAGATAAATTTATGACTACTGCGAAGTTCTCTCAAGAAGTAGAACGAATAGTTTTGAATAATAATGACATGAATTATATTGATGCTATAATACACTACTGTGATGATAATGAGATTGAATTGGAGACAGTTCCTAAACTCATTTCCAAACCCTTAAAGGAAAAACTAAAATATGATGCACAACAGTTGAACTTTATCAAACGTACATCTAGAGCAAAATTAATGTTGGTATGACTTCCGAATTTTTTAGATCCGAATTAGTTAGAGGCGACATCCAAGAGATGATGGAGCTTCAACAGTTATGTTTCAAGTATGCTATGAGTTTTCCTGTGCTTACACAGGAGAAGAAACTAGAATACTTAGAAGCATTGCAACTCATGATCGAGAAGCAAGAGATCATGTATGCACGTATGCAATTAAGTGATGACCCAGAAGCAAAGACAGTCCTTGAGAACATGAAGCAAGGTATTGTAATGCTTGGTGCTGATCCTAATACAGATATTAAAACTATGTTCGATGAACTAAAGAGAAAGGTAGGATTTATGTTGAAAGAAACACAAAAAGGGGGTTGACTTCACCTCAGATCCGTGCTATAAATAGTATATCGGGTTGACGAATTCGATATGGGAGTGACTGAATAAACTTGCTGGCATAAGGCTAATTAAGGTGATGAGACACAGGTGGTGCTGCTACTCGCAAGGGTAGAACCGACATACCAGTCGGGTCTCAGATAGTAAGGTAAAAATCTACTCAATGTAGCAATGCCCCTTACTTGTTGGTAAACATGAATCCAACCTCCCCCACAACACAATCCAATTAAATCTAAAGCAATCATATGTCATTCGCAGAGTTAAAGAAGAAGTCAAATGCAAATTTTGATTTTCTACAAGACGAGATAAAAAAGTTAAGTAATAATAGTAATGCTGATGAGAGGTTCTGGAAACCAGGACTTGATTCATCAGGTAGTGGATACGCAGTTATTCGTTTCCTACCAATACCAGAAGGTGAAACTATTCCTTGGGCAAAAGTATATTCACATGCTTTTCAAGGACCAGGTGGTTGGTACATCGAAAACTCTCTAACAACCCTTAATCAAAAGGATCCTGTTGGTGAAGTTAATAGAGGTCATTGGAACGCTGGTACAGAAGAAGGTAAAGAGTTAGCACGTAAGCAAAAGCGTAGACTCTCTTACTACAGTAATATCTACGTTATTAAGGATACAAATGATCCTTCTAATGAAGGTAAAGTATTCTTATACAGATATGGTAAGAAGATCTTTGATAAGATCATGGCAGCAATGCAACCTGAGTTCCAAGATGAGAAACCAGTTAATGTTTTCGATTTTTGGGAAGGTGCAAACTTTAAGTTGAAAATTAAAACAGTCGCTGGATTCTGGAACTATGATAGCAGTGAGTTTGATTCTCCTAGTGCTCTTAATTCAGATGATTCTGAACTTGAGAAAGTCTACAAGGAACAACATAGTCTCGCAGCATTCACAGCACCAGATCAGTTCAAGACATACGATGAACTCCAAAACAGACTTCAATTAGTATTGAACAGTGCCCCTGCACCAACCTCTGTTTACAGAGAAGAAGCAGAAGTACCTGCACGTGTTGAGTCTGTTGCTGCATCATCTGCTCCTAGTTTTAAATCTAAGAGTGCTCCATCGCCAGTGGCCGATGATGATGATGCCCTAAGTTACTTTGCTAAACTAGCAGAGGAAGACTAGATGAGTGACGAACTAGTACGCATTGCAGATGCACTAGAAAGAATCGCAGACTTTTATGAAAAAGGTCTGCATGTAGACATAGATCATGCACACATAGATGATATCGGTGAGATACACGGTGACGTGATAACTCATCCGAAGCAATTCTAAGGTGGTGAAATTGACTTTCTAGTTATGTAAACATGGGAAAAAAATTCCCGACAAAAATTGATCAAAAAAGTCGATCTAAATTTGAGTTTCTTTTAATTTGGAAGAAATATAGGCAGAGCACTTCTTGTAGGTGCTCTGCTTTTTTAGTTCTGCAACTAATGGTTTAACAAACTGAGATTTCAAGATATAGATTTCTCTCTTTAATTCGTTCTTTCTGGTTACATCGTCAAATATCGTAATTGCTGAACTTATCGTATTTCCAGCAACTGTGGTAATTGAGTTGTTTACGTCTTCGTTGTTATATTGGAAATTACCGTCATAGAAGGTTTTATCGACTTTTTGCCCTTTTTTCAAAAATATCGTTCCGTTGCTATTTTTCACATCTTCTTTAATTTCGTAATATGATATTGTACCATATGGATCACTATATTCACTTTCCATCCATTTTTGAAGAGAATAGTTTGAAATAGGCCAATCTTCATAAACGTTGATTATGTTATTGGTTAATGCTACTATCCAATCCATACTAGAACTACCATACACCTTCTCGGCAAGTGTTTCTATTCTTTGGTCGTTCTCTATCGAATATTTGTTGTAAAATACGCTATAACTGAATACATCAGGATTAACCTCAAATCTCCTAAAGAAATTCTTTGCTAGTACGAAATCCGACTCAGAGAATGGAAAACTTTGTGGTTTTTGGTCGTATTTTAAATTTGGTAGTATAGAAAGATACATTAGTAACTCCACTCCTGATCTTGCATGAGATTCTCTTTGTAGACGATTTTTGTCTCTACCATTTGGATGGACAGTTCTACTGCTGTAGGGTATCCACCTATGTAGGTTGAATAAGAACCATCTGGTGTGTAGTTGATATCTACATTAGTTAGTGCTAATGCTTTATATTGTGATAGGTATGGATGTAGTTCACCACCTTTCATTAACTTCATTCTTACCAAATCTGGTACTTTGATGAAGTTGGTAAATGCAGTTGAATCTTTAGCGATGTTACCATCTCCAGCAGCATTACCAAAAGCAGGTAATGACTCCATTTTAAATGTATGACATATATTATGGATCTGCTGTGCTTCGTTTTCTGTTCTAGCAGTCATCTTAAACTTAAATCCTACGTTACGTATACGAGGACCACCAAATAGTAGTTCTACATTTGGGTTCTTGATTTTAGCAGTTGTACTACCAAGGATATCATCTTGAGATATCGACTGATTTGCACCAGATAATATCTTAGACATGGCATCAGACATTAGTCCTTGTACACCTGCAGGTAAACTTTTTACTCCTTCTAGCATGGAACCAGTAAGATCTTTACCAGCAATTGCTTTTAATATTCCAGCAGAAGCATTACCAAATTCTTTACCACCCCAGTTTGTTGCATAAGAAGTGCTTACGTCTTGAGGCATGAATAGTATTATTGATGGTATCTTTACACCATTTCTACCTGTCGCTGGTTGACCAAAGTTTCCAGCAATTTCATTGTCTTCCTCACCAATTTTTTTCTTTACTTGATCGTATCCAAACCCTTGTCCTAATGCTGCTAGTTGACCTACCACATCTGCACCAAAGACAACAGGTCCTAATGTAGCACTTACTCCAGATTTGAGTGTCTTATCAGCAAGAGTTTGTTTTTTGTTTAATCCAGAACCAGTCCTATTAAAAGGTGGGTTGTAAGTAAAGAAATCAAATTGAATATAGTCTGTATCAGACTCTACATTGAGGTCTTCTGGGTATCGTATATTTTTCTTGCCTGTATTATCAGTAGCAGTCTGAGCAGCCATATTAGTATGATTCTAGTGTGCGTTTAACTCGTATAGTTCGCTTCCTATTTCTATAGGAGTCATCCCAAACATCACTTTTACGAACGCTAAACTGTTTATCGTTTTTTATATAGACGAAATTGTCTATAGGTATCATAATAGCAGTCATCCATTCATCTACACCCAAGTCTAGATAGCGACCACTTTTTACATTTTCTATTAGGTATTTATGGAAGGAACCCTTGGGAACGACAAGTGTATCATTTGCTATTAGATTCTCTATTATCTTTAGTCTGTATTTTGGGTTGATGTAATGAAAATTACACCCTATGAAGTGATCTTCGGATCTATCTACCACATATACTAGAGGATAGGTATCATACCATTTCAACCATTTTGTTGATGCCTTGTATTCAAATAAGTAGAAATGACCCTTTCTAACTGTTTTTCTTGATTCGTTTGTGTCTTGAAACATTTCATCTTGTTTATCGTCAGCATTCTCATCCGATAGCAGTTGTGTTATTGGTTTGTTGTGGTATTCCGAAGATAAATATCGCAGTTGTTTCCTATACCAACCAACTGATCTTGGTTCGCTACCTGCTCGTTCTTTAATTGTCTCGAATAAAGTCTCAGACATTTAAGTCTTTCTCCGTGAGTACGACAAATGATAAATTCCTTTCTTTACACCACTTTGATGCATATTTCCATTTTGCTTGGTTGATTGCATAAGTAAGACATTCTGCTTTATACTTAGCAGTCTTTCTTTTAGGTTGCTTTGGTGGACTGCATTGCTTTAGTGGTTTTATCTCTATAATACTTTCTTTTACTTTTCCACCAATTTCCCTAGTTTTCATATAGAAATCTGGATAGTATCTGTGTATCTTTCCATCTTTGGGAGAACGGTATGGTATGATTATCTCTTCACTAGCCCATTTAGTCACAGATGGTTTGGTATCACACCATCTCATAAATTTACGTTCCCATGTTGATCTCCATATGATCTTGGTGGGATCTCCTTTATACTTCTTGGGGTTTGTAGGACTAAACTTTCCAGAATAAGCCATATATAATATAGTAATTCTCTAATTATTTAGATCAAGATGATCTCAGAATACGTTTCACAGATGGCGAAAAGAGGTGGAATGGCAAAATCCACTGGATATGCTATTGAATTCGCCTTGCCTGATTCTCTGAAAGGGTATCTGAAAACATGTGGTATTGAGGTAGATAACAAACCTTTGTGGCAGGAGTTTTGTGATGAAGCATCTCTACCAGCGTCCAATGCAGCAACTGGTCAAATAACTGGTAGATATCTTGGAGAGGGATCTGTATCATATCCACACACTAAGATGTATACAGATATTTCCTTATCATGGATGGCTGATGCTAATATGGAACCATATAAGTTTGTACAAGCATGGTGGCAGTATATTTTTGGAGAATTTGATCAAGAAGGTGAATTATATGATGCTAATGGATACTATAGTGAGACAAAAGACAAACTAAGAAATAGATCTACTAGATTAAGGTTCCCAAAAGAATATAATGCTGGTATTGTAATCGTGAAAGCAGAGAGAGGTGTTAATAGTGAGATAGACAGGCAATCTCAAGCACATGTTATACAAGAAGCATATCCTTATTCAGTAGATTCTGTACCTCTATCATTTGGTATGGATTCATTAGTTAAAGTTACTGCTAACTTCCACTATAGCAAGCATTTCGTTAAATATACCGACCAAAGAACAGCATAAATAAAAGTAAACCCATATTATGTCATTACCCAAGGTTACCGCACCGACCTATGAATTGGACTTACCATCAAGCGGTAAAAAAGTTAAGTACCGTCCATTCATTGTTAAGGAGGAGAAAATACTCCTCGTTGCTATGGACTCGAAAGATGAAAAACAAATAACACAAGCATTGGTAGATGTATTGAAAGCTTGTATCATAACACGTGGTATTAAAGTAGAGAATTTACCTAGTTTTGATTTAGAATATGTTTTCTTAAAGATTCGTGCTGCTTCTGTTGGTGAAGACATCACATTGAATGTAACCTGTTTGGATGATGGTGTGACTAAAGTTTCTCATACTATCAATATTAATGATATATCAGTTCAGAAACCAAAAGGACATAGTGATAAGATAATGTTGAGTAAAGACGTTGGTTTGATTATGAAGTATCCTAGTCTCAATCATTTTATAGATGTTGGGTTTGTGGATAAAGAGGTTGATGGACTTAGTGTTGTTTTGAACTCTATTGATCAGATATTTGAAGGTGAGGAAGTAACAGAAGCTAAAGATTGTACAACAAAAGAACTTCAGACATTTATTGAAAGTCTTACTCAGGCACAATTCAAAAAGATATCTAAGTTTTTTGAGACAATGCCTAGATTAAAGCATGAATTTGTGGTAGTTAATCCTCAAACCAAGAAGGAAAATAAGTATACTTTGGAGGGACTGCAAAGTTTTTTCGTATAGCACTCTTCCACACATCACTGGAGGAGTATTTCCAAACAAATTTTGCTTTGATGCAACACCATAAATACAGTTTGACAGAGCTAGATAATATGTTCCCTTGGGAAAGGATTGTGTACCTTGCACTCCTAACTCAATATCTTGAAGAACTTAAGAAAAATCAACAAAAATAATGCCTTCAGGAACTCAATCATATCAAACTACTTCAGGATCGTTAATCGACCCTGCTAGAAGAGTGTGGGAAAATGGAGATGAGATTAAAGATAAGATTAAAAAGTTTAAAAGGCAACTGAATACAATCTACGACATGTATTCACAGGGTGTGATGGGTGCAGCATCAGAAACACCTATGATTACAAGTGCTTCTGACTTCATGCTTGAGTCTGGTGCAACAGCATTACCACCTGCTCAAGACCTCATAGAAGGTAGTAATCCAGCTGCAGGTATTATAAAAGTATTGACCGTAATTGCAACTGATATTGCTGCACAAAATCAGTTAGTATCTTTCCAAACGAAAGAAATTACAGATTCTATGAATCTGCAAAAGAAGTTAGCAGCAGATTCTGAAAGACTAAGAAAAGAGAAAAGACTAGAAGCTGGTGAAGATCTATCTGGTACACAAGGTGTAATACAGACTGTTGCTAAGGCAACAGGTGGTGGAGGTGGTGGTGGAATGATTGGTGGTCTTGCTGATATACTTGATATAGCACAAGGTCTGAAGTGGTTACGTAGAGGATTTAAGGGTTTTAAAGGGTTTAAGATGCCCAATTTTGGTAGAGCTGCTAATGCTACAGACCTCAGTAAAGTAATACCAAACACTAGAATTTTACAAGCAAGTAATCTTGACTCATTCAAACCTTCTGGTGTAACAACAAGTCTTGGTGTTGGTGGTGGTAAAAGTATTGACGCAGTTGAAGCAACAGTAAGTGCTATCCCAAACAGTTCAACTGTTAATGAAATTGTAAACAATGCAACTAGTACTACCAAGGTTGCAAACAATACTACTGATGCTGCTAGAACAATTAATAATGTTACTGACTTTAGTAAAACTATTGATGCTACCAGTAATCTTAGCAAAGTTGATAATTTGATACCTAGTGGATCAGGTAATATTGTAAAGGCATTAAAAGAAACACCAGGATTAAAATATCTATTACCTGGTGCTAGTATTGTATCTGGTGGTGCAAACTTGATGTCTGGTAATTTTGCTGAAGCTGGTTTAGATCTTGCTGATGGTGCTTTAGATGTTGGTATTGCTACTGGTGCTGTATCAAGCACTGGTGCTCTTGGTTCAACATTAGGTCCAACAATAGCAGTTACTGGTGCTGGTTTATTATCTGGTTGGCTTGGTGAATTGACTCGTGGTGCTGATGATTATATACGTGGTGATGGTAAGAATGCTGCAGCAAATGCTCTTGGTGATTTAACTGCTGGAGTTTCTGGTACATTGGAGACAATTGGTGCTCCATTTACTGCATTTTTCTCAGGTGTTGACTCTCTTATTAAGACTGGTGGTTTTTCTGAGTCTAATAAGAAGATGGCTGAGGTTGACTCTAACATACGTGAAGGGTTTAGAAAGTTATTCAATGCTGTTGACTTCATGGACGTTGTTAGTGATGAGGTTGGTGGATTTGGAACATTGGATTGGTATGGTAAGGAAAACGTTGATAATGCTAATAAGAAATTATTAGAAGATAAGGGAATAACTGTTAATAAAGATGGAGATACTACTATTAATGAAAGTGGTAGTGTAACTAATAGTGTTACCAATAAAAATACTAGTAGCACTGCTAATAAGATTGAAGGCGTTTCTAACATCGATGAGTCAGTAAAGAATTCTGTTATTGCTGGTGGTACAACTGGAGATTTAAAAGTAGATCAACAAATACTTAATGAACATAGAATAACTGAGTTGAAGCAACAGTTGGATGCTGCTAAACCTGGTGATAATATTGATAATATAGTAAATGAGATACAAGGTATTGAGTCAGGAGAGATCAATGCTGCAAGACCAATCATAGACAATAACCAATCTATTAGTACTGATAACACTGTTACTAATGTTTCCTCTGTAAACAAAGGTGATATTAATAACATTGCTAAACCTACCAATACCGCTATGAATGTGCTGAATAATTCAGTATCTGAAGCACCAGTACAACAACCAATCATTGTTCAAGTACCAGCACCAACTACTACATCTAACGAATCTAATGATGCAGCAGTTGAACATGTAACTGAATTGACTGATCCAAATGCTGATCCATTTAAGACATTGACTTACCTTAGTGCTTTACCATGACCAATAAAGTATCAGCTTCTACTTTCTCGTTTGAGAAAATTGTATTGACTACTCCTGATGGTGATGCTTTTGATATCACTGAGATAGTTTTTGGATTCTCATATTATGAGGATATTACTAAAGGATATGTTAGTGGTAATCTAAGAATTATTGACTCTGGGTTCAACCTTAGAGCAACTGCACCTATACATGGTTATGATTTAGTAGAGATTGTAGTTAATGGTCCTGATGAAGAACGATATGAAATGAAGTTTCGTACATATCGTATTGGTGATGTATACATGAGTCAGGGTAAACAAACCTATAACTTAGGATTGATATCCGAAGAGGCATTACTTAACGAACAACTAAAGGTATCTAAAAAATTTACTGGTACTCCTACTGAGATAGTAAGAAAGATTTTATCTGAATATTTTAAGGTTGATCAACTGAATGCAGACAATACTAAGAATAAAACTGTTCTCGTACCAAACAACAAAAATCCTTTTACTGTTTGTTCTATGATAGCAGATAGATCTATTACTGATACTAACACTGCAGGTTGTTTCTTCTTTCAGAATGCTAATGGGTTTCAATTTAGATCTATTGATACACTATGTGATATTAGGAGGGGTGATGGACGTGAGATAAGATCATTTGTTGAGTCTCAAAACCCATCTCAAACGATGCAACCATTTAATATATTATCGATTGCGTTTCTAAGTGAAGTTAACCTTATGGAAGGTCTTAGAATGGGTGCATACTCAAGTGAGTTGCAGATGTTTAATATTGATACTGGTGAAGTTATTACTAAGAAGTTTAGTTTAGAAGATAATTTTGGTAATCAGAAACATTTGGGTAGTCAAGATAAGTTGACTAAAGCACAAACTATGTCTGCAGCTTCCCCAACTAGGATAGCATCTGCTATAATATCAAATGAAGTTAACTATAGTGGAAAGAAAGTAGCATCGGAAGATGCTGAGTACAAGGACTGGACTGACCAACTGTTACTACAGTCCTTCTCTCGCAACTATATACTAAATACACAAGGATTACGTATCGAAGTGCCTGGTAACCTAGATTTGGTTGTTGGTGATCGAGTCAATGTAATCCTACAAAACGCTGTCGATACTGAAACAAGGGAGGAAGAAGATTCAGATACTGTTAACAGTGGGTTCTACCTGATCACACAATTATCACGGTTATACAACAAAACCAATTATAATGTTACTACAGTGCTAAAATTACAGCGTGATACCTATGGTGCTCCAGTCACCGAGGATGTCCTTTTATTTTAACAAACAACTATGAAATCAATAGAAGACCACATTAAAAAAGATAGAGAGATCATTGATGATCCAACAGCAAACCCTGCTGCTCGCAGACATGCTAAAGAGGAGTTACATGACCTCATAGAATACGAAGAGCATCATCATGACGAGATCGTAGCAGGTGATCACCACGATCCAAATGCACTTGAACTCTTTTGTGACCAACATCCAGACGAGCCAGAGTGTCTTGTTTATGACGACTAATTATGGATCCTGTAGTTAACTCAATATTACCTAGAAATCAGATTGGTGTATCACCAACATGGTGGGTAGGACAAGTAGAAGAAGTTGACAACCCTAAGCATTCAAATCGCTTTAGGGTCAGGATTGTTGGTGCTCATTCATCAGTCTGTGGAGATGTTCCTACTGCTGATTTACCTTGGGCACAGGCAGCAATGCCTCTTAACGTACCATACAAGGCAGGTGGTGCTGGTGGATCTACTGCTAACTTAGAACCTTCTGATTGGGTTCTTGGTCTGTGGTTAGATAACGAGAAGACTAAACCTATTGTGGTTATGTCTATTGGTGCTATCGCTAATGCGAAACCAAAACCACCTGCTATGATGACTCAAGGTGATGCAGAAGCAGCATGTTTAGCGTTTACTAGTTTCTTAAATCCTACAACAAACCCAGTAACAACACTTGCTGAAAAACACGGTGAAGTTAACACAAATAAAGCAGGGACACAAGTAGGTGGTGGATCAACTGAGACATTAACAATACAAGACAAATCACATCGTCTTGAGAATAGTGCATCAAACCCATTTGGTACACAAGTTTGTGTTAGAGTAGCACAAGCAGAATGTAATGGCGAAACTAAGAAGGATATCAAATACATCTTGGGTGAACTGTTTAAGATGGTTCAGGACAGTGGTGGTAATCTAGGAAGTTATCTTGTTAATAGAGCAACTGGAGAGATCTTCAGTTACATGGACAAAGCTCATGGATATATCAATAAGATATTAAGGGTCGTTAGATCTGCTATGGCGAGGATACGTGGAACTATTATCAGTTACCTGAAGAAGGGTGTTGATATGCTTGTGAAGTTAATCCTCTCACCATTCAAAGGTATCTTAACTGGTATCGATAAATGGTTGACTATGGTACTAGAGAAGATCGGTTGTTCCATTGAAGATATAATGGAGAGATTGACTGATTTTATTACCAGTTTGATCTTTGATTACCTTTTGAAAGTATTCAGGTCTGCAACATGTCAGGTTGATATATTCGTCAACGCTATCATAAACAAGATAATGTCTTTTGTACAAAGACTTATGAATAGTGTTCTCGGTCCTCTTCAATCAATCTTGAACATTGCTGGTGGTGCTTTGAATATGGTTGGTGGTGCAATGTTTAAGATCATGAGTCTTCTTGGTATCTCTTGTGGTGGTGTTGATTCAAAATGTGGTAAGGAAGATACAAGATGTACTGGTAAGCAGAAAAAAGATGAAGGTGGAGACTTCTTAGATGGTCTTCTTGATCAGATAGAAAATGGTCCTTTGGATTATGGTCAAAGTGTTTGTGATGATGCTAGAGGATATGAAGATCCAGAAAAGACTGGTGGTATTATATTTGGTGGACTACCTGCTGTAGTACCTAGTGGTGGTACTAATCCTACCATATATGATAACACACCTGAAGGTGGTGGTGCTGGAACTTTAGATCCTGGTGATGGCGATGCAACACCAACAGAGAGATTAACAAATTATGATATCTATGATACCAACGTCATAGAAGGTAATGTTGCATATGTTAAGGTTGTTAGATCTGGTTATATTGAAGCATCTAGTTCGGTAACATACAAGACTGTAGATGGTAGTGCTAAACAAGGTTTGGATTACACAGAATCTAGTGGTATACTTGGATTTGGTAAGAATCAAACGGAAAGATATATTGAGGTTTCTACTATTAGAGATCAAGAGAATGATACACCAGAAGACTTTACAATAGAGATTGAATATGCTACTGGTATTGGTGAAGCAGAATTTTTAAAGAGAGAAGCAGTAGTAACTATTGGACTTGCACCTGTTCCAGAACCAACTGATCCGACTCCTTATACACCACCTTTCACTGGACCTGGTGGTACTCGTGTTGAGATAACACCTGTTACTGGTGGTACTCCAGATGACCCAAATCTAGATCCTGGTATCGATACTGGTGTAACACCACCTGTTACTGTGATTAATGATGAGTATAGTATAAACGTAACCACTGATAAGTTGCAGTACAAGGAAGGTGAGTTCATTACTTATAGTATAACCTCTAATGGTATTCCTAATGGTACATTGATGGGGTATACATTGTTTGGTCAAGACATTACTCAGTCTGATATTGTAGGTGGTAATCTATATGGAACATTCGTTATAGAAGAAAACCAATCTGTAATTGTTATTGGTATTACAGATGATGCTGAAGTGGAGAAGACAGAGACTTTAACCTTTAGTGTTAATGGTACTGGTGCAGCAGCATTGGTTGATATATTATCACAGGAGGATAAATTCTCTTCACCCAAACCACCATACACAGATCCAGGATTTAAAGAACCTACACTTGGAGATCCTATTGTTGATAAAGGTGGAAAGATTATTGAGATACCTATTAATGATCCAGGTGATCCATATATACTACCACCCAAACTTGCTATTACAGGTCAAGGATGGGGTGCTATTGGTATACCATTGCTTGATGTCGAAGGTAGAGTATCGGAAATTCGTATCACACAGAGAGGAACTAACTACGTTACCAATCAACCAGAAACTGTTAACTGTGTATTAGATTCACTTACCCTAGTTAGACCAGGAATGCAGTACACAACACCACCAACTGTTTATATCAATGGTGATTCATCATTGGTAACAGCAAGAATAAATGGAAATGGATTTGTTAGTGGATTTGATGTGATAGATAGGACTTCTGTTTTTGATGAGTCACCAAAGGTTGAGATTGTTGGTGATGGATTTGGTGCTTTTGCAGTAGCAAGTTTGGTATGTCTTGACAGTGAGACTAGAGATCTGTTAGGATATGCGAAGGTAGGTACTGGTAGTTACGTGGATTGTCCAACATGAGTCAAACAGCACAATCAGCACAGACCACCAAGGATGGTCTAAACAATGGAGGTTTACCAACCTCTACCACCAGTCGAGGCACTGATAGTAATCCTGGTTCTGCTGTTGAAGAAGCAGTCATGGCTGCTGAAAGGTTATTTGGTTGTAAGATTTTAAGACAACAGAACCCAGAAGGTAGAGTTACATTCATTCTATGTACAGACAATGGTCAGAAGTTAGACTTTGATGAGAAGGGTAATGTATTCATAGGTGCTTCTAAGGTAGGAGAGGATGAAGACGGTGGTAATATGACTCTGAGATCTTGGGGTGATATGACTCTTAAGGTTGGTGGTAAACTTAACATTGAGATCGAAAACTTCTTAGATCAGGATAAACCAATATCAATTACGTCCTATGGCGATGTTAATGTAGAGTCTATTGATGGTAATGTAGCATTAGGTGGTAAGAATGTAACTGTATCTGCTACTAATGATTTAACCCTGAAAGGAAATAGTATAAAGTTACAAGCAGGTGAAGTAGATGCTACTGGTTCTTGTAGTGGTACTATTGAAAGAGCAGCAGGTAAGATTGCTACTAAATGCTCATTCTTGAGGAATGAGGTTAGTGGAGAGAAGAAAGATATAGTAAAGGGTCACTATACAATTGATATGAAGGATGATAAACGTTCTTTATTCTCGGTTGACTGTAACGGTCACATGAAACTGAAAGCATCATGTGATGTTAACTTTGATTTTGGTGGTAAATTTAAACATAAGATAGGTGGTAAACTATCAACACCTATGCCTACAGTTCAGGGTGATTCGTATCAATTGTCTGTAGATCTTGGTAACACATCATTTACTAGCACCAAAGGTAACCACACAGAGACCTTTACCAAAGGAAATCTATCAAGAACAATCACCAGTGGTAACGTTACCGATACTATTACTGATGGTAATGTAACTCGTACTATCGGTAAGGCATTGACTGATACTATCACTAAGGGATATACTCTAGCATATAAAGATCTAGTGGAAACTAATACAGGTAATGAGACAGTTACTGTTAGTGGATTTTCTACTCATAGTTCTACTGGAGTCAAGACAATTAGTTCTCAAGAAATATTATCCATCACATCTGCTAAGGTCATGACCCTAAGTGGTACTCAAATCTTCTTAAACTAATGGATGACGAAGAACTACTCGATGAGTTAAACGAACGGATAAAAGAAGGTCCGATTATCTTCACACCTGATGAGGATTGGTTAGAGAAGCTTAACACAGAATCCGATTGTTAAGAAACTGGCACAACCCCCCTTGACTCATCATCGATAAGATGGTATTATGTATAAATAGATTTACATAACTCAGGACTCGAAAGAATCGTACCCCTGTGATGTAAGCAGTACCCCATGTCGGGGGTGCTATCATCCGCAGGGTTTTTTAATGCCCATGCGAGAAACAAAAAACAAACATGTCTATTAAATCAACAATCGCTGCGGTAGCAGCATCTCCATTCCTCTTCGCTGGTGCAGCTTTTGCTGGTCCTTATGTGAATGTAGAAAGCAACCTTTCATATCCTGATGGAGACTATTCTTCAACTGGTACAGAAGTTCATCTTGGTTACGAGGGAACTGCTGGTGCTGAAGGTGGAAT
>Ga0098038_1000639_pt1 | contig 15436 bp, 41 predicted proteins | sample 5B_taG_FD_75051 | JGI IMG/M metagenome (GOLD analysis project Ga0098038, IMG submission 75051) | Marine viral communities from the Subarctic Pacific Ocean - 5B_ETSP_OMZ_AT15132_CsCl metaG | ecosystem: Environmental > Aquatic > Marine > Oceanic | place: Pacific Ocean | collected 2015-01-08 | reverse complement strand
CGTTCTTGTCGAAGTTGTTCGCCCGAAGGGAACATTATTCTGTATGTTCGAGTTCCACCTTTGGTTTTGTTGTAAGTCGCGACCTCATGGACAACAGAAGCATCGACCTCTGTGATAAAACCCATTTCACCTTCGACCCCTCTTCGGTTCATTTCGCTAGCACGAACCTGCACCAAGTCACCTACGGAGTAGAGTAGGGGGTTCTCAAAAGTATCTCGAAGTCTTGGGGCTAACTTGGAAGAAGTCAAGCGGTTGCAGTCTTTGAGACATGGCACACTACCCTCCAAGTCACGGGAGGCTTGGAGCACCGCACGAGCACAGTGCTTTCTGTTGTCGATGTGATGGGCATAAGCCGTTTGTCTCGAAGTGAGGAAGAATGTAGCCAAGAACAGAACCCATTCACGATAAGCACCATCCTCTTGCCATTTGATACGGTGGTTCTCCAGTTCTTCATCAATCTTGTTAGCCTTTTCATCTGTATTGCGATCCATGAGAACCTGTGCAAACTGGGCTTGACCCGAAGTCAGTGAACCCCACTTCTTTAGGTTTCTAGCCATGTCCTCTAGGATACCACTGTCTCGAAGATTACTGAGTTTGTTAGCGTTTTTCATAGCGTTAACGAGTTGTTTGTGAGTGATGGTCATTGTGACCTCCAGAGTTTTGGGTTATATAAGATACTTATCGGGCTGGGTTGGTTTTGTCAAGAAAAAACTTTATTTTCTTCCATCACCTCGAAGCAGTGGGAGTATTCCTCTTCGAGTTCTTCTTCGGTGTATGCTAGGGTTGTGGTGTAGTTATTCCCTAGTCCATAGCGACTTCGGGGACAAACCCAGTAAATACTGTAAATGTTTTCACCACGGTAATCTTCGTAGACTTCGATAACTACGCCCGTATCTCGACAGCCTCCTGTTGTATCTATGATAAGTTGTCCAAGTTTCAGTTTCATTTCGGCCTCTTAAATCTTTTGATTTCATATCGAGCCATAGGAAACCTCTTTGTAGTTCCATCTGGCTTGTACCATTCAATCTGGTAGGCATGATTACTATTATTTCTGAATTGCACGACCATTCCGAATAGACTGTGCACCTCGCTGTTTTGGTCTAGTTTCTTTCCAGCCGCTGATAATTCGACCAGTTCGCCATTATTTATTCTTTTCATAGTGCCTCCAGCACTTGCATTGTTGCGTAGTATCGCCAGTCTAACGACTGGTCTAGTGTTATTACTGTGTAAACGGGATCATTGGGGTTCACTCTATCTTCGGTTATACCGACGATAAGCACGATCTCACCAATAGTTTTATCAAATGCTATGTCACCTATTTGCATATTGTCTCCAGCCGTGAGGGGTGATACCAAGTGTCTCTAACTTCTTTACCATAGAGGTTTTTATTGATTGCCCAACTGACGAAGAAAAACGGTCTTTCGGGGTCTACACGGTTTACATTTGTAACCACACCCCACCCATGTAGGGAGTTATCATCATAGTAACGGTATCGAACCAAACTTCCTATTTGCATAGAACCTCCACATGTCTGTTGGGAAATGACATTTCATACCTATCACCGGCATGCTTAAGCAGTCCGATGATTTCCCAGCGGTTCAACTCGTTGGACACTCTTGCGGTTACGATCCCGATTTCATTGGTGGTTGTTATTTTTACTAAAGTTCCTATTTGCATGTTGCCTCCATAGGGGGGTGGATATATTTTAAGTCATAGTCGCTGTACCACCCATTCTGGGCAGTATCTGTTGGAAAATGGACTTTGTAAGCACGTTGTTTGCGCCCACTCTCTGGAAAAATCCAGCCAAGTTCTACGATAACACCGATGTTGCAAAAGCCATCATCTACTAAATCTCCAACTTTCATGACAGCACCTTGCACATAAAATAGAGCCATGCTCGCTCTTGTCCTTCGCAAAGAACAACATAAGAACCAGACATAGCGTCAAGACGAAGGCAAAGCCCAACATAGTGTTGGGGTTGCTCTCCAGTGTAGTCAGTGTATTGTATCAATGATCCAACTTCATCATTCATAATGTCTCCATTTGTTTGGGTTACATTTATATCTTATCCGATCACCAGACTTTTGCAAGGACAGAAAATGACCGTTTTTATTGCCATAGGCGGATAAGGTCGGTCACACCTTCTTCATAGAGTTTATCTTCTGAACGTTTTTTAGTTAAGAACTCCATAGCCTTGGCATGCCCTTCTTCTATCCACTCCGCACCAAGGGGAGTTTTGGAAGGAGACAAGACCGAGACAAACTGAGGTTCATTCCAAGAGTATCGAGAACCTGTATATTTCACCAAGTTGCGCTCAACACCGCTAGGTAGGCGAACTCCGATACCTTCTGAGCCGAAGGAAACAAGTTTTGTCTCGTTATTGATCTGGACTGTGACTTTGAGTTGCTGTCTATAATCGTCTTTCCGATAATCATAGCCGCTGCTGTGTGTTTTACTTCCACAAAACAAGGACAGTTCGTGCCAGTTTACATCTGTGACAACACCGATAAACTCTTCTGTTGTTTTGCTAGATCCGTAACCGTTTTCGGTTTTCAGATTAAGCAATGCTCCTTCGGAGATACCCAACTGCTCGACGAATACTTCATGGAACATTTTGCGCCAGTTGCGATTGGCAGCGATAGCGTCGGTGTTGTAGGTGTTCATATCTTCACAGTGCCTACGATTATGGGCTGTTGAGCCACAAAACCCACACTTTGATTTAGACCGCTTGCGACCAGTTTTAGCGTTCTTCTTTGCTTTCTCTTGCTTTGCATGAGCATTCATGCAGTTGCTATACCATTCGCCCCAATACTTCGGAGTTTTGTACCAGCCACATGTTTTGGGGGTAGCACTTATCCCTATGGGTATCACGGGGGGAGACTGGGTGAACCAAGCGTAATCTTCGGCTACACGGGGGCATTGAGTTGCGTTGTGTCCTTCTGCTCGGCAGTAGGAACATGTTGATTTTCGTCTGCTGGACGTGTTTCCATTGTTGTTATATATATTCATGATTATTTCTCCTCTGGAGTTCTAGGGGTTTGTCCACCTGTGGACTTTGGTTTTTTGGGTTGTTTTTTGATAGGCACATAACATAAGCCCTCTTGTATCATAACGGAAGCGGTGCGACCGAAGAAACCTTGCAGTTGCCATACCAACCCTGTGTCAATAAGTTGTTGCCACGCTTGAATGTATTGCTCGTCGCTTTCGGCTTCCTGAGCACCTTCGGCTATCATCGTAGCCTCTAAGTTAGTTAGTTTCTTCATCGAAACCTCCATTTGTTTGGGTTATATTATACTCTTATCGGGTTCAATTGATTTTGTCAAGAAAAAAGTTTATTTTATTCTATTGCCTCCAAGTTACAGCCGTTGTAGCCTTGTTTGTATCCAGCGTCAAGCCAGTAGACCACCCACCTATCGACACAACCTACTTGCCATAGAATAATGCCTATGCCTTCTCCGCATAGGTCTGTTACTAAATCCCCTACTCCGAACATTCTACACCTCTCCGCTGTCTACATCACTTACTACAAGCAAAGGCTCGCCATTCGCATAAGAAGCGGAGACATAAGCGTATTCGCTGATAAATGCCTGTTGCTTCAGTTCTTTGTGAAAGTGTTTAACCTCACCGCTGGTAAGCCACAAACGCTCGTCAGGGGTCACGTATGCGCTTGCTGTGGCAAACTCATGAACATCGCCCGACCATTCGCCTTGGTTCTCTTCTGCCAGCATTTTTGCTGTTTTCATTATTATTTCTAGTTTGTCTAGTGGTTCAGTCATTGTGACCTCCTGTTGTTTGGGTTATACTATAAGTTTATCATGTCCCCGAAATAAATCAAGGACATTTTTTGTCCGATTATTATTTTGAGTAGCCGTAATCTTTAAGTCTTTGCTTAAGTTTCCCAGCATTGCGACCTCTACGGGATGGGTGGAACTTGGCTATCAGGGGGGATAGGTAGTTAGACACTTCGCCTAGCCTTTTGTTTTTCGCTATCCATTCCCAACACTCGGTGTAACCATCGTTAAACCATTCCTCCGAAGGAATGTTCTCACTAGGTGCAAGGATACTATCTATTCGAGCACCCCAAGATGAACTACGGGAAAAGAGTTCGGCTATCTTGCCTTCTTTTCCATCTACTGTGTCTTGATCCACCAAGGCACTAAATGGGTTTTCCAGACTAAAGGTTTGTCCATCGACAAGAACTTCTATCTTCATAATTGACTTGTAATCCCAACTTGACAAGGTTAAACCCATGTTAACCTTATCCCAAGAGATAGCGGTGATTATGCCTATGCCTGACCAATCCTCTTGCCACACGTTATTTGCTCTCCAGTGGTTCGCAGACAAAGCCAACAAAGCACCCTCGGCGAAACCCATTCCCTTCACGAAGTGGTCATAAAACTGCTTGCGATAGTTTTGGGAGGCTCGACCAAGATCATCGGTGAAGTTTTGCATAACATCACACCTCTTACGATTGTGCCCAATCTCCCCACAGAAGCCGCAAGAGGTCTTGCGCTTTGCTGGCTTGCCGTAAAGTCGTTCGTTACGGGCTTTGTTTACTTTTCTGGCTTCTTTTCGACGCTCTTGTCTATCAAGAGCACTAGACATTTTATTCCAAATGCTTGTTTCATAAACAAGTTTGCCGTTTTCATCCCTACGGGAATAGGAGTTTTGATACCAGTGTGAATAAAGACTTATGTCAGGCTCTTTGCCTTGCTTCTTCAGTTCCATCATCTTGGCTGGAACGGGACAAGTTATCCACATGTGACCAGTGTTACCACAAGTAGGGCAGTGGGTTTGGCGTTTGTATCGATTGCGTTCTTCGTAGATTTTCATTTCGACCTCCAAGTCGTTTCGGGGTTATATTATACTCTTATCGGGTTCAGTTGGTATTGTCAAACATTTTCTTGTTTTTTCTTTATAGCCTTGGTAATCTCGATAAAATCTGTTCTTTTTATTTTTGCTAGTGCCAAACTCACGGTGGCTGGATGGGTGTCCATCATAGTGATAATGTCCTCCAGATCCCAGATCCCCGATTGTTGCAGAATGTGAACCGAAGTGATTGAGATTTCTAAATCAATTAGATTGCTCATGTTCCACCTCTTCTATTACCTCGATTTCACTGGAGTAGCAACCAATATAATCACCATTCTCCAATGCTACATGCCAACGACCCCACTGTTCTTGTCCGAGTTCATCGACACCTTCATCAGCCATGACTATCCCGATCCTGTCGGAATAAACATAGCCTTTTTTATCTTTCCATTCTTTTACAATGACCAGTTCCCCGATCTGAATGGCTTTTTTGCTTCTGTTTATTTTAATCATAATTTCTCCAAATCTTCTATGTCTCGCCAATGTCCGAGGGAACAATTGAAGTCCTCGTCATCATCGAACCAATAGACACAAATCATTCCATTGACTTCTTCTTCACGATCCACAATCATACCCAAGCCCCAGAAGGGGTAGTGGGGAGCGTGGACTAAATCTCCTATTCGCATAAGACCTCCAATCGTGAGGGGTGATACCAAGTATCCCTAACTTCTTTACCATGAAGGTTTTTGTTGATTATCCAACTGACAAAGAAAAACGGTCTGTCGGGTTCTACGCGGTTTACATTTGTAACCACACCCCAACCATGTAGGCTGTTGTCATCATAGTAGTGGTATCGAACTAAACTTCCTACCTTCATATTACCTCCAAGTAATAGCCGTATTCGTGCGCTGGCTGTGTGCTATGCGCCCATTGCACGACCCACTCGGCTTCACCGCCTAGCCCACACTCCCCTCGGTAGGAGAGGATCACCCCAATCCAATCGAACTCGTTGCCCTCTGGGTCTGCGAAGCCGTTCTGTATCCTTACTAAATCACCAGTTTGAAACATCATCTTTTTTCTCCTTTACGTCCAGAAATGCACCTATGTAGCCCACAGGACACCTATACATTATGACCCTCCAGCCCATGAATGACGTGGGTAGTCGGGTAGACCACGGGGATACCTCTGGATCTTCTGTCTCTGCGTATACGTCCATAGTAACACCGCAGTCGTTGGACGTTTTCTTGACGAAAAACGCACCCTCCGTAGCCTCTATGACTAGGGCTTTGATCTTTTCTTTTGCCTCGTCAAACGGGGCTTTCTCTTTATTCCAATGTAAATTAGCCATGTATCACCTCCATTTCACCAGCAAGATGCCAGCCTTCACAGCCATCACCCCACTTAACATTGTACTCACAAAACATCTCTGGATCTATCTCGACTATGATCCCAATGTCTCCATCATTTTTATACTTTACTAAATCACCTACTTTCATTTATCACCTCCATATCGCTTGGGTTCATAAACCCCAAATCTCCACAAGACCATTGAACCCACCAGCCACCTGTATTGTGCTTGACGATAATACCTGTCCTGTTGCACCCATACTTTGGCTTCATCTTTACTAAATCACCTACTTTCATATCAATACCCCACTTGTATTTCACGCTTGACGTGGATCTCGCTCTCCCACCAATCGCCTCGATACTCTATGTCCTCGATCTCTTCGCCAATGCGGAGGAAACGATACTTCTCTTGATGTTCGTCGTTCTCGTCCATAGCGTCCATAAACTTCTGGAACATCTGAATGTCTGCGTAGTCATCCCAAGTTGTGTACCACTTAACGTCACTGCATGTAAAGAGCCAGTGCCCCTCGCCTTGATAATCCTTATCTAACTGGAAGTCAGATATGTCTCCAAAGATTTGAGCCATAAGTTTTTCTGTATTGAGAAAGGTGAGAAACTCACCTTGTAAGTCTTTGTGTATTGCTATTGCAACGTCTGATCTGTATCCCATTGGACACCTCCTGTTTGTTGGTTATATCTATATCTTATCGCCTTGGTCAGAAATATCAAGGTCATTTTTTGTCCGTTTTTATTTTTCTCAATTCGACCTCGGCAATCTCGGAGATAACTCCATCGTTCCACCAAACTCGATACCATCTATTTCCTGTGTACATGTGTGAAGAGATTACAATACCGATCTTCTTTGAGTTGCTCCAAGTCCAGATAAACTCTACAAGTTCACCGTTCCGGAACATTATCTAACGCCATTAAATCAAGATAATGGATCTCTCTTCCTAAGATACCATCGCTCCACTGGACATTATACCACTTTGTGAATGACTGTTTGTCTCGTATCACTTCTGTTATTATTCCCATGTCTCCGTGGTGTTCGTCCTTGCCGATCCACATAACTAAATCACCTACTTTCATCTATCACCTCCAATATCTTTGTATATACACCTGATCTGTTTCCGCATTGCCAATAGACCACGGCATATTCCTGTGCATGCACATGAAAGCACAATATGTTCTCTATTATTCCGTACTGTTCGTATTCTTTGTGCTTTACTAAATCACCTACTTTCATCATACACCTCTTCAATGCTCTCTAGTTTTACAATCCAATGACCCGAAATGTCGGGGTGCTTCAGTTTGAACCACATATCAACAATCTTATCTTCGCACATGTCGATAACCTCGTAGTAAACAGGATCTTCATACTGGTACTCTGGTGTTCTATAACACGATACCTTATCGCCTATGTTTATTTGCATATCACCTCCATCTGACTTTGATAAGTCCAAGACAACTCCCCATCGTGCCAAGCGACAAGCATGTCTCGAAAGCCGAGTTCCACTACTATGCCCATGTAATTATGGTGTTCTTTGTGTCTAACTAAATCACCTACTTTCATGACGCTTTCCCCTTGTGATTAGAGTTGCCGATATTCTCTCCGACCTTGGAGAAAGCCACGTTGTTAAGACCGCCACGACGTTGGTTATTCCAGCCTCTGTTGGCTTCCCAAGTCTTGCCGTATGTCTCAGCGTCATCTTCACTCTCGAAGCGAAGGATCTGCATAGCCGCCATTTTACCATCACCAGTTGTGAAGGCACGAACTCTGCTCTTGATTTCAAGACCAAGTTCCTCGACGCAATCGGGACACTCGTTGATCTTACCACCTGCTCGTCGCTTTTTAGGACATTGTAGACTAAAGTCATCACCGCAGTGAATACATTCTTTCATGTGTCTCATTGGACACCTCCGTTTGTTTGGGTTGTACTATATTGTATCACGTTGTTAAAATAAATCAAGGACAAATTATGTCCGAAAATGCTTTGTAGAGTGCTGGTGTCCAGTCGCTCGGCTTTATCTCATAGTGAAACATTGAGCGATAACATTCACCTTGAGTATGATCACCATCATGCCAAACCACATGGAACTTGCCTGCCTCGGTCATGCCTACGACAAGACCGATGAAAACGTCATCAGTATCGCTTCTTACGAAGTCTCCGATCTTGAAGTCATTCATAGTCACCTCCATCACTGTCGATACCTCCGAAGATTTCGGGATTGCGGTCTTGGACTTCTTTCATAGACCTTATGGCACGTTGATACTGCTCTTTGATCTCGTCGCTCGGCTGGACTTGGTAGGCTAACTGGTACTCCAACACACGCTCCTTTATTGTAGACAGAATAAGAATGTCAACCTGCTCGTGTATCGTCGGCTCTCTTCCTAAAATAATCTCTAGTTCTTGGTTCATCTTTTTAATCGCGCTCATGGCTATCTCCTTTTATTTCTTCGCAATGCCTTGTAAGACCTGCGTCCATCAAGATTTCTTGGTTTTTGATTACATCATGGAAGCGGTAGTTGTGTATATCCACACCATCCTCTCTGTGTATAGTCTCTACTCCTATAAATAGAAGCATATCCCAGCCGCGATCCCATGAGTTCCTCTCATAGTTCCACTGGTTTGTTCGCCAACGGCATTTGTATAGTAGTCCTGCTGTCATGGCTGTTCCTCCTGCTTTTGGTAAGATTGAAAGATGTTCATTATATCCGCTCGGATACTTTGAAAGTCTATGTTGTTAATGATTGGAATGTCATGTTGAAATGCTATTCCAAAGAACATGCCTAATATAAATGGTATAATGCTTTTCATTTTGTCCTCCACAGTTTTTGGTTATACTATATTCTATCCCGTTGTCGTTCAGTTGTCAAATCTTTTCTTTTACTTTTCGGACATTTTTTGACCGCCTCACATGTGATAATAAAAGGATCGCATGCATGCGGAGAGAGATTGCATAGTTATGTTAAATAAATTTTTTTAGAGAAAATACATAACATAGTTATGTAAAGTTTTTGGACAGTAAACCTTGTCAAAAAGTTGTCAAATCTTTGTTGCAAAAGGTTCTAAAACGTGTTATATTAGAGAATACGGAGGCTTTTGTGTCAACTATTTTTTTACAATACTCACATAGTTATGTTAAGTTTTTTGAGTTATGTAAAGTTTTTTTAGACAAAAGCCATAGTTATGTAAAGTATTTTGGAGTTATGTAAAGTTTTTTACAAGATCCCATAGTTATGTAAAGTATTTTGAAGATCCCATAGTTATGTAAAGTATTTCAATCTTCGACATCAGGCGGCTGAAACCAAAAATAGGGAAAGGACGAGTATGCATCCATCAGGATTTGATACCAGTAATAATCCATCTCTTCAAAGTCTTCGTCCGAGATAAAATCAACATCGAATTCCTTGCAAACGAGAGATGTTATTTCTGAGCTGTAAATCATTAAATTTGTTGCAGTCTCTATGCAATGCGCGTAAAAGAATTTCTTTTCTGTCCCCAGTTCACAACGAGGCGTCAAAATGATACAAGTTCTAACTTTATCATCTATATTAACTAAAACAAGATCTCCTTTATCAATAATCATTTTCCAGCCCAACTGATCTCAACTCATTAAACCAAAACTCTAAAAGCTCCATTGTTAGATCAAAATGTTGTTGTTTTATGTTTTCTGGTGTTTTATCATCGGATTGGATGTAAAGACAAACTGAACAGAGATGATCCATTATCTTATCATAGTTATTGAAGGGAAGCCGGTAGGGTAGTAGGGGGGTAGGAGGGTAGGAGATCATTTGTTAATCTCCAATATCTCTATTTTACCATCCTCTAGTAGTCTTGCGAAAGTGTCCCTGCCCATGACACAAGTTGTGCCGTCGACATAATAGATTTGATAGTTTGTCTTCCAGTTAAACAACGGTTGGTCTGTCCAAGTTCCTTGTTTTATCTCTCTATAGATTATCCCAATCTTACCTTTGTCACGGATAAGAGCACCCACCATAGAGCCCGAGAAGAGGGCGGGATTATTCTGTAGCATCCTTAAGAATCGCCTTTAGTTCTTTGTGGTCTAGCATCTTAATATTGCTAGCTAAAACTATGTGCTCTATCATAGAAGGTAGACCGAATGGTCCGCCTACCCTTAAAGCAGAGATAACTCCAATAACTCTGCCTGATTCGTCAAAGACAACAGAGCCTGAACTGCCGGGCCAAGCGAATGTATTTAATAACAAAACATCGTTGTTTGTGCCGGTAAGCAATCCTTCAGAAATGTGCCAACCTTCTCTAGCGGGGTGGCCACAGTGGTAGGTTTTTTCTCCCATTTGATTATTAATATCTCTGCGGAAAGAGATCGCTTTAGTATATCTTAGTTTTTGCTCCGGAACTAAAATCGCAATATCTGAATTTGAGTTGCTATAGATTACTCTCGCCTTAGTCATTACATAACCTTTTTCTATAATTAGAATTTCGTCTTGGTCATCTACCACATGAGCAGCGGTTATTATAAACCGGTGCTTTCCTAACTTGAAATAGTTTCCTGAACCAGTACCTGATGGCACCCCATTACTTACAGACTGAATTGCAATCGACGACAAATAAGATACCTTAAGACCTCTAGGTGCATAAGGATCCAACTCAGACGTGTGACTGTCGTCAAATTCAGGCTTTAAGTCAAAATTTAAATGTGCATCCGCTGGTTTTGCAAACAACACTAAAAAAAATAATAAACCTTTAATCATTTTTCTACCCCCCTATTAATAACTAGGGGTAGAAAATAAAAAACCCCCGAGGGACGGGGGTTAAACACAAATCTTTAAATGGGATGAATACTGGCAAACATTATTGTAACCGCTTGATTTATGTCTTTAGCTAAAATTTTAGGCTCCAGCATAATACATTTATCCGGTAATTTTTCTATAATTTCTGTGTTGTTTTGTCCAAGTGGACCTTGGGATGTTACGCTTGTTTCTTTTATTTGTTGTCGACACTTCTCTATCGAATAAGAAGTCCTAGATGTCGAAGCAATCAAATTAGTGTTTTGATCATACAGTTTAACAATTATTGTTGCAAAATTTTCAGTAGCAAAAATGTCCGTTATTAGCACCCAGTGATAATTTTCAGAGCCACAACTTAATGGACGACTATAATTGCAGGTAGTATCTAGAATAGACTCAACGGTGTGCTTGTCCATTATAATAGCAGTTTTAGCTCTATTGGTCCTTGCAACCCAATGGGTGTTAGAATTGGAGGTAGCAACCAGAAGACTATTTATATAAGACTGATATTCGTTTAAAGACGGATCATGAATAGTCGGCGGTGCAACATAAATTTTTTCCTGATTTTTTGGCTCCGCTGATAGAAGCAAGGAAGTTAGAATCCAAAACATTATTTAATCCTCCCATGGTCATCTTCCAGCCTAACAACGTCATGAATCTCTGTTGTTGAGACTTCTACTAGCTTCACATCTGTTCCTTGGGATGCACTAAATCTATGTACAGTGAGTGGAGAGATGTGATAGGTGTCACCCGGGTTCATAATTATTCTTCTCTCTTCTCTTTGTGATCCCTCTTCTAGAACAAGCTCCAAGGTTCCCTCCAGAACCATTATGGTTTCTTCTTTTATGTTGTGGAATTGTAGGGACAACCTCTTTCCGTTTTTAATATGCAAAATTTTACCTACATATTTTTCTGTCAGGGCCCAAATGTTTTCAAATCCCCATGGTTTATTTACGATCATTTTATCTCCTTTACATATAAATTAAGAGCGATCTCAACTCTTTCAGCATATTCACCAGTGTCTATCTCTACTCCGTTACTCAGGGCATAGTCATATCCAAGGTGCCATGCTAGTGATTCTTCAAATAGTTTTATTCTTCGGTGTTCTGACATTTTATTATTTTCGAATATAACATGTCCGATTTCATGAATTAAAGAAATTAATTTTTCAAAATCATCTTGGTCATCACCTATGTCTATTATCCCAAAGCAGTCTAGGTCTTCAAGTTCTTCTTTGGGCGTAGGTATCCAAAACGAATTGTCTCCATTAGTGAACTCCACACTAACATTGAAATCATATTCAGCCCTCTCCATCAAGAGAGCAAACTTTTGTTTTAATGTCTCCTTTTCTGAAGTACTTGATAAGATCTGTAAACCCTCCAATAAACTTTTCTTGCCCTGTCAATTTATCAATTTCGATAATCATAGGTACGGTTTCATGTTTATAAATAGATTTATAATATACTAACATCTGGTTGCTGTGATCGATTGAGCAGTATTCAAAGGGCAGTGATCTTTCTATCATTTCCATTTTTGCTCGTAAACAAAAGGGGCACTCATTCCAACAAATAATTTTATAATATTTCATTTTTATCCTCGTAGCACTTGGCGTCTTTTGACCTTAGAGTTTATCTCTGAGGGGGAGCCAATGACTGTTGCTCTTCTTGCCGACTGGCCTTCTGACAAAAGAACAGAACTGAGGGCTATGTCTTCTGACAGCCCTAAGCTCTCTTTAATCAAAGGTTGCTCACTCAACTCTTCACTAATAGAGATTATATGAGAAGAGTTGACATATATTTCCTTCAACCCAGACACTCCGGTTGGGTCTCTAGTTATTTCAATTAACTTGATTAGCATTTTACAGACTCCCCTACATTGTGCCGAACATCTTTTGTGTCTATGATCCAGTCTTCTCCACCCAGAACAATCTGACATTTGCTTCTATCTAAAAACTTCATAAATAAAGCAACTTGTGGAGCACTTGTTTGCCACCAATTAGAAAAAAGGTCATCCTTCCCCGGAATCCTTTGTCTGTGTAGCATTGCTCCTGCTGGTATCCACAGCAGATCTCCTCTCTGATACATTTTCTTCTCCGTTGTAATGTGTATCTAATCCTTGTAGGATCGATTGAATGTCTATCAGGCTTGAATCGACATCAGTTAATTTAGTTCTACTTTTATCAATCAGACTTGCGCAAAGCAAGAAATTCACCTCTTGATCATCAAACTCGTCAAGAGTGTTATTTAGTTTAGTTATTGAACTTTGTAGTTCCTTTATTGTTTCAATTAATAGTTGTTTTGCTATTCTGGGAACCGAATTAATATGTGTTCCGTAAGAAATCTTTACTCTCATTTAGCCTCCGTTAGAAAATATTAGAGTATATTGCTTGAATTACTAAACCTGTAACTGCTAAGCCGACGGACCAAATAAATTTATTCATGCCTGCTTGCCATTGTTCAAGATCTCTAACTCTTGCATATAGACCTTGATCCGGATTATAGATCGCCTCTTTGATTTTTTTTACATCATCAAGCATCTCGTCTTGCTTATCAGCCATTCTTTGAATTTGATGCGCCAAATCTACAATCGCGTCTTTTAAGTCTTGGTGTTCGTTCTCGCTCATGGTCAGATCCTCCACTACTAAATAGTTCTAAGACGCTACAATAGCATGAGAAGTGGTCAATAAAGTACCAGCAGCAGAAGCTGCATTTTTCAAAGCACACTTTGTGACCTTGCAGGGATCTATTATCCCCACTTCATAAGTATTTATCATAGTTCTATTAAGAAAATCGTACCCTCTTTCAATCGGCTGTTCTTTAACATTTTTTAAAATAATATCTGGTGATTCTCCGGCATTAATTGCCATTTGTCTCAGTGGAACCTCGCATGCCCTAAGGACCACTTGGGCTCCCAAGTTCTGTTCTTCATTTTCGGTCTCTACAAACAAATCTTTAGTTGCTCTGAGTAGAGCGATGCCGCCACCGGGGACGATCCCTTCTTGTTGCGCAGAGCGGACAGCCTCTAGTGCATCATCGATCCGATGACGCTTTTCAATCATTTCTATTTCGGTTTGTGCACCGACTTTGATAACTGCGACTCCTGCTGCAAGGCGAGTAACACGTTCTTGAAGTCGTTCGCACTCAGATAGGTTGTCTGTTTGGTGTATTTGTGCTTTAATTGTTTCAATCGTTTCATCAATTTTGCTATTATCACCTTTTCCTCCAACTAATGTTGTCCAAGTTTTTGTTACATTAACTCGATTACACTGACCGAAATGATTTAACTTTATATCATTTAGGGTCAAAGAGTTCTCACGGGTTATGAAAGTCGCACCAGTACTGATGCATAAGTCTTTCATTATACTTCTGCGTTCTTCACCATATTTCGGAGCTTTTATAGCGCAAATTTTCATTGTGCCCCTTGCTGCATTTGCAATCAAAGCAGCCAAGGCCTGTCCTTCTATATCATTCGAAACAATTACGAGAGGACGGTTATCTCTGGCTGCAAGTTCTAGAGTTGGCATGATTTGATCAACATGCTCAATCTTCTCATCGGTTACCAAAACAATAGGGTTATCATAGTCCACTGTGGCAGTTCTGGCATCCGTTATGAATGAATTACTAACGTAGCCAGAGTCAAACCTGAAGCCCTCTATGAGATCCAATGAAGTCTTCATGCTTCGAGCTTCTTCAACAAGGACTGATCCATCTTTTCCTGCTTTGTCAATGGCGGTTGCAATAAGCTGACCGATGGATTTATCGTTATTGGCAGAGATTGTAGCGATGTGTCTTATATCTTCGGTTGTTTGGATAGGTCTCGACATTTCTGTTAGTTTCTCTGTGATAACATCAACAGCCTTGTCCATTCCGCGTTTTAGTTCAACAGGAGATACACCTGCTGTCATATACTTCTGTGCTTCCTTTAGGATCGCACGAGCCAATACGGTTGCAGTAGTTGTTCCATCGCCAGCAGAGTTTACTGTTTCTTCTGCTGCTTGTTTAATAACTTGTGCTCCAAGGTTTTGGAACGGATCTTCAAGTTCAATGAACTTTGCAATTGTCACACCATCTTTGGTGATGACAGGTAGATTCTCTTCTTTATGGTATAGTGCTACATTCCGCCCTCGAGGACCGAGAGTGGTTGCAACATTATCCGCAAGAATGTCAACTCCCTCCAGAATCTTTTGGTTGAGAGTTTGTCCTTGGTCATAATGTTTCATTTTTCCTCCATTATTTACTATAATATAACCTTATATTGAGTGTTTGTCAAGTTATTTTAGTAACTTTTGTTTAATAATTGCTTCGATCAATTGATCGAGGGGTGATTTAGAATCTTCTAGGTATAGTTCCGAAGATTTTCTATCTGATCCTTTTTCTCCGTAATTAAAAATCTGATTGTACAAATCTTTTAAGCCTATATAATCATCTGTAATTTTTTTAATATATTGGGACGCGCTACCTTTCTTTTGCTTTGATTGGCCAACATAAGAGTCAGTGTTTGCTT
>Ga0098038_1000638_pt1 | contig 15439 bp, 19 predicted proteins | sample 5B_taG_FD_75051 | JGI IMG/M metagenome (GOLD analysis project Ga0098038, IMG submission 75051) | Marine viral communities from the Subarctic Pacific Ocean - 5B_ETSP_OMZ_AT15132_CsCl metaG | ecosystem: Environmental > Aquatic > Marine > Oceanic | place: Pacific Ocean | collected 2015-01-08 | reverse complement strand
TACAACAGTTACAATCACAGTTACAAGGCGCTCAAGAACAAATAAAGAATTTATCTGGAGACTTACAAACAGCACACAGGGAATCTATTGCTTCACGTAAAAGAAGTGAAGTTGAGAAATTCAAAGGTAAGTTAAAAGAAGTAGAATTAGATTCAAAATCTGCTAATCGTCAGCAGGTTGATAAACTAACAAATGCAGTCAAGCTCGAAGTAGAGAAATCACGTTTACGTGGTGAAACTCAATCAAACCAAGAGAAATTGCAAGCCAAAGGAGGCAAATAATGAGTAACGCATTAGAAAATGAAAATCTTGATAATCAAGGTCAAATCACTAATAATGTAGGGCAAGATAACAGTAAAACGCAGAATGAAGCAGCTTCAACAGATTGGGAATCTCAAGCTAAGTATTTTCAATCAGAAAAAGATAAACTTCATACTGAAAATCAAAGACTAAAAGAATATGAAAAAGTTGGACAATTGTTGGAATCACGACCTGATATAGTTAATACTATAACAGGAATGATGCAAGGTGGTCAACCAGCAACAGCTGAACGTATTTCTTTAGATAAAGATGAGTTTGACCCATGGGAAGCCTATAATGACCCAGCATCTAAATCGTATAAGTTTCGACAACAAGAGTTACAGGACTCTATTAATAATGCAGTTAAAAGCCAAGTAGCAGGTGTTCAAAAAGAAGTAGGTATGACTAAACTTCAAGGTGAACTTGCTGCAAAAGGATTAACACCTGAAGAAATAAATTCATTTGTTGATTTTGCTAGCAAAAATCCAGCAGAGTATGGCGTTGATGGTGCAATTAATATGTGGAGAGCAGTAACTCAAGAACCAGCAAAAGATGAAAATGGTAACCCATTAGACGCAATTCGTCAAAATCAAGCAGTTCCTCAACAGGCAGGTATTTTAACTGGCGAGCAACCTGTAAGAAAAAGTGATGATGATGCAATATGGGAAGGCGTTTTAAAAGCTGGGAGTCGAGCTAACGTATTGTAATTTAATTAATTATTAACTAAGGAGAATAAAATGTCAGAGAAATTTAACTCTGGACAAGTAAAATTTGGAACTCCTGGTTCCCAGACAGCTCTAACTCTAAATAATCAAAGTAGAAGATTATTTGATTTTAGTGATAGGATTGCTGAATTAGCCCCAGAAGAGTCTCCATTTTTTGTTTATTTGTCAAAAGTAGCAAAAGTCCCAACATCGGATAGTCAGTTCCGATTTTTGGAAGATAGAACAAAGATTCACATGACTGATAGAAGCTTTTTGCTTAAAGGTGCAACAACTTTAGTTGCAGAAGGAAGCAATATGGATATTGTATTTGATACATCAGGTGCTGCATCTGTTGATTTTTTACTTCCAGGTATGGTTGTAGCAATTGGAGATGTAGGCGATGATATCCCTACAACTGCAAATGTTAGAATAAATACTGTAAGTAGTTCATCTGCAGAAACAACTTGTAATGTTACAGCAATATCTCATCTTGGTTCTACAACATTACCTTTAGCAGACGACTCAAAATGTACTGTAATAGGTACTTCATTTGAGCAAGGTTCTGGTTCACCAGATGTTTTTTCACAAGAGCTTGACCATGATACTGGTTTTACTCAAATATTCAAAACTGCTTGTGAGATGACAAATACTGCAAGAGCAACTATCTACAGAGGTTATGCAGATGAGTTCCAAAGAATTTGGAATCTTAAATTAAGAGAACACAAAGTAGATATCGAAAGAGCAATGTTATTTGGACAAAAAGGAACTGCAAGTGGTATTCAATATACAGATGGTATTGTTGGTTCAACTATTAGAAATGGTCATGCACAAGTTAAAAATGAAGGCGCTAAATTAGTATATAATTCTGGTATTCCGTATTATCAAAATAATAGAGTGCAAGATTTAACTTATGATACATTATTAAGTAACTTTGAAGTAATCTTCGACCCTGCAAGGGGTGGTGGAAGAGCTAAGTTAGCTTTAGCTTCAAGACCAGTAATATCTCACTTTAACAAACTTGGTTCAAATAGTTTTATAACTGGTTCTATGACAGATGGCGACCAAAGATATAACTTCCCAGCATCGCAAGGCGCTTTTGGACATTTAGTAACTAAAGTACAAACTATCCATGGTGATATATCTATGGTTGCTGAATCTCTATTTAGAGGCTTTGCTTCTGGATTTATGATGATGGTTGACTTAGACCATGTTGCTTACAGACCGCTTGTAGGTAATGGTTTAAATCGTGATACTTCAATAACAACAAATGTGCAACAAGCTGATGAAGATTTAAGAAAAGATATGATTCTAACAGAAGCAGGTCTTGAGGTAAGTCTTCCTGAAACTCATGCACTTATGAATTTGGAGGGCGTGTAAGATGAGAAGTGATTATTTAAATGAAAACATAATGAGTAACAGTGGACACAAAAAGAAAGTTAAAGTGTTAACTGCAGCAACACAGTTAGAAGAGAAAGATTCAGGTTCAATATTATTATTAAATTCTGCAACCGAATTTGCAACAACTCTTCCGTCTGTAGCTGACGCTGGTGCTGGCTGGTACTGCAAAATTGTAGTAGAAGCAGCTCCATCAAGCGCATCATACACAGTTGTTGAAAAAGCCTCAGCTGACACTGATGTAATTATTGTTAATGGTATCAATGAACTTGAAGTTGACACAAGTGATGATGGTGTATCCAATACTGGATGTACTACAATTACTTTTGCAGATGGCGTAGCTATCAAAGGTGACTTCATTGACATTTGGTGCGATGGCTCTAATTACTATGTATCAGGTCAAACAAAAGCTGATGGTGGTATTTCAGTAGCGTAGTTATAGTTTTGTAGAACTATGGGAGCTATCAATAAAAGGTGGCTCCCGAATCTACATAAGACAATAATAATTTTATAAACAAGGAGAAAGTTATGGGAAGTTTCCCAGGCGGAACAGTAGTAAGAGTCACCCCTACATTAACAACTGATACTTATGCAACAGGAGATGCTTTATTTTTAGCTACAAAAATTCCAAATGCAGTATCAAACAGAGGTGGAGTTTCATATTTATCAGCTATGTATTTTTTAGATAAAAGCGATAATTCTGATGGTGCTACCGATATAATATTTGGTTTTCAAGAAAAAGAAGGTACAACTATAGCATCAAGCGGAATAAATACAACAGTAGATATATCTAATTCTGATTTAGCTAATAATAAAGTTCTTGGATATGCAAGAAGCATAGGTGATAATGCTACAACAGGAGCACATATTGATAATGCTAGAATACATATGGTTTTTCCAGGAGGCGGAGTAAATGAAAATGCTGGGCCAAATTTAATGTTAAAAGCAGACGAAGGTTCAACAGATGTTTATGTTTGGGCAGTATTAGAAGCAAGCACTCCAACTTATGCAGTTGATAGCTTAGAACTAATATTTCATATTAAATATTTAGATTAAGATGGCTAAGAAAAGCACAGTTAATAAAGCAGGAAACTATACAAAACCTGAAATGCGCAAGCGTATATTCAATAGAATAAAAGCTGGTGGCAAGGGTGGAAATCCTGGTCAGTGGAGCGCACGTAAAGCACAGATGCTTGCAAAGGCTTATAAATCTGCAGGTGGTGGCTATAAAGAAGAAGGTGGAAAAATTAAATCTAAATATAAAATAGGTGGTGGAGTTTTAAAAGGTCCTTCGCATGCAGAAGGTGGCATCCCAATTGAAGTTGAGGGTGGTGAATATATAATTAAGAAAAAATCGGTAAATAAAGCAACTGAACCAGTTTTGGAATATATCAATGAAAATGGTAAATTACCAGGTAATATGGATTATGATTTTCCAACAACTGATGCAAGAAATAGGAGTAAAAAATAATGCCAGAAGTAAAAGATAAGATGACAGGAAAAACTGTAGCACAAATGTCATATGATGAAAAAGGTATGGATGCAGCAAATAAAATGGTTGCAAATGACCCAGGTTTAATGGTTACAGATGGAAGAAATAGAAGCCAGCAAATGTATGAAGGCGGTGGTATGACAGGCATGAGTATGATTGGAAGACCACAGTATATGGATGGTGGTAAAATGAAATATATGGGTGGCGGCAAAGCCTATGGAATGAAAAAGATGGGTGATGGCGGAATGATGAAAAAATATGAAGAAGGCGGAAAAGCTTTAAAAGAAGTTGATTCATCTAAAAACCCAGGTTTATCTAAACTACCTAAAAATGTAAGAAATAAAATGGGCTATATGGAAGAAGGCGGCAAAATGCCAAAAATGATGTATGGCGGTAAAATGAAAAAAATGAAAAAAGGTGGAAAAGCAGGATTTAAACCACATATGATGTATAAAGATGGTAAGGGTATAAAAGCCAATACATATGAAAAACATTTAAGTTTAAAGAAAAAAGGATATGGTCATTCTAAATGAGAACATATTATTGTACATGCGGAAATAAAGTAGAATGTGTATCTGACAAGTTGCCTAAATGTAGTTGTGGTAAAGTATTTGGTTCTTTAGGTAAGGTTTCTAATCATATTAATATGAGAACTACCTGGAGTGGACAAACAAAAGTTGAATTTAGTCAGACAACTATTGATAAAGATGTTGCATCATGGAGTAAAAAATAATGGCATTAGACTTTGCAGCAAGAATACATGCATTAACAGGATTTGATGCAGATAGTGCAGATAATACAGAAACTGGTGATGATTTTGATGAAGCTGCTGCTCAGTTTATGACTGATGCAGTAAAAGAAGTTACTAATATACTTCCTCCAAAATTAAAAGAAAAATGCTTAACTGAAAGCACAATTACTAATTCTCCATCTCATTTAGCAGACCTAGATGGTATTGGAGAGATAATGTATGTTACACGCTTATCTGCAGACTCTGGAGGATTTAGAATACCATGCAGAGAAGTTCCTTCTGCTTTTGGTGAAATGTCTGGAGATTCTACAAGCATATACTTTGCATCAGCAACAGACCCAGCTTATTGGGTTACAAGTTCAAATGATGCAATGATTTTAAATGTAAATCCAACACCAACTGCAAATCAAACAGCAATTGTTTATCATGTCGGATATCCAACCTTTACAGCAGCAGATGCAGGAACATATGATGTAACTGCAGCAACAAGCATAGCAAACTTCCCAGATGAAGCAGAACATTTAGTTGTATTAAGAGCTGCAATATCTGCAGCACAATATTTACTTGCAATAGAAGAAGACCCTGAGCTTTATATTCCTATTATATCTTCATTAAAAGCACAATACCAAGATGCTGTACAAGGCGTTATAACAGCAAATATAGCTATGCCAAAAGAAGGAGCTAAATAATGACAGCAAAAAATATTATAGACCAGATAGAGAAAATGTTTGGCAGACAGCCAGAGCAATATATGTTTCAACTTATTAATGATGCGTTAGATGAAATATCATCAAAAAAAATGAATAATACAGAATCAAAAACAACAAATCTTATTGGCTTTGATAGATGGTATACATTGACTGATGATGTAGTACAAATAGATAGAGTTGAAATTAAAGATACGAATAATAGATATGTAATGATTCCAAAACTTGCGGACCCTCATAAATTATTAAGAGGTGATACTGATGATACTGCTACAAGTTGGTCGGATACAGATGCAGGAGATGATACATTAACATAGGAGAATTATGGCAATAAATAAAAGAACATATCCTAACAATTACTTTGTTTATTATAATGATGACAATAGATTAGCTATACTTTGCCAAGATACTACCTCTACATCTGCAGAAAGAACAACAGAAAAATTTGATACCTATCAAGGAGATGATGTATCTGCAGGCATAAGAATTACATATAAATCAAAGTATGGAACTATTGATGATGTAACAGAAGATTTAAAAACAACAGCAGGTCTTGATTCAGGATTACATCCATCGGTGCTTTGCTATATAAAAGCTAGGATGTTTGAAGATGCAGGAGATTTGCAAAGAGCGCAGTATTTTAGAGCGATGTTTGATAAAATGATAAAACAGTATCCGTTAAGAAAAAGTGGAGTAAGGACATTAGCGGTACCAAGATTATAAAAGGGGATAAGATGGATTTAAAAAAAATGCTCGAAGATTATAAGAAGCAACAAGAGCAAGTAAAAGAAATCTTCATTAAACTTCAAGGTAAAATTGAAATGTGTGAAGAGCTTCTTAAAGACAAAGAAAATAAAAAGTAGTTTTTTGAAATAGAGGTAAATATGCCGAATAAAGATAAAGGTGTAGTCAAGAGAGCAATTGTGACTCCTGACAAACACTTTCCACTTGCAGATATTCCTGCAATTAAATGTTTAAAAAAAGCAATCGAAATAGTAAAACCTGATATATATGTAGACCTTGGTGATGTAGGCGAATGGTCTGGATTTTCACATTGGAAGTATAAAAGAAAGAAAGCACCACCATTGGAGTTTTTAATCGAAGACTTTGATAAAGATGTAAAAGATGTGAATAAAGGTATGGATATGATTGATGAATCTTTAGACAAAGCAAACTGTAAAGAAAAGTATTTAACAGAAGGTAATCATGATGACTGGTGCAATATGGCAGTTGAAAAGTATCCTTATATACCACAATACAAGTTTGCAAAAGCAGTCAAGTTAAAAGAACGAGGATATAAATATTATGCATTTGGAAAGAAACTAAAGATAGGTAAGTTATACTTTTATCATGGACATCAATACGGTGGGCAGTATCATACAGCAAATCATATAAGAAAACTTGGTTGCAATATAATGTATGGACATTGGCATGATTTACAACAAATGAGCGCAACTCATATGGATGGGCCTAAGTCAGCTTGGAGCATCGGATGTTTAAAAGATATGAGCAGTGAAAAAAATTCTTGGCTTGGTAACAGGCCAATCAACTGGGCGCATGGATTTGCGATTGTGGATTTTTACAAAGGCGGATTATTCACAGTCCATATAATACAAATAATAAAAGGACGAACCTCATTGTGGGGTGAGTTAATAGAAGGCAAGTAAGGAGAATAAGTGGCAAACTTAACAGTTACACATACAGAAGACATTACATTAAATGGTCAGCAATTTGGCGGTACAAATATATATTCAATTACAGGTATAAATGATATATCTAAAAGAATAGTAACATGTCCAGCAAATCAAGATTCAACTATAGGAATGTTTCAGGCTGCTGAAAATACTGCAGATGGAGCAATGGCAGTTGCAGATGTTAAATATATTAGGGTTACAAATTTAGATGGGAGTAATTCAATTAATTTATCACTTCAAATATCTAATGATGAAGATGGTGCTGCAGATTTTTCTGGAACTATATTAGTTGCTGCAGGTCAATCTTTTATAATGGGAACACCGCACGACGGAATACAGGTTAGTGATACTAATGCAACTATTATAACAACTTTAGTTGATTTAGAAAGTATTTTAATTGACCCTGGAGCTAACAATGTTAAAGTTGAAGTAATAATAGCCAGTGTTTAATGGATGTTTTAAATATATTAGAAACATTTGGAGTTCCCATTGCAGTTGCAATAAGTTTTGGATTTTTCATTTGGAAACAGAACAAATACATTCAGGACGATTTAAGTTCTGATATAAAAAATAAACATGATAGGCTTGAAGCTATTCTAATAAAGTTAATAGACCAGCAAAAGCTTATCCAGTTAGGACAAAAAGGATTAGAAAAAAGTTATAAGTCATTAGTAGATATTATAACAAAGTTATATAAAAATGGATAATAATAGTACCGAAGAATACAGAAATAGCATAACATTACATTTGACTAAGATGTGTTCTGATATTGGTCATATAAAAGAAAAAGTTAATGAAAACAATGAACATTTGATTAGATTAAATGGCAGGGTAAGAGAAAATGAAAAGCAAATATCATGGATGAAAGGAATAGGGACAACAGTAGTGTTTGTTATAAGCATTGTATTGTCGTGGATGGGTTTTGAAAAGTGATATATATTGGTTATTTTTTATTAGGATTTATAGTTTTTTTTGTTGGTGGTCTGTATTATTTAAGCAAATGGGAAATATTTGATATGGTTAACAATGATGATGAAGATGTATATCTTGGTTAAAAAGGAGAAATAAATGGCTGATGATGCAACAATGACAATTAAAGCAGTTTTACTGCCTGATGAAATACAAGCAACGCTTAAAGATTTATCATTTACATATACTCCTGCAGATGCAAACGACAAATGGTTCTATGGTATTGTCAATGTACCACATAATACAGGGAGTGTAGATTTAATTACAGGAAAGTTTTTAGCTAATAGTGCAGGTGTTGCTACAGGTACAGCAAACGCAGATATATCAATATCAGACAAAGTAAAATTTTTATTCATAAAAAACACAGGAACAACTGACGGAAGTACAGGTACAGATGAAAGTGTTATGCTTGTACAAGACGGTTCTACTGTAGCACATGGTAGTACAAATGCATTAGAGATAAGTTCAGGTCAATCTTGGTTTGCAAAAATGCCAAATACAACAGTTGGAGACTTGCATGCAATATCTGCAGACCCTGACCAAACTGCTGGTGGTGGTAATGTTCAGTGTATAATATGTGCAATAATAGATGACGTTGCATAGAAAGGTAAGAATGCTACAAGGTATTATAGTAAAGAAAGTATTAGATTTGGTCTTAAAACACCTTTTAAAGAAATTTAAATTAGATAAGATACAAAAGTATGTAGAAGAGCCAAATGTGCTTGATAAACAGGTAAAAGCAATGAAAAAAGATTTAAACAAATATGGCAAATATATTGAAGAAACAGAAAAAGAATTAGCTATATTAAAAAAAATGGCGCATCCAAAAAAAGAATTAATTTGTAAATGCTGTAAAAACAAAACAGGAGAAAAATAATGGGAAAGATATTAGGAACAGTTGCAACAAAATTATTAAGTGAAAAAGTATTAATTGCTATAGTTTTAAAAGTTGGCGATTGGCTTGTACAAAAAAGTTCTAACAAACTTGATGACAAAATCTGGGCTGAGGTAAGCAAAGCATTAAACATAGATGGCTAAACAAGTTCTTGAAATAAATAATTTTGCAGGTGGTTTGAATGCATATAAAGATGCAAGAGATATTAAAGATACTGAATTTGTACAAAACTGGAATGCTGTTGTAAGTAAAGCTGGTATAATAAAAGTTGCTGGCATGGGTAAAAATTATATAGCAACTGATTATTTTCAAAAACTACCAACACACTTTCAAGAAGGATTTGGTTTATTTCAGTTTTCTGCAGATTATGCAATATCTACAGTATCAGGAGATTTTTCAATAGGCATCACTACAGGCACACGTGGTGGTAGCAATAGCACTACAGCACATACGCTAGAGGATATACCTTCTACATCTTCTACAGATGATGAATATAATAGTATGGTACTATTTATTTATGAAGGTACAGGTATTGGAGAAAGCAGGGTTATATCAGATTATGTAGGCAGCACGAGAGTTGTAACTACAGAAGCTTTTGCAACGACATTAGATACAACTTCTAAATATATAATATATTCTTGGAAACCAGATTCAAGTTGGTCAGGAGTTGGGGCTGTATCAAAAAAAGATATAATAACAAATGGAGTATATCAAAATTCAAATGAAACCATTGATTATATATCAAATCAATTTACAGATGATTATTTTATTTTATCAAGAGCAACAAGTATATCAGATGAACAATCAAAAAATCTTGGATTAGTTATATATGGAAAAGCATTTACACTTGTTCCAGGTATAGAATATAAATTATCATTTGACTGTGCTGTACAATATCGTTATTATAACTTAGTATCTAAAGGAAGTACAGATGCAAGCGGAACTTCTCATGGAGATAAAGTTCCATGGGTACAATTATTTTCTACAAATGTTGCTGATACAAAAGGAAGCATAAAAGCATTTAGTGCTACTGCTGTATCAACTTCTTCAAATTGGGGTTCAAATGCAACATACACAGGAATTACTCCAAATAACAATACAGGGCGTGGAAAAGATGCAACATTTAATCTTGTTATTTCAGGAAGCACAGGAACAACTGCAACAATACATATTATTGAAAGAGGAGAAGGATATTCTGCTGGAGATGTGATTACATTTAGAGACCCTGCTGACTCATCAAAGACTGCTGCGTTTACAATAAGTTCAGTTAACATTACAGGACTTGCATTAATGGCAAGTTCAGATAATTCTGATAAAACAGAATGGAAATCTGGCATAGTAGGCAATGGGTCAACTTCAAAGTATATTGATGATAATTATGATAATAACTATATAGCTAATGGTGATTTTACAAATGGAACAACAAGTTGGACATCAGGCAGTAAAGTTACAGCTGCAGAGGCAGGAGCAGGTGGTTCTAGATATGATGAGCATGACGGTTCTTTGTTGCTACAAAAAAGTAGTCTTAATGGAAATGCCTTACTAGAACCTTGGAATAATAGTTGGAATGAATATATTTATCAAGATGTAACTCTTGATGAAAATACTACATATCATTTAAATTTTTTATATGATAATTTTGAAAGCAATGGAGGAATTGCAGTAGCTGTTTATGATACAACAAATTCAAAAGTTTTAATAAGTCCTTTTGATGGTATGAGAACCGCAACACGTCCAGATTTTCTGTCAGATGGAAGTCCTCATATAATAAATTATAGATTTGGCAGCAATAAAGCATCAGGTTCAGATTTTTCAGATTTAAAAGACATGAACTATACTTCGTTTAGAGTAGGTCATGCACCATTAAGTTCTACAACAACAACATGTACTGTTAGAATAGCATTTGCTGCTGTAAAACCATTAAGAAATGCAAGAATTGGTACTGTTGCACTATATAAAGCACACAATGATTTAGTGACTATGAACTATCATTCAGAAAAAAAAGACGGTAATCCTTATAGTAATGCAGTAGGGGGTTTTAAAAATTATTCATTAAAATTTACAGTGCCTGAAAATTACTCTTCTGTTTCTACTTGGCAACTTATATTACACGCAGGTCAATATTCACAAAGAGATAATTCTTCAATTACACAGCTAGGAGGAATTGGAGTTCAAAATGAGCAAATTGTTTATTTTGATAATATAAAGTTAATAAGTGAAGAAGGTGATACTATTACAGCGTTATCTAATAATACAGATAGATTTAGTGATATATCTTTGCATAGCAAATTATCTGATACATGGATGAATAATTTAATAAGATGGAGTGGTTTAAATTGCCAACCAAATTATCAATATATAAATGGTATGTTAAAAATATCAGATGGTAATTTTACAAATAACAATGTAAATAAATTATTATATTATTCTAGCAATAAAGGAACTTATGGAAGCGGAACAAACGGATGGAGAGTTTCTGATAAAGCATTGCAAGAGCCACCATCTTTGTCTGCAAATAGCGCAAATGGCAGCACAATATTATCTCAATTTACTAATTGCATTCCATTGTTAAATAATAGATATGTAGAAGAAGTAAATTTGCCATTTATTGGTTCAGTTAATATAAGACAAGCTGGTGATACATCTGTCAATGATAGAAATAATAATTCAATAGCAAGTGCATATGGAGCAGGTGATTTACAAGGATTTGTAACAAGGCATTGGTTTTCAAATTTAGCAAAAGCTGACGGAGAAAGTATTTTTAGTGATACATATGATGGTAATCAAGTATTAATACCAAGATTTTATCCAAATGATACTGCTTCGCAAGTTTCAACATGGTATGCAGATAATATATTTAATGATAACTTTTTTACGGCAGGCAGTGCATTTGATAATGATTCAGATACATTTGTTGCAACTGGAGGATTTTTATCTTCAGAATTATTTTATCCAAGAACTGGTATAAAACAAGATAATACCTTTGAAAGAACACTGGAACAATTTCGCACTAAAGAATTTGCAATACCTTCTGAAGTTTTAAAACATATATCAGATAATTTAAATTTAGAAAATGCAGGAAATATTGCAAAAATAGATATAGAATTTGAAATGCAATATGTAGGCAAATCTATACAAAATGCAGGTGGCACAGGTCCATCATATACGCTTAATATAGAAAAATCAACCGCAAATGATGCAACAATGGATGATATAAATGTAAATTGGACTCCACATACATTTCCAGTACAGGGATTTTCAAAAACAAGAAATTATGGCAATGGTGATACAAATGTTATTGATGCAGAATTTACTGCAGCAAATTATAATGCCCCTGAAGATGATGGTGAATGTTTAAATGTATATGTAAAAAGTTTTGATTCAGGTTTTAACTCTGTCGGTATATTTAAAACTACTATTGCAGATTCAATAACTTTTGACGAAAATGAAATATCTCAAGATGAGCCAATTGTTTTAAAATTATCTGATGATATTGGTGATTTTAGTAATAATTTTTTAAGTGATATGTTGGCAAATACGCCTACATTATTTTACAGCAGTCAACCTTCTTATAGTCAAAATTTGCCAGAAATTTATCATCAAAACATAAGACGTGGCGCTCAAAATGCGGCAGTTTTTTCACGTATTCTAATTAATAAATTAAATATACATTATTACAATACAGAGGCTTTTGCAGATGAAGAAGATACATTAGCTAACTTAAATCCAGCAGATGCTAAAGTATTATTTCAATGGGATGACCCAAGGTCAGAAGGTTCATTAAGTTGGGGTGAAAGAAGTTTTTCAGTTGCTATATCTTCTGTAAATATATTTAATGAAGAGTCTAGTATAAATGAAATATCTGATATTATTGGAGGTATAGGAGAGCCTTCTGAAAACTTTCCTGATGGACAACCTGTTATACCATTAGGCTATGCACCAACTATTGATGTGCGATTAAAAGAATCTTATTATCATAACTCATATATAACAAAAACTAAATTTTATATGAAAGACGAAAACTCTGAAATATATTATTTACAATTTTATATTGACCATAAAACAGGAAAAATGCATTCAACAACTTCAGGTATAAAATCTAGCAGTGCATATAATTCAACTCAAAAATGTTATGATTGGAATTTAGAAAGAGAAAACTTTTTAAACTTCAATGAGGTAAATAGCTATGAGTCAGAAACATTTGTATCGCAAGAAGATGCAGAAGATTCATCAAATTTAACATGCAGATATAAAACATCTGTTATTGCAAACAATAGATTGTATGTAGGTAATGTAATGCAAAATGGAGAAATATTTGGAGACAGAATGATTAAGTCACCAATAAATAAATATAACATTTTACCAAAGTCTAGCTTTATTGATGTAGCAATAAATGATGGAGATGAGATTACTGCACTTGCATACTATAAAGACAAGTTATTGCAATACAAAAAACGTAAAGTATTTGTTATCAATATATCTGGAGACTTTGAATTTTTAGAAGATACTTTTGAGAATGCTGGAGTATTACAGCAATCTTGTGTAACTAAAACACCATATGGTATTGTATGGGCTAACAAGTCAGGCTGTTATATGTATAATGGTTCTCAGCTAGTAAACTTAATTGATAATAAAATACCTGTATATGAAGTTGCAGGATACACAAATAATTTTTGGAATGTAGGCGAAAGAGTGCCTTCAATTGCATATTCAGAAAAAGATGATGTAGTTTTAGTTAAATTTTTAGCTACAGGCGATAGTGCATTAACTACTCCTGATAGTTCAGTTTATCATTTTCCTACAAATTCATGGTTGTTTTCTCAAAAAACATTTAACGATTCAGAAAAAACAGATATTGGTGTTGTATCAAATTTTATTACAGATGAAAATGGAGACATATTGTTTTATAAAGTTGCAACGAGTTCTGATTCTAGCGAAGATGAAAGTAAATATGATGGTATAAAAAAATATAATTATGAACCATATATACAATATCAAAATGCACAAAGTACAGGAACATCTGCAGTTAAATTATTTAATTTTATAACTAAAGATTTTACATTTGGAAACTTAGCAGCAAGAAAAAAAATATATAAAGTTTATGTTACCTATAAAACAACAAGCGGCAATGATTCAAAAGTGTTAATTAATACAGCTATTAATGGCGGGGCAATGACTGGAAGTACACCTATTAGCGCAACAAAAAGTAAGTTTTTTGGAACTTCAACAGCATGTTATCATGCATCAAACGGTTTATTAAATACAAGTGGAGCATGGAAAACAGCTGAATTAAGATTTACAACATCTTCAAATTATAACAATATAAACTCATTTCAATTGCAATTTTCGTCAGCCTTTATAGACCCTGGTTTTGAGATAAATGATATATCTATTGTATTTAAAACAAAAAGAATTAAATAATGGCTAATTTTCAGCATTTAAAGGCAACAAGAACTCGTGTCTTAAATACCTTGCCAACTAAATCTTTTGGTGATGATGGTGATATTGTTATATCTCGTGTAACAGGAAGAGGTGTATTTATATGCATAAAAGCTGGAGGCATGTGGTATGTGGCAAACCAATTACAAGAACTAACACGTATTGGTAAAAGCACACTAAAAGATTTAACAACAGATAAACTTAATGTAAAATCAATATTAAATGCTGACAGTAATGTTAGTGATGTAGTTGTATCAGATTCTGGAAATATTAAATTCAAGACAAGCAAACAGCTTGTTGATGATTTACCATTGCCATTTAATAATATAAGCTATAAACAGGCATATTGCTCGTTAGAACGCTATACAGACCAAGAAACATGTGAAGCTAATGGTGGAACTTGGTATTATTCTACAAATGATACACATGATAGCATAAGTAATACAGCAGAAAATCAACTGCTTACAATTGGTCAAATGCATAACAGTGTAGATACAGAGCCTACATTGCTATATGATGGCTCAGTATTAGAAATAAAACGCAATACAGAATTTGATGACAATTGGCAAACTAGCGCAAATATTCATACATTAAAATTATCTTATGATTCTTCATTAAACTCAACATTAGGGACAGATTCATCTGGTAATTTAAGAATAACATCAACATCTACTCATATGTCAGGAACTTTGTTAATTAACAATATACCAGAAATAGGAAGCGATACAGATAAATTTTTAATGTCTGATTCTGGTGTTGTTAAGTTTGTTACAGGTAATGATTTACGTTCATATATCGGCGCAGGTACAGGTGATGGTGATATTACAGGTGTAAGTATTACAACAGATACAGGTGCAGGCAGCAAAGCTGAAGATACAGGAGGCTCTGCAGATTTTTCTATACTAGGTTCTAGTGGTGTAGGTGTAACAAATAGCGGTACAACTATAACTGCTGTTGCTGTGCCTGCAGAGATAGACCATGATTCGCTAAGTAACTTTGTTGCAAATGAACATGTAGACCATACATCTATAACATTAACAGCAGGAGATGGACTTACAGGAGGCGGAGACATATCAGCCAATAGAAGTTTTGCT
>Ga0098038_1000635_pt1 | contig 15455 bp, 16 predicted proteins | sample 5B_taG_FD_75051 | JGI IMG/M metagenome (GOLD analysis project Ga0098038, IMG submission 75051) | Marine viral communities from the Subarctic Pacific Ocean - 5B_ETSP_OMZ_AT15132_CsCl metaG | ecosystem: Environmental > Aquatic > Marine > Oceanic | place: Pacific Ocean | collected 2015-01-08 | reverse complement strand
CAAATCCAGATCGAGGTCGTCCTGCTGCAGCGGGTTTTGGTGGAAAGCAAGATCCAACTGCTGTGACTGGAAGAAACTTAGCCAAGAAAGTAGCAACTTACAATCCATTCGATAGAGAAGGTGAAAATAAAGATGATTCTTCCCCAAAACCTGATGACTCACCTAAAGACAAACCATCCGATTTAGAAGCGGGTCACAAGAAGAGAAGAGAAGGACTTTTCTCTAAGAGAAAACGAGGATAATTACGCCTGGGCATCGCTACCTTAGGCACCGGTCCTCCCGAAGCGAACACGGGAGGACTCTTTTTTTATAAATAGAATAGCATCCAAAGCCAGGAGAAATACAATGGATATCGAAACAACAAAAAGAGACTTCAGTAATGTTCTCAGAGTTGCCTCTGAGATAGCAGGTAAAGGCACAAAAAAAGGAGAGATGGGTCTCGATGAAATCGAAGCAGTCCATCCCAAAGCAAATCAAGAAGTAGCAGAATCAAATGTTAGTCTTGAAGAAGAAGTTCATAATTTTGCCAATATAGTTCTTGATGAGCTACTTGCTCTAGAAGAAAGATTGGACTTTGAACTCATTGACGAAGACTTAGACTTTGCCATCGAAAATATAATTGATAATCTTCTTGCCGAAGATTGATTTTATCTAGTTTTTTGCTATAATATGATTGATTGGACTATACTATGTTTGAACCAAAACAGTTTTCGCACAAAAATGTAAAGGTAACTAGCGACTTACTCTCAGAAGACACTGAGAGTGGTCGTTATTATCTACTCGATAATGGTAAAAAATTACCTAGTGTCACCACCGTGACCGGATGGAAAAAGTCTACTTTCTTTGAGAAGTGGAGGCGAGAGAATCCTAAAGAGGCACGGCGTGTTACAAAAAGAGGTAATAAGATTCACTCAGTTATTGAAGACTATGTTAACAATCTAGAGATTGATGTAAAGAATTTACCTCCAATCGAAAGTCAACTCTTTCTACAAATGAAAGAGGAGGTAGATAAAATTGATAATGTAAGAGGAACTGAGTTAGCCCTTGCATCAGAAAATATAGGTCTTGCCGGTAGAGCAGACTGTATTGCCGAATACAACGACAAACTCAGCATTATTGACTTCAAAGGATCTACTAGAAAAAAGTATCGTGGTGGTATTGAGAATTATTTTCTACAAGCTACAGCGTATGCTCTTATGTGGCAAGAAATGACCGAAGAGTCAATTGAACAAATCACTATAATAATTGGTTGTGAGACAGGCGACACTCAGGTATTCAGTGATAACCCAGTGAACTGGGTTAGATCACTACGAAGAGAAATTGAAGATTATAGGAAAGCTTTTCCTCAAGTTGAATCTACTTCCACTTTGTTCTGATTTTTCTTCCACCCGATATACCATGTAAAAAATACCAGAATAGTTAATATAGCAGCCATAATAGAAATATTCATTACATTGACTGTGAGAACTGGAGACTCGCTCATGAGCAGAGTCTCTTGTTTCTCTTCGTCTATTGGATGTTCTACACTAGTAACTGTATTACAAGAGCTTAAAATTAAAATTAAAGGTATTAGATATTTCATTTCTTAGCAACCGCACTTCCAAAGTAAAATCCTACTATACTCAGTAGTATTTGTCTGTTCTCTTCAGTAAACAAGTATCCATAAACACTATGAAAAGCCACATCTTCTCCACCACCAAATATTCCTAAGAATGGTTGGTTTACTGTTTTTATTTCTACCACTGTTGGGATACCAAAGAAAGGAAGAATGAATGGTGCGAGTATAGTACCAAATAACACACAAAGAACAATAGTTCTTCTTACAATCTTACCCGCTTCTATACCAACTCTTGCAACTGCACGATCTTGATTGTCACTCTCGACCTTATTCTTTTCGATGAGCATCTCAAACTGCTCTCGACGAATCTCTCTCTGTTCGGTCATATACTTAAAAATGAAGCCCGTGAGAGAGCCTCCGATCATAGAAAGGAATTCTGTTGTCAATAATGTTTCGATCATCTCATCTCCTTCTGAATGGAGTTAAGGACGAGAGGGGATTTTTTCTTTTTCTCTTCCTCTTCTTTCTCACCTTAGCTATATCAATGGCTAAGTCATCATAACCATCTTCATGATCAATATAACCCATACCAGCAATGTTTCCCGCCCCTACCGTATTTGCAATACCACCTGCTGCATCTTGTTCAAGTAACTCTTTTTCTACTAGATGATCTAAAATTCCATTTATGATATAATCAGAATTTAAATTATAGTCATCTAATTCTTCTCGAAATAAAGTCAGTGCCGATGTAACAGACTTAAGTTTCGATGAAGTAGCAGGATTTGGTATTTGATCAAATAATCTTTTCATATAAATTATAAAAAGATCAAATGTTGTTATGGTTGGTGGTATCTCATCCACCGGAATAGTGAAGTAACCATCTCTGTCTATAATACCTAGTCTATAGGCGTTAAATGTAGTAAATGGTTTAGTTATATCTTGAAGAAATTTATATAGAGTGAACGATGATATTGTTTTACCCGTTATATCAGCCTTGTTCATAGAATTTCTCCAGTTCAGTTAATATTTTATGATTAACTGGAACTTGATTTAAATCAACCTCTGGTATATATGTAGGTAATTTATCAAGAAATGAAAGACATGTTTTAAGTATTGAGTGATATCTTTCCTCAACTCGAAAAAACAATATTCTACTAGAGGGAACCAAACCAAAAACATTATTGAAAATAATCAGGTGATTCAAAATCAATCTTGATTTCAAATCACCCTCTTGTTCATATCTACTAAAAAGTCTTTTTAAATATTTAATTCTATTGACATCTTCAGAGAACTCATCCAGATCTCTACATTCTGGATTCTCATAGTTACTTATTGCATAATCAAGAAATGTTTTAGAATTAAGAGGTTTCTGACCCATTATCACTTGCCTGTCTCACTAATTTCGCGTTTATTCTATAGAGGCCATTCATTCCGGGTACAACATTCATTTCTAGAAAGTACTCGGTTCCATCTGCAAAACCATTGGTTCTTTCAAACTCCTCGAATGGAGTGTCTATATTTTTTCCAAAGGTTCCACCGAATCTGTTAAGCTCAAATCTGTTAACACCTTCTCTGAGTTTGGTGTTTTTGTCATAATCAAAATCAAGACCAACTAAGTTTAACTTAGTCTTCAATGGACCGAGTTGTGTTCCATAATCTACAAATTCTCGTCTGAAATATGCATGTAAAAAGGCGTTAACTCTGTTCATATTATCATCTTGACATAAATCAAATATACCAGACCCGTAGTCTTTGGCAACTGAGTCTCCGTGTGTTTTAACAAAAGTATCCCCAAAGCCACCACCAAATGTGTGTTCGCCACTTTCGAAGATTTTTTGTTTTAGATCTTTATAACTTTTCATTTCTTCTCCTTGGTTAGCAAATCACTTGCTATGAGTATCATTTTGCTTACTTCTTTATGTATATCTTTTTTATACTTTGGATTTATTGTCTTAAATGCTTTTGTTTTTTCCAATTCTCTAGTTATAGTATCCCTACATTCTTTTTCATTTTTATCCATTCTTTTGGTTTGTAGGTATGACTCATTTACTTTTTTTTTGCTTTTCTTCTTCCAGCCACCACCACGCTTTTTATACCACTTAGAAGCCCAGGCATTAGCGTATGCTGATGGATAAACATCAAACTTACTTCTAGCTGCTGCCTTTGCTCTAGACCAAAGAGAGGGATTAGTTGGAACATTCTTCTCAAGCAATAACTCTTCTTTTAGATTTGATGTGGATCTAATAGCACGTTGCATTTCATCCGTTACAGATCTGTCTTCATCTTTAGTTCTTTCTGATATAAAAGTACCAGTATATTCTACATCATCAGCAACAGGAGATGATTTTCTCCATTGATGACATGACCAATATCTTGCTTTTGTTTTTGGTCCCGGACTATCGCAATTATGTCTTGCTCTAAATGACTTACGTCTTTTAGGTGAGTCTCTTTTGATTTCCATATTTGGATCACCAAAGTTAACTTTTACCACATTTCCTCTTTCATTCTTTACATAAACAGAGAACTTTTTGGGACCACCGGGTGTTCTGACAGGTTTATTTAACTTTTTCTTTGTCTCTTTTTCTTCTAAAATTTCTTGATCAAGGACTTCAATTTCATCTTGGTTCATAAAAAATTCTTTTGATCTTCTGGCATTTTCGTCAATATATTCTACCTTATAAGTTGAATTGGCCACTCGACTTATCTTTTCAACAAAACAAAGTTTTTCTTCAACTATTATTGTTGATCCTATTTCTAACTCTTTGATGTTCATGTAAGAATCCTCTATTTTGTTGGAAACATTAATTGGTTTATTACCAGTGCCTGGTCTGTCCTGTTTTGGATCTTTATTTTTCTTACTTCTCACTGCTGATGCAATAGCTGCTTTACCACCCTGACGCCTGAGCTTTGCAGCTTTTTCTGCAGATAAACATTTTGGTTTACCCTCACCGGGTTTAGAGTCCCCACACTTACCAATCCGCTCACCCTTAGTGCTATAGCGATCCCATCCACCTTTACCGACTCCACCTTTACCGCCTTTACCAAACCATGCACCAAGGCCAGAATCTTTGTAAACTTCGTCTATCTTCTTTCTAAATCTTTTCTTATCCATATCAGGTCCGTTTTAATTTCTGCTAGGTCTGCTCTAATTTCCATTCTAAAATTTTCTGCAGTATCCAGTCTCTCATCTAAACTAATTAACTCTCGTTCAATGGTTGATATTCTAAAATCATATTGAGTGTCTTTTGACGAGACTGTCCAAACTAAACCAACTATTGTAGAAAACCAACCAACTATTATAGCCAAAACAGTCAATGAGCTTTTAAAATCATGAGCCCTTATATCTGTCTTCTGATTTTCTTCTTTTTCTGGCATATTCTTTTCCTTGGTTGATGAACTTGGAAACTACAGATTTTTGACCCGGTGTAGATTTAGCATAATTAAGCAAAAGCTCAAAAGTCCCTTCCTCACCAGCACCATGTTCTTCTTTCACGGAAACTTTATTATCTCCCCTGTTAGAAGAGATATCACGTAATCTAACATTTCCATTACCATTATTTAGTGGATTGTGATCTCTATGATCAACATCTTTACCCTTTAAGGCAGATTTTCCATATTTTTTTATATATTTTCTTCTAATATTATTTCTTGCAGCACGACGCTTCTTTTGCGTTGGACTTGCATGATATTTAGCTTCTTCTTTATAATTTCGTTCCTTTTCCTCTTGAACTGGGGCTTGTTGAGCACCGGGAGGTGCTAATGGAACACCTCCCATAGCAGGATCCATAGGCATCTCAGGTGCAGGTGGTTCGGGTATTCTAATGGCAGAACCATCATAAAAATTCATGTCCTTTTCAACCTCCACATAATAACTTCTATTGTTTACTCTTACCTTAGTAAAATTACCACCAGATATTGAACCAACAGCGTCCAAGTTTATATTTTCTATTATAATTGACTCTGGATTAACACCCAATAAAGTAAACAGAGACATTAGTAGAGATGGTGATGATTCCATTACTTGATTATATGCAGTTCTAGCATCATTAACATTCTCAGATATATTTAAAAATTCAGTTATATTTGGAGTTTCATCTTTTTTACTCACCATATCCATAATTTTATCAAAATTAGATTCACCCATTTCAGGACTTAACTTAATTTTTAAACTAGTTTCTCCAGTGAGTCTCTTTATGTGTGTCTCATCTAATGGACACATCTTTAAATTAGTCCCATCACGGGACATACTCATTAAAGTATTTGCCGCTGCTGGACTACCTACACCATATTTTTCAGTGCCAGACAAACCCTCTACTACAACCATCTTTTCAAAAACTTTAGATGATTCTATAATACTTTCTAACATTGAAATTATTTCTTTTTTGGTATTTTCACTTGAGTTTATATTATATTTTTTACTTACTTCTGCTTGACCCTGAAACAAAAGTTTTTCTATCTTTTCTTTTAGTTTCTTTAAATTTTTCATGGTTGATTTTTCTTGATTTTCCATGAATTCGCCAACTTTTTGCATACTATAACCAAACAGAGTTTCTGCTTCCGGATTGATAATTATTTTCCTCATATCTTCAATTAATGCAACATTATAAACTTTACCATCCATTGAGTTGATTATCAAATCAGTCATTGGTGCTTGTAGAGTTGGAGCACCCTGCGACCATTCCATGCTTGTATCATACGATTCATCTGGGGTATTAACAATGAATTGATCTTTTACAAATTCCCCAATTTGCTGAAAAGCACGAATAGATGAGTCCATTAATGTTTGACTCTTACCAAACATTCCTTGTATTGCATCGACATTAACTTCTTTACCCATTGCGGTATTGGCAACTAAGGCTATACCTTGTGCTATGGAGTCTGGTGCATGATCCCAATCTGGATAAGTGGAGCTTGGATCTAATTTATCAATACCATCTTTAGGGTAATCATAATGATCTGATCTTATTACTTCTTGTTTTGGTTGCTTCTTTTTTGGTTGAACACCTAGTAGTCTATTTGATGTCTTAGAAGCTTCAAAATCGTCCTGTGCTGCTATTTCTTGTGCCACGTTTGGTGTTACCTCCGGTTTGGGTGGTTGTCCTGGTGCTTGTCCATAGAGAAGTTCATGTCTTCCCTGTTCGAAATCATTTTTTGGTATAAGTCTAGTCTTACCATCTTGACTCGTTCTAACAATGACCACGGCACTCCACGGATTACTACTTTGTCCCTGTTTCTCTCGTTCTCTATCGGAACCCTTCCTTGCTCGATCTACTTCTTTTTGCCCACCACCTCTTGCTCTGGCTTGCTGAACTGCTCTTTCTCTAGTTACGGTATTTGCTTTTGTAAACTCAATCAATTCATCTTGAAAAGATGAATCTATCCAGAGGTCTTCAGTCATGTGTAATAATGTTTCGTTCATTTGCATTTCTCTATTATCTATTTATAAAAAAAGAGGAGGCGTTTTTCAACGCCTCCTTATTTTGCTTCACTGGTGTTCAGTAGAGGTTAGTGCTGGATCACCTCCCGTCTGTGTGCAAAAAGAGCAACAAATACAGCGAAGCTGAATACTTCACGTATATATTTGATACTGTTTTTGAATACTGGGGAGGGTCAGGGTCATTTTTTTAGTTATATCGAACATATCTGTTCCCTTCATTAGTATTTATGAAACCTAACATTTCAATCCGGAGTTTTAAGGAGTTTATATCCTTTGTGATGATTCCGGACCCCCTTCAAAGTTCCATACATCGCTGCCTTATTTAGGTTCTTTTCTTTACAAAATCTAGAAAAAACTTCAACAATTTCTAATTTATTGTCAGGATTTAAAATTACGTATTTTGTAGTTTCGTGAAGATACTCTGGTTCTGACTCCCATTTTACGTATCTACCACTCATGACAAATTTTCCGCCATGCTCTTCTAAAAATTGCTTTTTATATAATTCTTTTCTAGCGTCCTCGTTTACTCGAACCCAAGTTCTGGTATTTACTTTATTAATATCCTGTTTTATTAATTGTATCATTCCATATCCTTTACTATTTCAAACAAAGTTTTACATACAAAATACGAATCAACTATATCTGTTACTGGATTATTTAGACTTACCATCTTCATTTCAGCTATCAAATCTACTCTGGTCTCTGTGTAAAATGCATCATACATCATATGTTTAGTCGCATTTCCTTTACCAGTTGCTTTCTTTTTTATTGTAGACGGATTTATACATTCTAGTGGTATACCAGATTGATATAATTTATATTTAAGAACTCCTGTATTTTCTGCTATATTGAATACTCTTCCAGTTGCGTTATATGCATAATTTTCTATACCAATATAGCAAGATCCAGTGCATATTCCATGTGCCCAATCAGATATACTGTCGTGTCTTTGCTCTTGTGAATTATAAGCATCAAAGTTTTTACCAAAAAATCTACCCAAAAACACATCACAGTATTTTTTAGTATCAGTTAGATAATGAAAAATACAATTTTCATAGGTCCATTTGTCGCCTATATGACAACAAATTGCAGGGCCTCTTAAACTATAGTCTATACCACAAAGAACTTTATACTTCATAAAAATATATAGGCGCCCATAAGGACGCCTATATGAATAGAGATGATCCAGCAAACCTCTGTATACTCTATATATAGATTTTAATTCTCGAGTATACTCACTCAGATGGTGCTGGAGTGTTTCGAGTAACCCCACGACGAACTCCCCGTGGATCTGTCATCTCTGCACGAACAGGACGCATCTCAACTGGTTCAACAACAACCACACGTTCTGATGGTCTCCAAGCACTGGAAATCATGTTAGCAGTCCACGAAATACCATGAACGGTGTGTGGAAGAACTGCAAACACAAGGAACCAGAGTCCGAGTGAAAGACCAAAGAATCTCTTACCGAGCCATCCCCAAGGACAGCATGAAGTTGAACACATTTCTGCTTTATTAGCCATTTTATATCTCCTTTATTAGATTCAGAAACCAAAAGTAATTACACTACGAGCAACCCACTGTCCACCACCGCTACCGGCGCGCCATCCAGTGTTGTCCGTTACAAAGTTTGATCCAAGAGTATTCATAGAAAGACCAACACTGTTAGTCCATACTATATTATGTCCTAGATCATAGTTACCACCAACCGTTAGAAGGTTGAGGTGTCCGTCATACTCACCAAACTCCCATTGAGCAAATCCTTGGAAGTCATCGGTGCATTGATACCCAACAGTGGAAACCAATGACCAATTGTTAAAGTCTTCACCTTCGTTATTGATGATGAAGTCAACAGATGCGTCCCAAGGACCGCTGACGTAAGCACCACCTGCGGTCAAGTTGTTGACCGTTTGCGTCCCAACAGAGTTGCTCGCAAAAGCGCCAGTAACAGAAAGACCATCGCCAATATAATAGCGCCCACTAATACCGAGGGCGTAATTATTACTTCCGACTCCCCCAAGGTTGTCAAAACCGTTGTTGTAGAAGGCGCTGACTTCGATATCTCCAAACGATCTGAAGAGTTCAACGCCGTCTCCTCGACCCTGACTGAATGTGAGGGCTGAGACGCTATAGTTCTTGGTTGTGAGATGGGTTGGGTTGTCAACGAATCCTTGGTAGAAGTCTGAGACGAACCGTCCAACTCGGATGTTGGCAAAGTCGAACATGCGAAGAGTGATGTTAGCATCAAGAAGATCGAAACTACCAGTGGAATCACTCCACTCACCAGAAAGCTGGTACGACATTGATTCATTAGTCATATCTCCTGAAAATTCGAGTCTTGCACGCTGAACGAAGAAACCATTCTCTGCTGGAAGGTCACCACCGTTTGAGTACTGCCAACCTGTCTGAATGAAACCACCGAGGTTCATTGACATCCAGTCTGGCTTAAGTGATGCACGAGTAGCTGCATCAATTTGCACTCTATCGAGTGCATCCATGTCCTGTCCCACAGCAACTCCGCTGAGTGCAAGGGATGCAATAATAGCATTGATCATTTTCATTTTTTTCTCCTTATGATTTAGATCAGTTTGTTAAGTCTACGATCTCGCAAGAATTCCCAGAACAAGCCATTGTCTGAGATCCAGAAGTGTTATCTTCTTTCTCATACTCTCCGAGGCCGCTCCAGTCTACATCGACTGGCATTTTCTTGAGCATATCTTCGTACTCATTCCAAGTACAATCCTGATAGGGTGCTTGACGATATGTGTGATCACTATGTGGTAAGAATGAAATTCCAGAGATCTCATCGAAGTGATCATACACCCATCCACCCACGGTAGGCCATTCTTCTTCCCGAACTGTAATCGTGACGGATGGTTTATGCTCACACCAGTGCCGTTGGTAAACTAACCACAGTTCGAGTTGTTCAATCGCAGTCATCTCATTACGAGTAATGCAGTTAGGAGGAGACTGAACAGGGAAGGAGAACACAGTGACATGATCTGGTTTCATGACATCTGCTTCATGTGGAAATCCCTTGTCCTTCATAAACGAACACAGGGGATCCTTGTTATCCGCACGCACTGTACGGATGTACTGTGCGTTGTGACGAGCGTGAATACCAGACGCTGCGTCGGTCAACTGAGAAACGGTTCCAGATGGTTTCACGCAAGTGATCGCGGCAGACTGGGGAATACCGAGAGTATCAGCATGTTCCTTGTTTACCTTGATCGCTTCACTGCGAAGTCTCTGTAAAGTTAAATTCAATCCTTCTACCTTTCTCGTAGTTTCACAGTCCATTATACCAGTAAGTGACACACCAAGCAATCGTTCTTCTTCACAATTTTTCTTCCATTCAGAACCAAGGAATCGGAAGTTAAGAAGAGTTGACTGCCATGTACCGAGAATAGTGGCAAGTTTTACCTTGCGTTGTAGACTCTTACATGTGTCATCTTCGCGGACAATGACTTCCGTGAGATTACAGAACTCACGGTCACGAAGAATGATTTCAGAGCAAGGGTTGGTTCCAAACAACTGGTCCGAGTCGCGGGTTCGGTATTCTGGATCCATCTTGGTTCTGAATGAGTTTGCCTTTTCAACCTGCTTTTGTGCTGCTTCACGGTTGAAGATTCCACGTTCACCACTCTTCGACTTATACAGAGCAGTCCATTCTTCCATGAATGTACCAGGCTCTGGTTTTTCCTTGTAGGAGACAGAGTTGTTCGCAAGGGCCCTTTGCGAATCTGCCTCCCACCATGCACCACTCTTTGCATCTCGCATTCGCTCGTCCGTCAAAGAAGAGAGAGAGATGAGTGCTGATCGACGAACACCTCCGACAACAACAATCTCCGCAATCTTGCAGATGATATCGTGACATTCGATAGAAGTAAGTTTTCTACCTGCTGCTTTTCGGAAAGTGTCAACGGTGAATCGGAATAGGTCTTCGAGCGGCTCTGGGCCAGAGGCTCTACCTCCAAAAGTCTTAAGGCGTGCGCCGGCAGGACGAACTTTGCTTGTGTCCCATTTTGGAACTTGACCTCCAATGAGAAGGCTAAACAGTTCTCTATAGGCTTTCGCCCAACCCATCTTTGAATCTTGGACAATAATAGTCGTATCACTGTCTTCAAACTCCTCTGCTATCGTCGGCAGGGTTTTAATGAGGTCGCGTTCTACGGAGAACCCGACTCCAGTTCCGCACATGAGAATGTACAGAATCTCATCAAACGACTTGACTTTGGATGCACTAACGTAGGAACAATTATACCCTGCAACATTGTCCCTCTTAAGAGCCTCGCCTGCGGTCATAAGCGCCCGCATAGACGGCATAATCTCTAGATTCGTTACGGCAGTTTCTAGTTCTTTTCTTAGCTTTTCTGGTACTTCATAGTTACATTCGTTCTTTAAATGTTCTTGGAAAAAATTGAAATACCTAGCAACAGTCTCACTCCACGTTTCTCTTCTTCCTTCCTCGTCTAACCATCTTGAATATCGAGAAAGGTGAATAAATGATTGATATAAACTAGGCAACTCAGACATATAGTGAACTCCAATTAATGTAGATATGATAATATATATCACTTTTACTTGCATGTCAAGCGAGCAAAAGTGATATATTTTCTATTGTGTTGTTGGAGCTTCCCAGAATTCAAAGTCACCTTTGTTATATCTCTTTAGAGTTATAAACTTAGCAACTCTGTCTGTTGCAGCCGAATCATTTAATGGGAATGATGCTTCGGCTGTTCTTAGAGTTCCACCACTTGGACTGTCAATTAGAGTTCTATACTCAACCTTTCTAGCCTTTCCAGCATTATCTACCGTATAATCTCCATCCCCATCAACAATCTGGAATGAACTTCTTTCATATACATGCCATCCCACAGAATTACCATTTATTGCTAGGGACATATAAATTGCGACATATGGGGCATAATTTTCTTCATATCCATCCACCGCATGTTCATGTGTTGTTGGGAATACAGGTGCGAGAGCAGAATCATATTTCTCAAACATAACATAAATTTCAATTGGATTAATTGTAATTGATCCAGATCCTGCGGTGTAGTTACGAATATTATTATCATATATCGCGGTGTTTATTTTTGGTCCCTCTGCTGGAGTAAATTCCCACTGCACTATAGTACCTTGTACTGAACCAGTAGTAAGAGGACATCTAACACTCAATCCAGATTCAGTGATTGCAAAAAGTTTACCAACCGCATCTGATTGTCTTTTCCAGTTTGGCTTTAGGAATGACCTCAACTCAATATCAACCGTTTCATTTTCATCTAGCAAGCTTGCCTCCGCAGTGCTAAGTTGACCGAGAGAACCGGGAAGAGGTAAGAAGAAAGTAGGCTCAAAATGACTTGTTTTTACCACAATTTCTTTGAACCCATCAGGCGGAGTAGACGGAGTTCCATCCTGTCCACCAAAAGCACTATTACTAGAGAAGGTGAATTTCCATTCAGAAAGTGAAATTCCTATACCACTTGGAATAACATTAGGGGAAACTCCATACTCCCACCCAGAAGAACCACTCATTCCTACAACTCTCATTCCTATCACATAGTCCTTTAGGTAAGTTACGGCATCAGCTATACCACTAAACTCAAAACGACCGGATAACGGATTTGCTGCAATACCTGCAGATGCACCATATAATACTTTAGAAACTGTTACCTTACTAAATTGTATTGGATCTGAAGGAGACGGCTCAAGGATGCTACCAAGCATCGTGTTATTGTTCGCCGATGTTTGAGTAGTCTTTATGATTTCACTATTTTTTCTTTGTCCTATATTATAAGATTTATCTGTGCTTGTTACTGTATCTTGTGGAATTCCACGCTGTTCTAGGGGTGCTCCAACTATGATGGAGTCTTGTTCTATGCCGGAGTCTATGATTGGATCATCTTCCGGTTGTGACTGGAAAGTATAACCTGCATCTTTAAGCACTGCACCAAACAGATAGTGACCGGCAGCTGAACCTGCATTTCCTGGCTCAACACAATCACCAAGTCCATTAACACAGTAGTTATGCGAAAGGGCACCTGCAGCATTACCTGCTATGTAAGTTACACCCTCCAGTTCAGACTCAATCCTACCGTCATCCCATCGTAGCTGGTTAGTTATAACATCCCAATTTATTTCATCATCGAAAGGATCATCTTCAGATGGACCACCAATTATGACTGGAATGTCTTCTTCTGTAACAGAATCAATCATCTCAAGTCTAGACCCTGCAGACTGAACTCTAGTTAGAATACGATGTTCTACTGGTTCATCACCACCAAGTTGTAATAAGTGTGTACTATTTCTGGTATTTAATAGTCTACCGGCATTGGTTGAAAACCCTACTTGACCGGGAAGACCTGCGGTTGGATTTTCCGCAAATGTTCTGTATTCACCGTGGTTTGTGTCATTAACTATTTCACTGCAATCAAAACTACTACTACAATTGACACAATCATATGTTCCTTCGACCACGACGGGCGTTGGCGGATCGGGGAGGTTCCCTATCGTTACCAAGTGTCCTCTACTTATTTCATCCTGAAGAAGAGGCACATAATCAGTTCCATTAAAGTATCGAAGAGTTACTCTATAGGTTTTATCTCCATCATACCAATTTTGACCAGCAGGTGGTGTCTCACGTATACTTTCGAATGTCAATTCGAGATTAGTTACCTGACACAAACTTCCTACATTGTATTCATATATTACCAGAGCAGGGTCTGGTGCTCCACAATTTTGTTTACCTGACGGGCATGTTTCGGGTGTACATACAACATCACCACAAACATTACACCCACCAGCTTGTCTTAATAGAATGTTTTTCTTATCTTGGATGGATATATCAATATTACCCGAGAGGAGATCTTCATTTTTCGTATTTTTATCTCCCCGAACGCCAGGTGAGATTGATTTTAGACCCGAAAGAGCTATTACGTCTAATCTGTTATTATATGCGGCCGCTTGTCTCTTAGTAAGTGCTGTTGCAGTGGATAAAGTAAACTTACCCTGATTTAGGAATGTTGTCTGGGCAGTGGTCAGGAAGTCTCCTTCTGCTACTCGTGAGGTTCCACTAGGAGGTAGTTCATCAACATTTACTTTACCCAGCCCACAGCCGTCCACACAACATTGATTACAGCCTCTTTCAGTACAGAAGTATTTCGATGTTCCTGGATTACCAGCGGGATCGAGACAGAAGTCAAGAACTAATGGGCCGGAGGGGTTGTTGGGGTCGAGTCTTGCCTTATCCACACAGGAAGGGATCCCGTCATCTGCACAACACGCCCAGCGAGGAATACATTGTTTCTCACAGTCTTCCTTGGTGGAGTATAATTTTACACCGAGTTCATCCCAATTATACTTAGAGGCTTCACATTCATCTATTTCTTGGCAAAGACAACCCTCGGTCGCGGAACCGTTACACCCGAGCGTTCCACAATCAGTCGAGGATGGGTCGTTCGGGTCCCCAAGCTTGGAGTCCGAACAAAAGTAAAATACACCCTCGCCGCAGTTGGTACAATCATCGGTCGGTTCGCCAGGATCTTCACATTCAGAAGCTCGACAAAGCTGGAAGCCTTTTTCACATTCTTCCGGGGTCGAGCATGGATCGCAACATTTTTTACCGCAGCCTGCACTACAGTCGGCTAGGCTACTACACTTACCATCTCCTGCGGAACAGTTACCGTCACCATCCACCGTTGGATGCCAACATACGTCCCCTCCGTTTTTAAAACATTGTTCCTGTGTGATGAGTGAGCAAGTCGGGTCATCCTCGGTCCCCGCGGCATCGCGATTACAACATATTCCTAAGTCATCGATATCAGGACAACACTCAGAATTAACATCTTCACATATATGTTCTCCATCAGCACAGGGATCCTCCACTGTTACACACAGAGAAGTGGTTCCGTCCGATCCTAGATAAACTTTAATTCTTGATGTACCAGATGGTATATGATAAGTCTGTAAGTCTGATGGTGTACCAAGGCTAATAAAATCATCATTAGCATCAAAGGAGGCATCCGCACCTTCGCCTATACCAAAACTTGCAGCGGTCATACCAGCATATAATCTTGTTTCGCAGTCCCCTGCAGTTGGTCTAAAAGTACTCCTATGTCCCTGTAGCATACATCAATCCATTCATGTAGTAGGTGATACGAACTGTACGAAGTTAATTGCGAGAGTGTGGTTAGATGTTGAGTCTATGTCCTTGAAGGTAAACGCACCCGCACCGGCTCCACCCGCTGGGAATTCTATCTTTCCGGGTGACGGGAATCCCTGAGAACTTACGAATGCGTTGGTGAAAGACTGAATTCCTCTCTTGTAGGAACCACTAGGAACATTCCAAGTTACAGTATTTCCATTCTGTATTACGTACAATGTAACACCATCTCCAAGTGTGTCCATATTATTTATGACAACTTCAGTTATGGTCTCGTCTTTACTTGGTTTAAATAT
>Ga0098038_1000634_pt1 | contig 15480 bp, 14 predicted proteins | sample 5B_taG_FD_75051 | JGI IMG/M metagenome (GOLD analysis project Ga0098038, IMG submission 75051) | Marine viral communities from the Subarctic Pacific Ocean - 5B_ETSP_OMZ_AT15132_CsCl metaG | ecosystem: Environmental > Aquatic > Marine > Oceanic | place: Pacific Ocean | collected 2015-01-08 | reverse complement strand
GTATCCTCTAAAGAAATCCTTTTTCATCTTAGCTGGTATTCCATTTAAAGACCATATAAACTTAGGTGTTAAGGTTTCATCGTATGTAGACTCGATATTATCCATCTGTTCTTGTAATTCTTCTGCCTTACGCCATTGTTTTCTTTTCTTTGCAGTATCAATTCTACTATTTAAGTTCGTTTTTAAACCTCTTTTGCTTGTATGTTGAGGTCTAAGACTTCCTAATAGGTAATTATAGTAATATTCTAAGGCAATCTCTGGGTTAATCTTTAATTCTTTAGCGTAATTTGTTATTTCCTGTACGTCTTTGATGATAAATTCACTTGCTTCGTTATCATTCTTAAATTTTCTGTCCCTACCCCTCTTAAAATCATGTCTGAATCTTAATTTAATACCCTCAGCGTGTCGTGAAATAATATCCCTGAATATGATTGCCTTATCTTCTGATTTACTTGGCATTTTACCAGACTTCTTAGCATCTATAACTTCTTGTACCTTATAAGACCACTTCTCTAAAGTACGTTTTTCTATTTCAGTAAAGTTTTCTTTCTTACCTCGTTCTTTTCCAGCGTTAGCTTCAATCTTTCGTGCTATTTTATAGATATCTTCCCAAGGAATATTGCCTTTCTCTTCTTTATGACCAGCTTTACGCATTGCGTCTTCTAGTCTCTTGCCTATTCTGTCAAGATTAATAGCACTCCAAGCATCCATTGTGTCACTTAATCTTAATTCTCGCTCTACTTTCTTAGAATACCTACTAATAGGTTTAGGTGTTGAGTTTTCAGTTATTGGACTATTTGAAAAGATATGGTCAAATGTCCTTTGTATCTTCCTACCTTCTTTACCAAGTCTTATTTCAAAGCCAGATTTCCCTTCAGCGTTAGGAGGCTGAATACCTTCCCATATAAAATCTTGATAAGGTTCTCTATCTGCTTTTGTTGAGTTATCCTTTACCTCGCCTAAGCTCTTTCCCTTAGAAGTTTTATACTGATGTTTATTCATAGCACTTTTTACTGCCTTATAATCAACTGAGTAATACATCATCTTAACAGTAAGATTGTTTCGTGCTATATGTCTTAATAAATCTTTATTCTTAAACATAGTCTCATTCAGCTCTTTCATTACAAGCCTCATAGATTCATAATTGAAATGCTTTAGTGGGTCTAGGTTTAATTCGTTTTGAGCCATTTTATGAGCAATATCTTGTATAGAACTCATAGTTTCTGATTCAGTTTTAAAAGGTCTTATTGCATCTTGAATTTCTTCTACGTTATGTGGTCTTCCTCTTTCGTGATTATATCCAAACAGTCTATTATTTAACATAGCTAAATGGCTATACTCGTTAGAATATTTAAGGTCATTCAGTCTTGGCTTTCTTACTTTCCCATCTTTTGGTTTCTTAAAAGGAACAACTTGAAGATTCTTAAAGGCAGAGCGAAATACAATATCTACCATTTCTTTTGGAGTAGCCATTGTATAGTAATTGGCACTATCAGCAGTTCTACTGTGAGCTTCAGTACCTATAACATAATAACCCCAAGGGTCTTCTAACCATTTTTTACTGGTGTTTCCTTTCAATCTAGCATAAGGTTTTCCGTCTTTATTATGTATTAAAATGTCAAGTTTGCCTTTCCTATTTGTAATAATATCTGCAATTACAGTATTCAGGAATTGTTTAGCATTAACAACTTGTCCTAATCCATCTTTACCAATAGATGCACTTTTTCCAGCTTGTCTTAAAGCACCTGGCATAAATGGAGATAAGGGATTATTATTAATATAGTCATTTATAGAAAAACCTAATCCAGGTTCTTCTGGAACTACGCTTTTAAATAACTTATTGTATTTTTCGCCTTTGTTTTCAAAAAATACTTTCTTTCCTTTAACTTTACGCTCTAAGAAAGAATCATGCTTAGTTAAGTCATTCATATATTTGTGAGGCAATCCTTGATAAAAGAATACCTTATCTCCATCAACGTCAGCACCATCAATATAGAAATGGTCTCTTGCTCTCATGTAGGTTCCCCAATTATCTAGACCTACATTAGATTCTATAAAGCCATCGAATAACAATCCTCGTGTACCAGAAATAGCGTTAGCTGGGACTCTCATAACAGCAAACATAAGTTTCTGTCTCATTCTACCCTTAACTTCTTCAGTACCTTTACTGTTCTTGTATTGTTCCCAAGCTTCGCCTAATTCAATCTTTTTATCACCATGTATCCAGTCTATTTTCATTTTTCTATGACTGTGCCCTAACATAAAATGACCTACCTTCTTAGGCTTGGTAAGTTTTCCATCTTGCCAAAAACGATATTCAGCGTTCTTTCTTACACCGCCTGAAGATAATTCCATTACAGGGTCTACACCAGCTACCCAGCCACTTCCAGAATTTTCCCATCTAGGATGTGTGAATCTTTTCTGTCTATATATATGCACAGCTTTTGCATACAGATTGGCATTTAATACTGAGGATACAGGATGATAACCAGTATCCACGTAGTGTCGCTCAAAATTATTAGCATAGTCTCTAAGCTCCGTGAACATCTCCTCACCACCTATCTCATCTTCATACTCCATATTCTTTATCTTCTTAAAGATTTCCAAATTGAGAGCTTTATTAAGTGGGTGTAAGGGGTCGTTTATGATTTCTACAAAATGTTTATCGCTTATTTTGGATATATCAAAACCTTTAGGTGGCAATGCACTTGGTGTATCCTTTAAACTGTCTATGTATTTTGTTGTAATAGGGTCGCCTTCAATAACTTCTTTATGCACAGCACCCATAAAGCTTTTAAATCCTTCCCAAGACATAGTAAGCTCATCAAAAAATGTATGCATCTGTTTTTTAATACTAGTTGGTTCTATGGAATGCTTATCTCCATATACACCAGGATTTATACGGAAGTCTTCTATTCCTATCTTTAAAGAAGGTGTTCCATCGTACCCATCTAATTCAAAGACAGACTTTTTGCCTTTTTTCTTTGCTTGTCCTTTAAAAACCTTAGTGTTTGTAGGTAGGGCTTTCGTAGCTGAAGTAACCATTATCATGGTATTCTTGTCCTTCATTAAAGCATCATAAGCTTTATCACCAGGATGCATACCACCTTTAACCATGAATAAGCTACCATCTGGAAATTCCACAACAACACCTGGTTTTAAATGAGACATTTGCATTTTTTTAAAACCTTCTGAGTCTATCATTCTTTTGTATAAATCAGAATGTGCTATTACCCAGCCATCTATCTTGCTTTCCCAAGCCATCTCTTTAGGATTGCCATTTTTATCTAACACCCAATATGTCTCTGGGTCTTTCTTATCAACGTTTAGCCATTGCTTAATCTTCTTATTAGCATCACCAAGTAAGTTTTTCTCAGCTTCTATAACAATAACATTTAATTCATCGGTATTGTTTGTTAAATCTTTATATACTTCCTTATCAAGAGGAAAGAAATTTTTACTAGCCATTGAAGATTCACGTTTGTTCCTACTTTGTGAATTTGGGAATCCATAGTTTTTCTCGTAAAGATAATTCGATTTGAAAGCCTTATTATATAGGTTCTCCAGTTCTGGAAAATCCTTTTTCCAGTCTTTACCAAAACCCATATCCTCAGCCCATTTATTCTTATCGTATTCAATGAACTTTTTATAAGTCTCTTCTTTCTTTTTATCGCCTTTTGTTACTTCTTTAACGATATCCTTTACTGTGACCTTACCTGTATCTTTATGGTATCTGTATATTCTTTCTATACCCTTATCTTTATTAGGGATTTTTAGGTATTCATCTGACTTATTTAACGTCCTCATTAAATCAAGCCAATGCCCTTTTTGCATTGCTGGTGTTTCTTCAAACGTGATAGGGTCTCTTACTGTTGAGTATATTTTCTGAGAAGTTACACCTCTTTCGTTCCCTACGATTATTTCAGAAAAGTCTTTAACGATAACATCCTTACCCCATTGCTTTTCATATATTACCTCATCTGGAGACTTAGGGCTGAACCCTGTTACTCTTTTCATTAGCCTGTTAAAACCTGTTATGGTTTCAACTTTGTCTTGTATTGTATTAACTGATATAATAGGTCTTAATATGCCATGAGACATTTGCTTGAAAACATTTGTTACAGAGTTTTCAAGCTCTGGAGTTATATCAACTTGAGGATATTTATTTCTAAATCTTGTAAGGTAATCCTCTGTTAATTTTGATTTAGGTTTTCCAAAAGCGTCTTCTGGCTTAATTGCATGAAACCATTCTTTAGCATCGTTTAATAATTCCTTTCCATCTACCCCAGCTTTCTCAGATTGTTCAGCCATACCAATCATAAATCTTCTCAACATTGGAATGGCAGTAGTTTCTGCTTGTTCCAATATCTCCTCTTCAGCTTTCATAATATCATCAATAGTAAGCTTCAGCTTGTCCTTTGGAAGTTTTTCAAAATATGATTTGATTGCCTTTTCAAGTGGGTCAGCTAAACCACTTTCTACTAATTTTCTATCTTTAGGAGTTAATGACTCGACAATTTCTTTATCTATGCCTTCAAGTGTCTTATCTGGAGTCTTCATATCTCTCATAACTTGAGTCATTTTAGTTGTCATTGCTTGCTTTTCAGCAAATTCATGAGGAAGGGACTCTAATACTTTTGCTTTAATTTCTGCTATTTCAAAATTTTCAAGTTCGCTTGTCTTTTTATCAAGTAACTTTGAAGTTTCTTCTATCTTTTGATTAAACCTACTTTCTAATGCCTTACCTAAAGTAGCTGAGGGTCCACTTATATTTTTAGTAGCTCTGTCCCAAAAGTCTCCTATATGAGAAGAGTAAGACCTTTTTACTAATGTTTGAGCATCTAATGATAGTTCTTTAAAACCTTCACTACGTATCATATCAATGAATTCTACAGGTTCTTGTTCAAACTTACCCTCAGCGTTTCTTCTATTAAATTTATTATAAAAATCAGCAGACTCTTTATGTGCAAAGCCATGAGCTTGTGAACCAAAAAATGCCCCTAATGCATATTCGTAATATTGTGTAGCAGTTGGAGCACCATGCATTGTTGCCATTCCACCTTGAAAACCAGCTCCTATCATACCTTTAAAAATAGGCTCCCTATTTCTATATACTGTATCAGCTAAATTCTTTGAATGTTGCCATAAGGATTTTCTTCCAGCTTCTCTTACAACAGGATTAGCATGGTTTACCATTTGACCTATTTTCATAAAGTTACCCATACCACCAAAGAATCCACCAGCTACTGCACCAAATAAGAAATTATCTACTTCATCGTCTTCTCCATTAAATAAACCACTAACTGTACTTGCAACAGCTAAATGTTGGGCTTGAAAGGCAGTATTGAAGAGCTTAGCACTTGTTTTTAAAGCCTCGCCTTTTTGCATATATCTACTAGCTTCAAAACCAGCTCTAGCTAAAACGTGCTTTGTTCCTTTCTCTGCTAAATCAGCAACTTGCATAGGAACAGACTTTAATGGAATATCGTATTTACCAATAGAGCCTATTTTTCCACCAGCTTTCATCGCTTTACCAGCAGTTTGGATAGCTGTTCCAGTTTTATAAACCCCTTGGGCTACTTTACCAGTACCCATTAATCCAAGCCGTGCTATTCCAGTACCACCCCCTGTTAGTACGCTACCAGCTAATGGTAATGCAAAGCCTAATAAATGCCCAGCACTATGTATAATGGATTCAAGTTCGTTTTGAGGCTCGTCAGACCAGCCACCTAAAGCAAGAGGACCAAGCATACCTTCCGTGAAACCAGAGGAGAACTGAGATATAACACCACTCCCCCTGGGTACTTCTGGAGTACCTATGCTCTCTTCAGACATAGGAATACTGTACAGCTTAGCGTGTTTACGTATATTCTCTACTTCATCTGGTCTATACGCTGTGGGTGAAAGCCTGTACGCATTTAAACGTAATTGCGTTTCGTAAGGACTCATTTATTACTTAGCGTCCATCCAAATAGGTCTTCCATACTGTTTATATATATCATCTTCTTTCATACCAAGGTCTTTCATTAATTCAATAACTTGACCTAATACATCTCTTTCTGGTTGGTCATCATAAAAGTCTCTATCCTTTACATAACCATGCACATTACCTTTCTTGTAAAGCTTAGCTAATGCTTTTATGGCTTTTTGAACTTGAGCATCCTTTACGTCACGCTTTCCTAATTCTCCCATTTCGGTTTCAACATATCCTCGCCCAGCATTTATGTAATCAGTCATATCGCTATCATCTAATCCACCATGAAAAAGCCCACCAGTTTCTTCTCCAGCTAGACCCAAAGCACTCGACATTCCTAATTCACTAAACCTATATTCTTCATTTGGCATTCTAGCTACCTGTTTTGCAAGGCTGTTTTCCCAAACACTTTTTTTAACCAACCAGTTTTCTTCCATCTCTGTTTTTAGCCTTGTCAGGTCTAACTGATGCTGATTAGCTATTTCTCTATCTTTTATTTGACCAGCTTCAGCAATTTTTGCCATCGTCTCAGTATGATTAATCATCATCTGATTATTCTCATTCTGTAAACGTTTATTCTCCATCTTCATTGCATTATTTTGTTCAGTTATCCATTGTTGATTTGCTAGGATAGAAGAATCCCTTGTGGCTTGAGTTTTCTTTGTATTTTTATCTAATTCAACTTGCATCAAGGCGTTCATTAGCTTCATTTGTTTGTCGTGACCTATTTTCTTATCCATTGTTTGGTTGTTACTGGCAAAGTCTAAAACTTGTCCTAGTATATTGTTAATTTGATTTTTTGGCATCTTTTCCCCCTAAGAATTTTCTATATTACTTATTTGAGCATCATAAGTAGCCATTTGAGCTTGATGACTATCCTCAGCATTTAATTTCGCTAAATGACTCTCAAACATTTGCTCGTTTTTCATATTAACGGCATTAGTTATTGTTCTATTAACATTTTCAGTTCTGCTAGTATCGGTAGCTAGATTACCAGTATTAAGTAAGCCACCAGCTTCAGCACCAGCTTTTTGATTGGTGTTAAAAATCTTATTATTAAGCTGTTGAGCCATTAAAGTTTTTCTTATGTCGTGCCTATCTTCAGCCTCAGCCATCATTCCTTCAACACCAGATACTGCTTTTCTTTTAGCATCTGCTGTTGTTCCACTATCCCACAATCCTGTTGCATCTCCAATCCAACCAACTAAACCTTCTCTTCCAATCGTAGTGTCCCAAATTTTCGAAGTTCCACCTATCTTTTTTTCACCAGCACTAGCTCCTAACGTTGCTCCAGCTACAAGACCATAAGGATTAAACCCACTTGCAAAAAATCCAGCAGTACCTCCTACTAACCCTCCAGCTACAGCACCAGCTTTGCTTTGCCAACTACTTGCCATTATTTCAACCATCCTTTTACGTTGTTATTCCATCTACCGAGAGTCGTGTTTTTTCTACCCATTCCAGCACCTACGCCCATTAAAGCCATTAATGCTAATGCCCAAGGACTACCAGAAACACCAGCAGTAGCAACTTCAGTACCAGTAGCAGAGCCTATACCAGCTCCAGCAGAAGTAGCAGTTTCTCCAATCGTAGCTAAGTTTGTAACCTGTTTACTTGGAAGGAAAGTTTGCTTTAAACCAGATAGTAAACCAGATTTAGGTGCTTCCACTCCAGCCAAACTGCTTATTTGGTCTTTAGTGAATAAAGAACCTACCTCTTTACCACCTACAACCTCTACGTTAGTTGGGTCTGCATACAACTTAACCATTTCATGACCATGTTTAGCCATCTGTTGTGTTTTTATAGCATTGTCAAATACCTTATAAGACTTCATAATATTCGCTAAGCTATGTACAGTATTATTGTTCTCTTGATTCTTTCTATCTTGATATCTCCAGAAATTGTCTACTTCACCTTGATATTGCCTTCTATTACTCATAATTACTTCCTTGTTATAGCTCTAAACGTGAATGATATATCCACTATTTCAAAATTTCCTATAGCATTACTTGAACCATTGTGTTGTATTTTAATTGCTACTTTCCTACCTATGGTCTTATTTGGGAACCGAAACGAAGCAGTTTTAACCTTACCACTTGTCTTTTTTAAAGCGTTGCCAAAACTCCATTCATTATTTGTAAAACCTGTAACAGCACCCCAATTAGAATCGTTATCTACTTTGTATCTAATAACAACGTCAGATGTTCCAGCTCCTTGCATTTTATACGATATATTAACTGCACTAAATTTTTTAGTCATTGAAGGGTCGCCTAAGTCAAAAGCCTTAGTGACTATCCTAGAATCCTTTGTAAAACTTTGTCTTGTTTTCGATGTTCTTTTTAGAAGTAAGCCCATATGAATTACCCAGCTTGTTGGTCTTGAAAGGCACCTGTTGGTAAGACTGCTCTTGTTTTATTTTTAAAGTTGGGGCTGTTATTGGCATTACTATTCACACTACTGCTTCCAGTCCCTATTTGTGCCCACATTAAATGACCTTCAATATCGTTCACAAACCCTGTTTTATGGTTGGAGGCATATAACTTATTGCTTTCGCTAAAAGCTCTTGTATTAAAGGCATATATAAGCGTTTTAGGGTTATTCTGTGTGTCTTTACATATATGAGCCTGGTTCCAATATGCATCGTAACCTACGTGAGTTCTCTCCCCATAAAAATCTTCCCATTCTGTCTTGCTTATAGTACTGCCTTCTAAGTTTTCTGTTAGCTTCTGAAGATTCTCGCCATTGAAAATATAAATTCCACTTCTTGTAATCCAAAATACACCATAAGGTGTTTCAGCTACTTGATTATCTCCACTTACACCACAATGATTTATTACTTGTTCGATAACTTCTCTTGTTTCTCCATTTTCTAAAATCTTCACACCCATAATGGTTAAAGACTTCTTCTTAAATTGCATTAATTTATTACCAGCTACTTTCAAACAAGTGATTTCATCACCATCATTAACTGTCGCTTCAATAAGATTATCAACACTTACAACGTCATAAGCTCCTTTGGATGATTTAAGAATCCCATCTGGAAAATAAGAAACAACATCGTCTACGCCTTTTATTCTTACGTTACCATAATAAGCCCTTCTATTAAAGATACAAGCAGTTCTAAACCCAGTACCACCTTCTCCGAACCCAACAGGATTTTTCCAATTAAGTTTATATTTATCATAAAATGAAATAATAGGATGACTCCTAAACATAGCAATATCACGTTCAGCAATCGCATTAGCACCAGTTGGGTATGTTACGTAGCAATTAAAAGTATTCTGATTGTTTGTTAAGGAGTGGAAGGCTTTCCAATCTGGAGAGTTCTGACTCCTCCACCCTCTCATCAAATCAACTTCCATCATTAAGAGAAGATTTCTTTCATCGAATTTTGGGAAATACCCATAAATTTCAATGCCTTTCAATCTTGCATTAACCATTCCAGCACTTCCATCGCCATTTACTAAATTTCCACCCATGCTCAAAGCCAATGCTAGTGAACAGTTATCTGCTCTAGCCATATGGGAATTGTTAGTCCCACCATTATTTTGATTTTGAGTGCCATTTTTAAACTTCTGAGGTCTACTTATAGCACCACCATGATAGATATATACATAATAATAACTAGAAACACTATTTCCATAATTTTCAAAAGAACCTACGTGTCTTTCAGCAGTTCCACCTGACATCGTACCATCCATAAATTCTACCCAAAGTTTCAAGCCACTCTCATGTGGAGTATTTGTCCCTAACTCTGGTGCTTCTACAGTAAATACCTCATGTTCTGGGTTAGTAGATTTAAAAATTCTATATTGAGTAAACCCACCTAATGTGTCATTGTTACCCATAGAGTAATGAGAAAATTCTCCGTTTAATGTTCCACCTGACGTAGTTTCCGTAAATGGAGTAGGTTGCATATCATCCGTGTAGTACCCACTTCCTGTATCAAAAGTCTGGTGAAGATATGTAACATTATTTAAATCTAAATGACCAAACCATTGTGGCTTTGAATTGCCAAAAAACATTTGGTCTGATACTTTTAAATACCCTTCCATATCTACAAAGACTAGAGGGGTGTTATATGTTTTCGTAGTATCTATTCTTAAATCAACAGGGTAATCAAGCCAGTTATCAGTACTTGGGCTGTAAATATTGGCTGTAGCATTTTCACCACTAATAACTACTAAATTAGAAGTGTCTTGACCAGTTGGTATATCGCTAACCTGAACCACGTTTGATTTAGTAGAATCAAAAGCTTTTATACCAAAAGGCTTTAGCGTATCTATATCTTGAAATACGTCAATCCCTGTTCCGTCATCTTTCCATGTATAACTAAATAAGTGGTCTGGTATACTGCCTTGAGCTTCTTGCTCTAGCTTTGAAATTAAAGAAGTAATAACAGCTTCAGCAGTTTCTAAAGGCTCAGCGTTATGAGTGACAGTTATGGTACTAGTTGTAGTGTGATTAGCGTTTGTCCATACTTCCATACTTAAACCATACGTAGCTGATTCGTGACTAGCAACTCCAGTTAATACATATTCCCATTTTGAAAAAGCACCAAATAAAAATTGCGAGTCCCAACCAACCCCATCATAACCAGAGCTTGCGCCACCTTGTGTCCAAAATACATTATCCTCAGAAGCACCTTCTGTTGATGCTCCATTTACAGCACTATTAGGACCATTCGCCCAAGGATTCTCAGCAGTTGCTGGCTCACAGAACACAATAGGTTCAAACACAGCAGTAACATTTCCATTCGTCTGATTTGATTGACCAAATGTAAATCTTCCACCAGGACATTTAAAATTAAGTCCATTGGGATTGTCTATAGTTAAATTCTTTTTACCCCAATAATCAAATTCAATCATTGCACGTAAACCATGAGATGTTGTGCCACTATCCACCCAGTTTACAGCATAGGTAGTACCAGCCATATTAACAGCAGAAACTTTACTTGCTCCATTGTGATAATTGTCTGATACGCTTGCCCATCCAAAAACATTATCATTACTTGGGCTTTCAACTGCACCAACAGCAATGCCGTTCATATCTGGAAAGTGAGTTTCCATTTCAGCGTGTGTAAGCCATTTATAAGGAGTATGACTCATGTAACCTGGATTGCTAAGATTTTCATCGCTATGAATATTGCTATCAATACCTTGCAATGTTTGCCCCAAAGCTCGCTGAGGATTTACTAAATTTTTTACAAGTGGAAATTGCCAATGAAATACCACTTCATCATTTCTGTCTCTATCCAAACACCTAACTAAAGGGTCATTAAACTCACTCAATCTAGTAAAGAAGATAGCAAAGGTTGCTTTACGTGCACTTTGAGTAAGAGACGTTGTTGGTGCAGACATAACATTACTTGCTTGAGAAGGAAGCGCAAGGGTTGTATCTGTTGACCACATATGAATGTTTTTAGCATTATACACAGGAAGAGAAGTGACAATATCTGAAGTAGATTTTGTTTCCGTATTAGGAACTGTAGATAATTTACCTATCCCATCTGCAACCATATTGTCACATACTTGCATCTGATTATTTTTTAGATTTTCTGGGCTATATCCTTTTGCAATACCACCACTAAAATCATTAACAACTACAACTTGCTTAGGCACGTATTATCTTTCCTCCATATGATGTGACACCATTATTGATATCTAAAACCACAAGATTAAAATTTCCATTAGTAAAGATATCCACTAAGCCCACATTATGTGTCCAATTTGTTGGTCTTCCTTTAAGAAAGTCTTTTTTCATATTAGCTAAACATCCCATTGAATATGCCATATGTGGTCCTGAGATGTGTGTGATGACTGCTTTTTGGCTGTCGTGTGTGTGACCATAGATGATGTTACATCCCATTTGTAAGGCGTGAGTTCTTGCATGGGCAACTCCCATAAAGTGTCCTCCGTGATAAGCGTATAATTTGCTTCCAAACACTTTAAAGACTTCACCATAGTCATGCCACTCGTATCCACGTTCATCAAATTTGAAAGCTCTTCTGGAGCCGTAATCTTCAAGGTATGGATTTTCTTCAACGAAGTGGTCGAACCATTTCTCATGATTTCCTTGGGCGTATTGTTTTTTCCTACATTTGACTTTATCCAAAACCTCATCAATTCTATCCAAACCAATATTGCCATCTTCAATCTCTTTATCAATAGACGGAAGTTGGTACTCAAGAGGAGGGCGTTTTTTCTTACTCCATTGCCAATGACTGACAGAAGAGCCTTCAACAAAGTCCCCCAATAGTAAAAAACCTGTTGGCTTTATTTCCTTTATAACGTTTAAAGCGCATTTGAATGCCTTTTCATCTTGATGTGGGTAGTGTACGTCTGGAAAGACTACTATTCTTTCTTTTATTTTCATTAAATGCCTTCATTAAATTGGTTTGTATTTCGTATGATACCATTTTGGTTTGAAATCATACGTGCCTTTATCTGTATTCAACAACATATCATCGCCCACAAACTCAGCAGAAGTTCCAGCCATTGGACCACTTAAATAGCTTTCTTTACCATAGCTACTTGACTGGTCTATTGGAGAAGAACCTCCACGAAACCCAGTAACACCTACTCCACCTTCTAAAGCTAAAAGAGGATTACCTTTAGTTCCATCACCTGAAGTAAATTCAGGCATTCCAGTAAACTCAAGATGTGGATTTCCCTTTACATTTCTTTGCCTATTAATAAGCTCTGCTAAAACATTAACATCAACAGAAGAACCAGGTCCCCAATCATTCGCATAATAGTCTTCCATAGCCTGTAATTGGGGGTCATTTGTATTTTTCACTCTCCAGCTATGCAAAAGATTTCTTAATAATCCGTTCATATTTAATCCAATAACTCAAAGTGAACTAAGTCGTCAAAATTATTATCCTTGGTTGTGCGCTGTCCTTTAAACTGAGATGAGGCATTCCAGTCGCCTCCCCAGCGAACTTTGTAACCAAGCCTACTAGCTGTAGCTAATACCCAGCCCCCTAGATAATGGAAATCATCTCTGGCATTCCAATCTATGGGATAAGGTGAGATATCTACTGCTCGTCCTTGAACGTGCTTTCCGAATTTCGTCTTGCTCTTTCCTTCAGTAACAAGTTGATTCTGTCTTTCTTGGCTTCTCTTTCCCTCAATGACGGTGATATCAAAGTATTTACAGACTTCAGTAAGAAGATGAACCAGTTTTTCATCTACGCCCTCCAATCTTTGTTTGCTTCTTTTACCTAATCTTGGCATTACTTACCTAGCTTTACACCGCTAATAACCATTGCAAGTAAGTTTTGTATTAAATCAGCTAACTCACGAAACATTGGAGCTTCCTTTTCGTCTTTTACAAAAGGTATGTTTATCGCCTTGTCCATACCCTCTGCTAACATTATTTCAAACTCATCACTTTTAAGATATGCTAAAAACGCTTCTCTTACGCCTTCTGCTTGTTGTTCTGCCAGTTCTGTTGCTTTTGCAACCATTAATGCTTTTATATCCACTATTTGTTTCTCCTTGTTTTCTTATTACAGCTCGTACATGAGCATTTACAGCAACAATCACAATTACAGTATTCAACTTTACATCCACAGCAACTACATTCCATAGAAGCCACCAAAATACGTTATCATTGTTGTTAAAATCGCCATACCACCTAATATGTAATTACGCCAATTCTCTAAAGACCTAGTTCTTCCATTCGATATCTTTAACTGGTCTTTTATATCTGGTAATTCTCTGTGCAAGATAGACTCTATACGTGCAAGTCTTTCCTTTACATCACCTCTATACTGGTCTATCGAATCAAAATCCATTAGTGTTTCCCATTAACTCTACTGAGAGAGCCTTTGACTTCAGATACTTGATTATCCAAGTCGTTAATATTCCTGTTAAGGTCGTCAAATTTCCTATCCAGTCTTTCATCTGCTTTATTCCATCTTTCAATTAGCTTTATTACCATACCTTCCATGTTCTCTAGGGTTTCTGATTGACCTTTATTTTCCACTTTTAAATTTTCTAAAGTTTCCTGTTGCTTCGCTGATTTGTTAGAAAGAGATATTACTAGATACACAAACATTGCCCCCACAACGCCTATCATTCCAGCCTCTCCGTAGATTGCCATGAAATCCACTATTTCTTACCCCTCTTGTTTTTACCCCAGCTAAGTGGGTTAATATTGAATTCTTTCTCATAAAAGGCTACTTTTTCTGCCAGCTCTTGTCTTTCAGCCCTTTCTTCCACGATGTGTTTACTAAGTAAATCCCCAATCTGTTCATTAGCAACAACGATGCTGTTTTCAAGTTTTCGTATACGTGTCTCAATTTGCCAATACCCATAGACAAGCATTCCCACCAATGCTATTATCTGGAAAAGCCATTTTATGTTTAGACTCAATACAAAATTGTCGTCCAACATGGCTCCCCTGTAACTCCTGGCTGTATCTGGTTTCATACATTCCAAATACAGCCGAAGTTGATTTGTGCATTAGCCTTCAACGACCTCTGCTACTTCTGGAGCTTCATGCCCAAGAACCTTGTTCAGTTTTGTCATAAAGAAATCTCTTCCTCCACTTAACTGGTCAAGGTTGAACTTTGCTCCACCAATCTTGTTATCTAAATCACCAACGTGATTTACTAACATTTTTGCTTCATCGGTCATATCATCGAACTTGTAATCAACATCGTCAATGGTTACAACCCTTTCTTTTTCTTTTTTGGGGTTAGCCATACTGTACCTTTTGCTTTTAGGTGATTTGTATTTACGCTTCAACTGCTGATTTGACTTTCGCCATCTCTGCTTCTATTTCAGCTTTTCTTTTACTGTCTGCATCTGCTCTTTCAGCTATCATTGCTAGCTCTGCTTCAAGCTGTCTGTAAGACATTTCTACTTTAACCTTTGGTGGTTGATACTCTTTCTCGACTATGGAATCCTTCCATTTGTCAACAGCATCTGCAACACCATCAGATTTCTTTGTGTATTTATTAGCCATTATTATTCTCCTAGTTTAGCTTTTAAAACTTCTACTTCATTTTTCAATTCTTTTACAGACTCTACCAAAACTCCAATAATACCATTATAGTCAACACCTAAGTGACCAGAACCATTATGTAGATTGGCAACATAATCTGGCATCACATCTTGAACTTCTTGTGCAATCACACCTCCACCTTTTTTACCAGAACGCTTCCATGTAAAGTCTACGCCTCTTATTTTACTAATCTTATCCAGGGGATTCGCAACTGTAGATATATCCTTTTTTAAGTTTTTATCAGAACCTTCCCTTAGACTTCCATCAATATCTAAATCGCCACCATCGTCTAAGTACATAGTTACAGAGCCATCATGTCTCCATTCGTGCTTATCTCCATTATTGTAAATTCTATATGCCCAGTTTCCAGAACTATCCAAAAGCCCCCAGTTGCTATCAGTAGTATTTCCATATAAGTATCCAGCTGGACTATTTGAACTGTTTACAAATTTTATTTTAGGATTATCACTATTTGATTTAATCAACAGCTC
>Ga0098038_1000633_pt1 | contig 15481 bp, 8 predicted proteins | sample 5B_taG_FD_75051 | JGI IMG/M metagenome (GOLD analysis project Ga0098038, IMG submission 75051) | Marine viral communities from the Subarctic Pacific Ocean - 5B_ETSP_OMZ_AT15132_CsCl metaG | ecosystem: Environmental > Aquatic > Marine > Oceanic | place: Pacific Ocean | collected 2015-01-08 | reverse complement strand
GACAAGGAAATTCTTGCCGATCCAAAAACTTCTGAACCAATGCGTCATCATATTGAAGATGAGTTGCATGATTTAGAAGAATATGCAGAGCATCACAAAGATGAGATCAAATCAGGAGATCATCATGACCCTAATGTATTAGAGGTATTTTGTGACATACACCCAGACGAACCAGAATGTCTTGTATACGACGATTGATAATTAAATGAATGATAATTCTCTTTTCAGTAATGATCATGTAGGGGGCCAATTCTACTGGTGGATTGGTCAAGTTTGTCAATCAAAATTTTGGAGAGAGAACTTAACAAATAAACCAGTTGAAAATCGTGATGATATTCCGGGATTTGGATATCGTTACAAAGTGAGAATCATGGGTATCCATGATAACCCATCATTTACCACAACTGATGGTGAGACTTATGGTGCATCTGATATGATGAGTGGTCAACGTTTCGTAAATAATCCACCACCAACAGATGAAGAGTTACCATGGTGTGGTGTGATTAATTCATCATGGGGTGGAGGGGAAGGTGCTTCTCTTCAAACTCCCGGAATCAGACAAGGAAGTTTTGTGTTTGGTTTCTTTCTTGATGGATTAAATCAACAAAATCCTGTCATACTTGGTGTTCTTGGAAATCATTTTAAGTATAGAGCGAAGGATGGGGTATTTAGAACCTTCGCTGCATCATCTGGATATGATAATACCACAGATAATCAAGTCGGAGATTATGATATACCAACTGAACGTAATCTTAAATCCGAATCATGTGATGCTCCTAATCTAAAATGTGCTGCTACGGAAAAAGAAATAGTAGATTTAGAAAGAAAAACATTTTTTGAGTGTGTATATGAAGATGGATCTGGTGGGGGAATTGCTGTTGCATTTAGTAACATGTCAAATGCTTTAGCAAGATTACAAAGAGGAATTAGTGAATATCCAAGTGCACTTGCTACAGCACAAGGAAAAATAGATGAAATTCTTGATGGACATTTGGGTGAAGTGACAAAAAACATGGGTAACATGATGTCTTTAATTCAAGCATTCACTACTAAATCTTTACTTGAAAAAGTAGGAGCTCTATTAATTCTAGCAGATCCGACATTAAAAGATAAGTTAGGCAAAATACAAACTAAACAACTAAAAGCCCTTATGTGCATGTTTAATGCTATTCAGGGGGGATTAGGAAAAAAAGTAAGGAAATCTGTAAGGGATAAATTGATTGATAATTTAGAACCTATACCAGAGGGTTATTACCTTGCGAATGATCCCTGTTTCTCTGAATCCGTAATTGCAGATGTGGTCGCACAAAGTTTAGATGAAATCACTGGAACGATGGATTCATCAAACAAAAATTTAATTCAGGAAGCATCAGGATTACTTGGTGGTTTATCTAATTTAAGTTCAAGTGCATTATTACCAACAGGATTGTTAAGTGGTGTGATAAGTCAAGGTCTTGGGTCTTTAAGTAGTGGATTAAATTTAGGTAGTGCAATGTCATTTATCTCTGGTTTGACTAAATTTTTTGCATGTTTGAAGGAGGCAGCATGCACGGATATTGATACTGTTACAAATAATGGAGATGATGAAAATAATAATGCAAAAAATAATAAAATTAATGCCATGTCCAAAGTAGAGCAAGAGAAAAAAAATCAAGAGATACAAGCATATGCTGATGACAATGGTATTAGTTTTGATCGTGCCAAAAACTTCTTAGAAGGTGGTGCTGAAGAGACAGTTTTCGATGGAACTAAATCCAGACCAATAACTCCACCTACTAATGCTGAAGTAACAGAGTATGCTGAAAACAATCTAACAAGTTTTACACAAGCAAGAAAAGCTATGATAAGAGATAGAGAGATTGCAGCGGCTAATGCAGACATAACAGCGTATGCCGAAGACAACAATATTAGTTTTGATCGTGCTAAAAACTTCTTAGAGGGTAATGTTGAAGAGACAGTTATTGGGCCTCCACCAATAAGAAAAGAAGAAGTGAGAGCATATGCAGATGATAATAATTTAAGTTTAAAAGATGCAGAGAATTTTTTAAGTGGTGGAACTAGGGAATCGGTATTTGATTCAAATCCTATTAATTCTCCAGATACATCTTTTAATTTTAATCCCAATTTAGATTATGGTAATCTAACAGGAGTTGATTACTCAAAATATGTGGATGATACCACGAATTATTTTGATGAAGCACTTAAAACCGATAACATACCTCTCACATTTAATATACCAAACGCTTTAGATACAAAGATAAGCGAAGACGATCAGAGATGGTTGGATAGTAAAGAGAATCTCGTCAATATTGCTCAGATATTAAAACCACTCGGAGTCCCAAGTGATTTTGCAAAATATGCGATTCAATATGCAAAAGGTGATGATACTCCAATTACAAGTTTTAGTGCTGGAACCAGAAAAGCAATTGAAACAATTGTGTTGAGAAAGTATAAAAATAATCCGAGTCTTTTTGCAAATGGTAAGAAAGTTCAAATCAAATATCCAGATTATGGAGATACTGCTGCAGAGGCTTTTAGATTTCCTAACGTAAGATTAGGTTTAGGTGAGTTTGGGGTTTCAGTAAATGATCAAGGTCTTATTAATGTCACTGATACATTTAATGTTAGTAGAACATTTAAGAATGTTGGTGCTTTTGACTTTCCCACTTTTCAAGATTCTGCTAATAGATTAGTTGACATCGCATATAAAGTTAGGAAAATTCCACAGAATCAAGATGATAAGGGTGGAATACCTATCAACGTTACATTTTCATCAAATAAATTAAAGAAAGAGATTGAGAAAAATAAATGACACTTGAACCGCTATCATTAGATTTAATAAAAGTAGGATATATCAGTCAGACTGAGGGATATATTGAGGGTTTGTCGATTGCAGAAGCAAATGATCATGAAAAAAACAATCCAAAAACAACTTATATTTTTATCAATGGAGATAAAAGAGTTACTTATCTGACTATCGATGATGTAAATGCTTTGACGACATCTGATCTTTTAAGAACTGATCCATGTCCAACTGGCCCTCAACCATGCGGCCCTCCTAAGTTAGAATTTTTCGGAGGTGGTGGGATTGGTGCTGAAGCAAATCCAGTCGTTGACGAGAATGGTGTGATAATCGCAGTTGATTTAATCCGTGGTGGATTTGGATACACAACACCTCCAAAAGTGCAAGTGATTGATCCTTGCGAAGGAAGTGGTGCTGTTCTTAGCACTGAAATAAGGAATGGTTCAGTTGTTCGTGTTATTGTAAATGATGGTGGAAGTAAATACCGACCTCCAAAATCATCAGTTCCTCAATATCCGGCAATTATTAAACTCACTGAAGTCCTTGTCAAAAAATCAGGAATCAACTATAATTGTGGTGTTGATAAGATCATTGTTGAACCAGCGAACGGAACAATTTTAGAATATGATTGCGAATCTTTTGGTCGTATTAGATCAGTAAAAGTTTTACGATCAGGTAATTTTACATCACTTCCCAGAATTACCATGCAAAGTGATACTGGATTTAACGCAATTTTTACACCAGTATTTGAGGTTGAAAGAGATCCACTACCAGTTGAACCTATTGCAACTGACATTGTTCAAGTATTTGATCTTATTGGTTTAAACGTAAATGGATTTGTAGGTGGCAAAGAATACTACGGTAATGTTTATTTTGTTGACGGAGTAAAATTCGCTGGAACCTCCGCAAATGCAGGAACAAATATTCGTGTATTTGAAACAAGAGAGGCAAGTATCAGTGGGGAGTCTGTTCCTGTTGCAAGAGTTGTGAGAACAGATGCTGATATAGAAACACAGGTTGTAGCATCACAACAAATTACTGCTGAACCTGATGTATCTGAAGTGACCATACCACCAACCACTGCACCAAGTTCAACACCAACATCGACTTCTACATCAACACCATCGACACCAACACCAAGTTCAACTCCATCACCCGCACCATCACCACCATCAACACCACCACCAGACACCGGAGGAGGTGGAGGTGGTTACGGTGGTTACTAAATACCAAAAAGAATAATCATGTCAGAAAAAACTAACTATTGGACTCAAGCCATTTCGGCAATGAATGCTGTAATCAGATTCGGCGGTATTTCTGCTGATAAAACATCCACTGAGGCTATAAAAATCTCTGCAAAAGATGCCCATCATCGAATTGTAATGGAGGAAGATGGTAAGAGAGAGGGATGGACATCGATATATACTCCCGGAAGATTTCTTGTTGATGCAAATACAAATGAAAAATTAAAATATGAAAATGGAATTCAAATCATAAGTCAGAATGGTAATATTCTAATTAGAGCAGTAAAAGGTAGAATAAAATTTCAAGCAGATAACATAGAGTTTGTGGCAGATAGTCCAGATACAAGTCTCGGTAATATTACTTTTAAAACACCGAATGGTGATGTTGACGTTGTAAAATGTAAAAATTTCAAAGTCAGAGAGGCAGGAACAATTACGATGGAATCACTTGGAACGATTGGATTAAAATGCACAGCTGCGCTTACTACAATCAGTTCGATTATTAAAAGTATCACATCAAGAACTCCCGCTTATTCTAAAAAAAATCTTAATTAATTAATAACTATGGCACACTTAGTAGACGAAACACACATTTACGATGGACAACTTCGTGTGAGTGGTGAAGGTAAAATACCAACAGTATTAGCATTACCCGGAAAACCGGGATTGAAACATTGTGCGTATATTCAAGGTGCAACACAGTTTGGTAATGTGAATGACTTTACCGTTGCATCTCCTCAGAAAGGAACTGTGATGATAGGTGGTAATACTAAAGTAAAATCATTAAATGCTCTTGCTGTAAAGGGAAATATTCATCAGACTGGAGCATTGTTTACGTCAACTGGTGATGCAATCTTTGCCATCGGCACGGGTGGACTTACATTATCAGCAAGATTTAGTGCTGCAGATGCTAGACCAAAACCATTTGATTTGAAACATCCTTCAAAAGAGGGTTGGAGGCTTCGACATGCGTGTATTGAGGGCCCCGAAGTGGGAGTTTATTGTCGAGGTAGATTAAAGAATCAAAAAGTTATTAAGTTACCTCATTATTGGAAAGACTTAGTGCATATAGATAGTATTTCAGTTCAATTACAAGCAATTGGTGCACATCAAGACATAATAGTAAAGAGGTGGGATGATGAAAATGTTTATCTACAATCTCAGGGTGGTTTGCCTATTAATTGTTTTTATCACATTTATGCTGAAAGAAAAGATATTAATCCCTTAATTGTGGAATATGAGGGTGATACTTTTAATGATTATCCAGATCCTAATCACCATATAATTCCAGAGAAAGAAAGAAATTATAATGATGAGAAATATAGGGGAGATAGAAACACAATTACTTTATGAAAAAATTGATTTATGTGCAGGAAAATTTTCTTGATCCCTCCTTGTGTATTCCTTTCATTGAATTAGCAAAAAAAAATAATCAGGAGATACCATATGGTGATGAAAGTCGTGGTGGTGATACTTTTTTAACAACGGTCACACATTCAAATCCAGAGGAGAGTTTGACTAAAGGAATGGATGTTCCTGAACCTGATGGAAATTACGGTGCTATCTATTTGGGGGGTGAAGTTGATCCAACGACAGTGGAAATTGATGATGATGAATTATTTAAAACAGTGGTTCATGAAGTTACAAATTTATGTAAGGGATTTGATTCTGACATAATATTAGATTATGTTGGTGTTGTTCGTTGGCCTGTAGGCACTTTTATGAAACCTCATTTTGACAAAAATGATATACATGGCCCAGACGTTTTTGCTGCCATGTTATACTTAAATGATGATTTTGACGGAGGTTCGACCGTCTTTGAACACATCAAGGTGAAACCTGAGACAGGTAAATTGGTTATATTTTCTAATTCACAATACCTTCATCATGTAAGTAAGGTTGAAAAATCTGAGAGATATGTTTTATCTTTTTGGTATAAACGTATGAAATAATCGGCCAGCAAAAATGACTTTTAATTCCAAAAAAGGGCGACTAAAAATTCGGGCCAAAAATTGACCCCATTACTTTTTTTCGTATCTATTTTCTTTGCTAAATAATCCATAACGGATACTATAAGTTTGGAACAATAACATGGGTCTTTCCAGATTAGAGAATTTTCTAAAAAATGTGCGTGGCAATATACTATATGTGAGTCCAAATGATTTGGATGCAACAGATAGTGTCGATAATAAAGGTAACTCCCTTACACGTCCATTTAAGACAATTCAAAGAGCTTTAATCGAGTCAGCTAGATTTTCATATCAACAAGGTTTAGATAATGATAGATTTGGTAATACTACTATATTATTATACCCCGGTGAGCACATTGTAGATAACAGACCGGGATGGATACCAATTCCTGATGGCGTTAATGCAAAATTTGTTAAAAGAGACGGTTCTGAGTCTCAAGATTTCCCTGCATGGGATTTAGATACAATATATGATCTTAATAATTCAAATAATGCATTATATAAGCTGAATAGTGTGCATGGTGGTGTCATCATGCCTCGTGGAACTTCACTTGTTGGTTTAGATTTAAGAAAAACAAAGATAAGACCAAAATATGTTCCGAATCCAACAAATGATAATATTGAGAGAAGTGCGTTATTTCGTGTAACTGGTGCATGTTACTTTTGGCAGTTTACGATGTTTGATGCAGACCCAAATGGAGTTGCATATGTAGATTATACTGAAAATACCTTTGTTCCCAATTTTTCTCATCATAAATTAACTTGTTTTGAATACGCAGATGGTGTTAATAATATTAAAATTAATGATTCTTTCAATAATCTAAGTATAGATCGAACAGATCTACAAATGTATTATGAAAAAGTTGGTTTGGCGTATGGATCAGCGACTGGAAGAGAAATACAACCAGATTTCCCATCATCTTCAATTGATATACAACCAAAAATTGACGAATTCCGTATTGTTGGTTCAACAGGGTCATCTGTGGGTATTTCAAGTATTAAGGCTGGTGACGGCACAAATACAAGCGATACAATTACAGTTACAACTACATCAGCAGTCACTGGTTTAGATGTAGACACTCCATTTGTATTAAGTGGTATTACTGCTGCAGGATATAATGGTAAATTTGTTGTAAGTGAAAAATTAAGCAGCACACAGTTTAAATACGAAGTTCAGAACTCTCCTGTTACACCATTGCCTCCAGTAACGGGTGCAACTGTAACATTAAACACCGATACTGTCACATCAGCATCACCATACATGTTTAACCTCTCACTGCGTTCAGTGTTTGGTATGAATGGTCTTCATGCGGATGGTCAGAAAGCAACTGGATTCAAATCCATGGTTGTAGCACAATTTACTGGTATTGGACTACAGAAAGATGATAATGCATTCTTATTATATAATTCATCAACTGGTGTATATGATGATGCCACAGTTCCCGGAAATGAAAATTTAAGCACAAACTCAAGGGCGATATACAAACCATCATATGCAAACCATCATATAAAATGTAGTAATAATTCTGTCATACAGGCAGTTTCTATATTTGCGATTGGTTTTACTGATCATTTTATATCTGAAACTGGTGGTGATATGTCAATCACCAACTCAAACTCTAACTTTGGTGCGAGAGCGTTAATATCAAAAGGTTTCCGTCCTGATGCTTTTTCACAAGATGATAAGGGATATATTACTCATGTCATTCCACCTAAAGAAGTCCCAATCACTGAAAATGCGATTGAATTCAATGCTATTGATTTAGGAGTTACCGTTGGTGTAAGTTCTGATGCTCACTTATATCTCTTCAATCAAACAAACATAGATTCTCCACCAGAAAACGTATTAGAGGGATTTAGATTTGGTGCAAGAGATCTTGATACTTTAAATGTATTAGTCCCTAATGCATCTGGCACACCTACTGAATTTAGTTCTCGTATTGTGATGCCAAATGGTAATAGTATTAATACCACACAATATAGTTCACAAAAAGAATTTAAAGTTGATCGTAGTTCTGCTGGTATAAACAGTATTACGAGTAATGTTATCACACTTACTGAGGCTCATTCTTTTGAGAATGCTGAATCAGTTAGAATTTTAAGTGATAATGGAAGAATACCAGATGGATTAGATGCAAATACCGTATACTTTGCAATTACAAGTGCAAATGCGACTGCTGGTTTAACAACAAATAAAAATATAAAACTTGCAAAAACAGAAACAGATGCAAAGAATGCGTCTGCGTTGACAATTAATAATTTAGGTGGATCATTAAAGATCGTAAGTCGTGTATCTGATAAGAATTCTGGAGACATTGGACATCCAATTCAATTCAGCACAACTGAAAATCAGTGGTATGTTAATGTATCAACTGCTGCTACAGATAATAAGATATTTGATGATGTGGTCGTTGGATTAGGATCAACTGCATTAGGTTCTGCCACACCAAGATCATTTATTAAGAGAAAATCTGATACAAGATCAGCGAATGATACAATTTACAGATTTAGATATGTGATTCCATCATCTAGTGGTGGTGCAGTTGCAAGACCTCCAACAGATGGATTTATTTTACAAGAGTCAAATACATCAATTGGTTCAACAAATGCAGAAGTTCAAACATATTTTGGTTCTGGTTCACTTAATCATGAAAATGAGCAGAGAAACTTCAGATTTATTGCTCATGCTAACTGGTCTTCAAGTGTCGCTAACGTTTTAACTGAACTACCACATGATCTTTCAGTTGATTCTAGAGTCGAACTTGTTAACATCCAAAGTTCAACAAACACAACTGGTGCTGCAAATACTGGATTTAATGGAACTTTCCATGTCACAGGTATTACAAGTGCAAGAGAATTTACAGTTGGAATCACAACAGATCCCGGAACATTTACAAGTGATACTCTCACAAGAACAACTTCTTTACCTCACTTTAAGAGAAAGAATTTTGAAACAACATATTATATTCAGGATATTGAAGAAGTTCAATCTTATAAACAAGGTGAACAAGATGGTATCTATTACATAACTCCGGTCAATGCAAATAACAGACCTGCTGTTGATCCATTTACTGATAATAAATTCTCACAGAACATAACAAATCTATTCCCACAAATAGATCGTGACACACCAGTATCAGATCCAGATTCTTCTGTTTCATTTGCAAGATCAACACCGATTGGAGATGTTGTGGTAGATGATGTTAAGAAGAGTATAACAAAAGAGACTATTGATAAATTTATTCGTGACATTGACGTTGGTGTTGGAGTTACTGATGTTGTTACTGCTGTTGGTGGAACATCACATAGATTCAATACTAAAATTGATCATGGTTTAAACCGAGTTACAAAAGTAAGTATTGCAAGTAGTGGAACAAAATATGGATCAGGTAGTGATGCTGATTTCTATAACGCAAAGCTAGTAAGTATTGGTGCTTCTGTAACTGGTATAAACGCAACTGCTAAAGTAGGTGTTATCAATGGACAAATAAACACCGTTGAGATTATGGACGGTGGTAGTGCTTTTGGTATTGGTAATACATTAAATGTTGTTGGTATTGCGACAACTGGTTCAACAGGACACTCAGAAGCAGTTGTCACGGTAACAGAGATATATGATAACGTTGGTGATGTTGTCCGACTTACAGGTGTTTCTTCTGAATCTTATAATCAGTATAATGACATCTATAGGATAACGGACGTTACTGTTGGTGGAGGAAAAAGTTTTACTGCGATAAGTGATAAAACTGTGGTTGGTGTAACAACCGCTGGAATCGGAACGAGTCCTCTTGATAAATCTGCAGTATATCTAACTGGTCAAAGTTTAAGTCTATCATCTCTAACTTACGATCCTACATCTGGTATTGCAACATTTACTTCATCCAGTAATCATGGATTGAAGATTAATAATAAAGTCAGAGTAAACACAGGTGTATCTACGTTCAGAGGTAGTTTTGTTGTTACAAAGAATGTTAGTGCAACTACATTTGCTGCTAGAGTTGGAACTTCATTAACAACAGCAACTTCAGTATCAACTGGATCATCATCATTTGCATTCAATGAAGGATTCTCATCAAGAGATGGTGTGCCAACAATTGAAAATGAAAGTTTAAATGGTAGAATGGTTTCAAGATACGCTGGTATCACAACTACTTTATCATCTAATATATCAGATGCTGTTACAACTAGCGTTAGTTTGACAAATGTTGGTGATATAGGAGTTCGTATAGGTGATTACTTAATCATCGATGATGAAATAGTTCGAGTTAAAGCATCAGTATCAAATCCAGTATCTAACCCATTAACAGTATTCCGTGCGGTTCTTGGAACTAGAGCAACGACACATACATCTGGTGCTGTTGTTCGTCGTATCAAACCATATCCAATTGAACTAAGAAGACACTCAATAAACAGAGCGTCAGGACATACGTTTGAATACGTTGGATTTGGCCCCGGTAACTACTCAACTGCGTTACCAGAGAGACAGGATCGTGACATATCAGATAAAGAGGAAATACTATCACAAACATTCAAACAAGAGGGTGGTGTTAACTACTTCACTGGAATGAATGATCGTGGTGTTGCCTTCTCTGGTAATAAAAAGATCAGCACTATCACTGGTAAAGAGGAGATATTTGAATCACCAATTAGAACTGTAACTGGTGAAGACATATCTAATCGATCTGATATTAACTTAATCGATGCAACTGAGGGAACATTCACACAGTCAATTCGTGTTAACGGTGGTGATGAGGGGAAAGCAATATCTGAATTTACAGGCCCTGTAATATTTACTAACAAGGTTACATCAACTGCTTCTCGTGGTTTTGAAGTAAATAACTTGTTTATTCAAGGTGAATCAACAGTTGCGAGAAAACATACAGTTGGTATTGCAACTCCAACAGATGCAGGAACTCCCGGAGATATCATTTATGATGAGACACCAACACAAGGTGATTATGTTGGTTGGGTCTATACAAACGATAAAGATTGGAGAAGATTTGGCCCTATCAGTCTTGAGAAAAATCAAGACAAATATATTTTTGATAAGGTAGGCATTGGAACAACTACGTTAAGTGGATCAATGTTCCGTGTTGGTGCAGGATCTACATTAGTTGCTATTGATGCAGGTATCGTAACTGCAACTGGTGGAATCCATGTTGGAACAGCAGCGAGTATCTACGCAAATGGAAATGCTACATTCTCAGGTATCGTCACAGCATCTAGTTTTGTTGGAGATGGTGCTAATTTAACTAACTTAAATGTAACAGCAGCAGGATGGGGTCAAGTAGAAGCAACATTTGCTGGTGCTGGTAGCACAGGTATCTACGCATTCGGATCAGGTGATGTAGATAATGCAAGAGTTGGTATTGGAACTTCAGTCGCTCACTTCCCACTTGATCTGGGTAAAGATGATAAAGTCGGAACTGGATTAACAAACATCTTTGTTCGTAATGAATCTAGATTTATTGAGACTGTCACCGCACACTCTGGAGTCAATATAAGTGGTATTCTGAGTGCGACGAACTATAAACTTAATGGATCTGCTGGTATCATAAGTGCTGGTATCGTTACCACTTCAACATTAATTGTTGGTGCAAGCGGAACTGCGATTCAGGTAACTTCAGGATCATTGATTGGATTTGGAACTGCAACTCCAAGATCTAAAGTTGATATTGATGGCAGATTGAGAGTTAAATCATTACATGAAAACGTTGAGGAACTTGATATATCATCAGGTAATGTAAACATTGACCTATCCAAAGGTCAGTCATTTAACTTAAATATTGATGAAGCAGTCACAGGATTTACTGTATTAAACCCACCATCTGAAGCAACAGCATTTACGATTAAGATTACTCAAGGATCAAGTGCTTTCTCAGTTGGCATAGATACATTTACGAATAATGCAACTGGTGCTGGTGCGACAGTTTATTGGCCAGGTGGTAATGTTCCAATTGTTACACAAGTCGCTGGAAAGACTGACATCTTCTCATTTAAGAGTTTCGATTCATGTATCGCACTCTTTGGTATAGTTGGTGGTCAGAACTTCTCTAATTAGGAGGATAAATGAGTAATAAAATATGGGATGATAAATCGACTGACTTGACCCTTAATGGGCCCAAGTTAGCGATTAGTTCTGATACAACAAAAAGCATATCTGTCATAGCACCGAATGGACAAACTGGTGGTGGTGTTACGGATCAAACTTCAGTTACTTTTTCAGTGACTGGAGTTTCAACTTTTCCTGATGGGACAAATGCAGATGGTGGTATATCTTATGAATGGTTTGAACTTAATGATGGTGCGATTGGTGTATCTACAAGATTTACAGGGGCAGGGACAAGTTCTTTAACTTTAAATTATGCATTAAGTCCAAACGATGATGGTAAACAATATTTTAGTAGATTAACATTTGCTCCTGATAATGTTTCCGCTGGTGGAACATCTGGATCAACGATTAATAATTCAATTGATAGTTCTCCAATATCAATTACGGTAGCACCAGAATTATTTGTTTCTGCAGGGATTACTACTGCAACTGTTCCTATAAACACAGACGCGACATTTAATTGTTTAGGTGGGATAAATCGTGATGGAACTCCTGTAAGAGAATCGGATATTTCATATCAATGGTATCTTAATGGATCAAGTATATCTGATGGTGTATTACAAACAACACAATCAGCATCTACAATAGTTCAAACTTATGGAGCAGGAAATCATACGTTAACAATTCCTGATGATGCTACTAATGTATCAATACGTATAAGAGGTGGTGCCGGTGGATCTGGAGGAAGCGATATTGGTGGATCTGGTGGATCTGCTGGTCAAGGTAGAGTTGGTAAATTTTCAATCGCTGATGGTGGTAGAACACTTACCATAAATGTAGGAAGTCGTGGTGCTAATGGGACTCGTGCACAAAATGGTGGATCAGGATCTGGTGGTGATGTAAGTGTATCTGGTGGTGATGGGGGGAGAGGTGGTAATACAGGAACAGATGATGCCTCTGGAGGAGGAGGTGGTGGTGGATCAGGTGTGTTTATATTTGATAGTGTGAGTGATGGTTATATTGTATCTGCCGGTGCTGGTGGTGGTGGAGGCGGTGGTTCTGATGGTGCTGCTGGAACATCTGGAAGTAATGGTGAAAATTGGCAAGCAGTTTCAGGATCTTTATCAGGATTTACTAATGGTGGTGCTGGTGCAGATAAAGGTGGTGGTGAAGGTGGCGGCGGCGGTGGAGCCGGAGCAGGATATCGAGGAGGATCTGGTGGAACCGCTGGTATTGATGAACCACCCCCACCCCCACCCCCATCAGGTGGCGGAGGTGGTGGAGCCCCATGCTTTACATCTGATGCTCGCGTGTTAATGTGGCCTGGCACCTGTAATTGTGGTGATTTAATTGAAAGACCAATATCCGAAATAAAGGTCGGTGATTATATCGTTAATAAAAATCGCACATCAAAAAACAAAGTTCTCTTCATTGAGGAGCATGATCCAAGTTCAAAGAATCCAGATCTTTACTCACCAAATGAGAATATACCACCCTTTGCAACAACAAATCACCCTCTTTTTGTTGATGGTGAATGGGTTGCGGTTGATGTTGATCTTTATCCATGGCTTGAAAAACAAAGACCATTGAGAGATGCTAATATAGAAGAAACTGGTGATCGAAAACTTTATAACCTTTGGTTATCAGGTGATGGAACTTATAATGTTAATGGTTTTGGAACGCATTCTATAATGTTTGATGGTGGATTTTTGAAAAATTGTTTTGCTCAAGGATTATTAACACAGGATGAGGTGATGACTCTAATGAGAAAATATACTTATGATGAAACAAACCTTATTAACGGTGCATTCTTACTTAATAAATTATTCGGAAAGGTTAATTTTAAATTATTAAATAGATTATGGATCTATTGTTTGAATGGTGATGACTTGTCAAAAAGAAAGAAGATTATCCATAAAGTAATAAAATTATTACAAGGAGGAGTGTAATGGCAACATCAGCAACAGGTGGTGGTGGAGGACAAAGTGCATACAATAGTCAAGTTTTAACTTTAGTTGGTGAAAATAGCACTAGCGGTGTCGAACCTCAAGTTGAGGTAACTTATACATCGGCATCTGAGGGTGGATCTACAACTGTTACTACGAACACTACAATAACTGGAGCACAAACAGAGCAACTAAAAATAAAATCTGATCGTGTTGGTATTTCTACAGTGAGATGTGTTATGTCACATCCGACTGCTGTTTTAAATCATGCTGATGCAAATGGTAACACAGTTTTAGCATCTGGCGTTTTTGATGGTGGATTATCAACAAAAACAGTTGATTTTGAATCCATAAGTGCGGTGAATAACACAAGGTCAATTTTAAATTATGAAGTTGTAAGTGATCTTGATAGTTCAAAATATACATCATCTAATTCTTATGGAGATCAAAATTTATTTCTTAATTCATTTGACGGTCAAGCAAATTCAAATTTAGTAGATTCTGCTGCACAAACAATTATTGTATATCCGCCTGAAGAAAATATTACAGTTAAAATAACTTTGGCAGCTGCTGCAGGACAGAGTTTTAATGGTAATACAGGTGGTGAAGGTGGTGTTACTATCTTCTCATATACTCTACAAAAAGATACTGAGTATGCTTTTAAGTTAGGTTACACAATATCACCACCAACATCATTAGGTTATGGTGGTGCTGGTGCTTATTTCTATGAGAAAGGTAGATTATTAGTCGCTTGTGGAGGAGGAGGGGCCTCTGGATGGTTTGGTGGTAATGGTGGATCAGGTGGTGGTGCTGGAGTTGTGGGTGGTTCAGGATCTGGACAATCTTCTGGTTCTGGAGGTCAATCAATAAATGCCGGACAACTTACATCAACAGGTATCTTTGCATCAGGATTAAATGGTGGTAAGGTAGAAAGTTGCACAACTGGTGATTATTATGCTAGTCAAGGAATTACCCCATGTGGTGACGTTGGAACTTCTCAATTTAGAGATTACCTTGGAAATATTAACTCAAACACTGCATCTATAACAAGAGGATACAAATCTGCACCCGGCCCCGGATATGGATTTAGATATAATGGTGGTAATAGTTTATCCATAGTAAATGGAACTTATGTAGGTGGTGGTGGTGCTGGTGCGTTTGGTGGAAATGCAACTGCTTCAGTAAGTGGTGGTGGAGGAGGAGCGAGTGGTTATACAAATGGGAGTGTAAATGTTATTAGCACATCTCAAGGTGGTAATACTTCGAGAGCGTCTGCACTGACGATTGAATTACTATAAATAATTAGAGCAAAAAAAAGGGGGAGAGTGAACCCGAATGGCCATTAATAAGAATTTTGTAATAAAGAATGGTGTTGAGGTAAATACTAATCTCATAGTCGGTGATTCTACTTTAAATAAAGTTGGTATAGCTACCACAGTTCCGGGATATGATCTACATGTTGGTGT
>Ga0098038_1000630_pt1 | contig 15541 bp, 17 predicted proteins | sample 5B_taG_FD_75051 | JGI IMG/M metagenome (GOLD analysis project Ga0098038, IMG submission 75051) | Marine viral communities from the Subarctic Pacific Ocean - 5B_ETSP_OMZ_AT15132_CsCl metaG | ecosystem: Environmental > Aquatic > Marine > Oceanic | place: Pacific Ocean | collected 2015-01-08 | reverse complement strand
AGGCTAGGATAAAGCGTGAAGGTGGACGAACTGTCCCTACCAAAGAAACTGATATTTTTAGAAGGCGACCTATTCTTGGTAATCGTATTCTAACACCTATTAGAGATGATGATAAAAAAGAAGAGCCTAAGTTTAGACCACGACCTATTCTTGGTGACCGTATTCTAGCACCTGCTTCGCAAAGAGCAAGGGGTGATAACAACACACAGATTTCTGCCGGTGGTAATGTAAGGACTAACTTACCTCAAGAACCAAGTCCTCAACCCAGTCCTATGGATTTGGCTATGGAGGAAATTAGAGCGGCGCAAAAGCAACGGGAAGAACAGGCTGCGTTGTTTGAGCAGATGATGGGTGGTGCTTTTAGAGATGCTACCGGAAGAATGGTAACAGGAATATCTCAAGAAGCAAGAGATATGATTGCTATGTTAATGGCTCAAGGAATACCTGCTGACCAAGCAAAGGATATAACAAGACAACAATTAGGTGAATGAAATGTCGCCTTTTGATGCTGCTTGGCGACTTCTCAAGAATTATAAAAGTCAAGATTTCATTTTCAACCCTGATTACGGTGCTGGTGGTTATTATAACCCGAACACTAAAGAGCATTTTGTCAATTTAGCGCAATTGGGTGCGCTTGACGAACAAGGCGCTATAGAACGAATAACCCGTACTGGAACCCATGAAGCAATACACGCTGCACAGGATAGTGAATTACAACATCTCAGGGGTGAAGATGGAAGAGGTCATTTTAGTGCTCATGAAGTAGGTGCTCATTCCGCTCAGGACCCTTATGAAATGCAAGATTGGAGAAATTGGCAGATGAGTCGACACAATGCTATGAATCCTTATAATTTTGAAACAAACGATAGTGGTGAAGTAGGAAGGAAGGCTACTAATCCAAACACCGTTACCGATGTAACCCCAATGGAAAAGGTGTATCTAAGTTATGAAGATGATGACGAGTTTGAAGATGGCGCTTTTGTTGACCATGATTTTGCATTAATGTCTAACAAAGAACTTAACCAGTGGGCGAGTGCTTTACGAGCCGCTGAGTTAAAAGATGAGCCTGATTTTAAGACATCGGATGAAATGAAGAATGACCCCTATTACAAGTTTTTACTTGGACGGGGGGATAACCCTACTATTCGGGATAAAATACAAGATGAGTTAGATAGAAGAGTGAGACAGGTTGATGTAGACGGAGGTTACCATCAAAGAAAATTCAAGCCTGATTTTCAAGACAAACTAGCAAGCGAACCAATGGACCTCGCTTGGCGACTTCTCAAAGAAGACTCCCTTGACCCTGAAGAAAGGACACCTATTAAAGACGAGATGCTCAACGACAAGTTTCCATCAGCAGGGCCATATTGGACTTTGAATGATAGGCAAAAGAGAATAGCAGATGCTATAATGGACTTACCTGATGAAGCGGGTGGAGCGGCATATCTTTCTTCAGAGGGGTGGGATGGGTATGACTTTGACCATTTGTTTGCTGAGGGCCATGAAACTGTTACCGACCAAGAATATGACCGGCTAGAAGCCACACTAAGATACTTTAAGGACTACATCAAAGACCACATGGCTCACCCCGATACTGATAAATCACCTGAGTTTTTAGATGGCGATAATTCTGACCACCCTGAGCATCCTTGGTCTATGGCTAGAAATATGGCATACGGAGAAACTGAACCGTATGACGGTTTTTCTGAAAAATTTCAAGACCTTAGCAAAAGCGAAAAGCACCCCGGTAACCAAACTCGGAGTGTTCACCAAGCAGCGCCTGAATTAAAACCAAAAAGAAAATATTTCCCGACTACTTTGGTTCATGAGGATGCTACAGAAGGTATACAAAGAAGGGTCAATCCATTCAAGGAGGAAGAAGGAACGTTTGAGGGACTGCCTTTCAAAGATGATTTCAAGCGTAGCGAACCAATGGACCTCGCTTGGCGGTTGCTTAAATCGAAGTATGTAGGCGGGCCTGAGCAAACAATATTACCTTCCGGTGATAAGCCCTTTAACCCAAAATCAAGAAGCCTCTTTCAGCGAAAACGTCCCTCTAGGCGTGAGAGAACCACACCTGCTAGAGTTCATATGAATATTAGTACGGAGGGTGCACGAAATTTTCACTTACTAGACCATGAGGGTAATAGGCTCTCAACAATAGAAGATAGCACTGGTTATGATACTATAGGACGTTATGATACTAAAGGTCAACATTCAATAAAAGACTTTCACGGTTTTACCCCTTCAGAACAAAGACGTAAAGGATATTATCGTGATTTAATGGAGTCTGTATTACGTCATGGTTTTGCTTTAAATAGTGACGACAGGAACGAATCTTCCAATCCATTCCATGAGAGATTCTTACAAACTTTACCCTATGATGTTAAAGCGATAGTTGATAGCCCGGAAGGAGATTTAAATGAACTTGACACTATAAGATACGAAGGACTACCCCCTGCTTTTTCAAGAACTAAGGACCTTGATTACGGTGACCTAGCGGTTGAAACTCGTTCAAAGTTCCCAATCACCTACGATACTCCATATCAATACTATCAAAGTAAATTAAATCGAGGAATAGACCCTATGCAAGACATTCTTAACCCTACAGATAATGGTCCTAAGCGATACCGACAATCTCGTTTGGCTGGATTAGGAGGCCCATCTTCATGGGATGGTGGTGAAAGCAATATTCGCACGAAAGAAGGTATAGTAATTCCGCATAGAGATAATGTGTTTAATACGCCATTTGACCAAACTAGAATAAGTTATGATTCTAGCCGACCATCTGCTCAAACAATGATGGGCTTTGGAATTGACCCTATGACTAGAATGAGGCAGCAAGTAGGTGTAGTTGATAGCGGTGCGCCAAGACCGGGCTCTAGTGGGCTAGACGAAAAGCAACTTAGACGAGCCCAACTTGACGATAAACTGATGAGTGGGCGTAATTTAACAACTGAAGAATTGGACGAGTACGGGGGGTAATCTTGATATGAAGCAGCATCGTCACCCAACCATGGCCGGTGCTTTTGACATTGCTTGGAACATAATAAAATATGACCCTACAACTTCACGTGACACTGAAGAATCGCTGAGGGCAGACCGGTATCACGCATTACGTGCAGAAGCACAACGTCCTAATGATAGGGCGATACGCACCATAGCAAACCCTAGTCAATATCGGTATTTGTTCGGTGGTGGTGACCCACCGATTGCGTATGACATGAGTGGTCCTAAAACTAATCCGTTCCCCGGTGGACTAAATACAATTCATGAAAGTATGGCTGATGCAACAAGGGACGAAAGAGTGGCGCGCTTAGTTGATAACTTTAGACCCGAGCCCAGTAAGATAAACCGCCCTGCTCCTACTGGTCCTAACCCTGTTCAACCACCAAAGAGTGACATGAGTCCTCAGGGTAGTTTCCCCATGAGTATGGGACCAACACGTCAGCAAAAGCGTGGTGAGATGGGAAGAGGCGTAGCAGTAAAGCGCCCCGGATTCAGAAGCAGTGAAGCCATGCCAATTGGTAGAGAGAGATAATCATGTCAGCGTTTAGTCATGCTTGGGATTTGCTGAAAGAACTCAGCACCGAGGACCTTAGAATGGCTGCTCGCACTGGTGGTATTCAAATGACTCCTGAGCGAAGGCGAGCCTACGCTGACGCTGGCCTTCCTTTGAATACAGGCGGTGGTTTTAGGACCATGCCTGAAGAAACAGCACGTAATTTGATAAATCTACAGAGAGATAGAAACTTTGAACTTTCGGATGCTGACCAACTAGCAGCCTATGAACCTAAAATGAATCTTGAAGGTTTGGAAACTTACGAGTCGTATTTTAGCCCAAGACACAATGAGTTTATGCCAAGTATGGATAGTGCTGCACAAGAAGATTTGCGTCACATACTTACTGAAGGTGATTTTACTAGAGACATTAATTACGAGGATGCTGCTTCACCCGAAGGAGCAATAGCAGCAGAAAACAGAAGGCGTGAGAGATTACGTAATATGCCTGAGTTCCGCCGTTCACCTAGGGATATTCGTCGTGGTGGGGAAATATACCCTCAAATACAACGTAACGAGTTCCGTGACCAACTAATTGCGAATTACGGCGGTGAAATGCCCCCTCCGATTCCACCGCAACCCGGCTTTGACCGATTCCACGCCACTGACCCTCCTAGAAATCCTGAAAGCGAGTTCTCAAGACGAGGCGAAGCCGGTGCATCACCAAGTGACCAAGCCTTCAAGATAATCCAACAGCGCAAAGACAATGCTGAGAGGATGAAGCAAGTTCAAGCCGACAGGCAGCGAGAGATGATGGTGCAGCGTCAGCGTGACAGAATGAAATCAAAACAGCCACCTAAAGGAAGAGCAGGTGGAAGAAGACCGGGTGAAGGTAAGAATGCTTACAGGAACCGAATGCGAAGACAAGGCGGTAGAAGATGAGAGCATTTGATTTAGCATGGAGTATAATCAAAGCACTCCCTAGAGAGTCGCTTTATACTCAAAGTGATACTGATGATGATGGTATACCTCTTCCGAGTGGGTATGGTCAGATGCCGTTTAGATACATTAACCAAACAAGACATAAAACAATGCACCCTGCTATTCAAGGAATGATGGATAGGGTTGGGGAAAAGACGGGGCCTTATTCCCCTAGAGGTAGAATTACTGATGATGATAAACTGTCTTACTACCAAAGAATCCTCGATGTTCCTACTTTAGACGTGATGGAACGTACTGAAGGAACAGGCGGTTATCACATGATGGGAAGAGGTGATGATGACCCTGATATATCATCATGGTCTAGGGCAGGTTCTATGGATGACCCCTCAGCCTATACTAGAAGGTCAGAAGATTTCGCACGCTTGGATGCTCTCGAAAGAGAGAAAGAGCGCCTTGCTGACACACTGAATCTAAAAGACATGTCAGGAAACTTAGATTTCATGAATCCTAAGTCAGAGTATGAGCATCTAGTTACTAGAGGACCTGATGGTAATATAAGATTCCCCGGTTATGACGACAACGGCTATTTCATCTTCTAAGTGTGACTGAACTCACCTACTAGTTTATTTTCTACACCGCCTTCGCATTCGACATGACAAGGTGTACACTACTCGACAGTTGGTTCGATGTTAAGTCTAAGGAATTAGACGAGGCTGAGAAGAAACAGAAAAAAGATTTAATTACAGGCCAAAAAAAGTGAAGGTTATGAAGGTAACCGTCTACGAAGTTGGCCCACGAGACGGGCTACAGGCGTTACCTCAAGTAGTTCCTGTAGAACAACGCATAGAATTGATAAATTCACTATATGATGCTGGACTGAAAGAGGTCGAAGAAGTTTCTTTCGTCCATCCCAAACTTCTACCTCAGATGGCGAACGCTGAAGAAGTATTCACTGGGCGTGGCTCAGCCTTAGTTTTGAACAAGCGTGGGTTTGACCGAGCGATTGCCGCTGGTGCTGAGAAGATAAACATTGTAATCAGCCCCTGTGAAAAGTTCTGCATAGACAATATGGGTAGAAGATACCAAGAATTGTTACTTTCGTATCGCACTTTTTTACATAACTACCCAAAAGACAAGGTTAGAGTGTACATCTCGATGGCTTTTGGTAGTCCAACTAGCGGTGATTTCAGCAAAAGTCACCTAGACATGGTGGTGCGTGATGCTAAAATGTTTGGAGACACTGTGGTGTTTGCTGATACAATCGGCGTTGCTGCTAATAATGACATCGAGTATGTTGCTGATTTGGCTTTCAAGCATGATATGATTCCGGCTTTGCACTTACACCATCGAGATAGAGAAGACTTGGCTCTTTCACTTGTTAGGACTGGGTTGTTTTCCGGCATCAAAGAGTTTGATGCGAGCATCGGGGGACTAGGAGGCTGTCCTTTTGCTGAAGGTAGTGGGTCTAATCTTTCTACTGAAGTTTTGCTTCGTCACATTGAGGCTTGGGGTTTTGAACACGGTGTAGACATGAAGGCTCTAAAGAGAGCCAGTGCTCTTGCATTTCAGTTAAAGTCTTATGAAGCAACATCATCCCCTGACTCATGGGCGCTTTCGACACTGCATGGCGAGTGTTGAAAAGTCAACGTGAACTTAGACAAATAGGTGAAGGTGCATTTAGAGGAGTATACGAAGGTGACAATGAAAACGAAGTCATCAAAGTACCAAGAAGAACTACTCCTATTTTTGAACTATCTCACAATGCTTTGATGAATGCTTTTGCTCAACTCGGTTATCCAGTAGAACCTGAGAAACCGCAAATCTTACCTCCTCATAAAGCAATTAATTCCGTTGGTACGGCTGGTGGTTTGGCTATGGACCCTGTAACAGTAAGACCCTTTAACACTCTAGGTCACACTCAAAGAAGAGCAGATATTGCTAATAAAAACAAAATTGCAGAGATAATGGATGAGCGAGAGCATGATATTGATGATGATTTACGTGGTGCACAAGGAATTAATCTTTACGGCAGAAAAGATTTGAAAGATTACCCAACTCCCGCTGTATTTAGCATAAGTGACTTAAAACCTAGTAATTTGGGGGTGTTTGATGGTGAAATTAGGGCCATTGATGCTCTTACTCATAGACCTAAACACTTAATGCGTGAACACTCCCTCCGTCTTCCTTACCGTCTTGCTCGCCTACCTGAAGCAGAGAGAAGAAGTCTAGTCAATCTATTTACTGATAAATCTCAGTTTCAAGACATAGCAGATTATGATTTCAGTCAGGAAAATAGTTTACCTTTTTCCCGCAGAGAATCAAATACTCCTACAGGTAGAGAGAAATTAAAAACAGAAGGCTATGGGATAAACTATAGACATGGTAAGTTCTCACCTCAAACTCCTATGGAACAGGCTCACGATGCTTACGCTGCTTATCTTGAAGATGTGAGGGCTATGCAGTTGGCTAATTCCATGGTAGAAGACCCTTATCAGACTAGATTAGAAGAGTTTGTTGACCCTAATGAAGGGCCTGAAAGTCTAAGTTCGTTTGATGAAAGGAGTAAAGCGATGCACATGGGTCAGGCTAGAAGAGACTTGGGTTTACAAAATACAGGAGATGGATATAAGGATAACATAGGACCTACATTCCCGTTTTATCCGGGCTTAGAAACTCTATTCCCTCCCCCAGCACCTAAGGTTGAACCCCCACCTCGGTCGTATGTGCCTATGAATCAATACACAAGTACAGCCTCCACAAGAGGTGGCCCAGCAGCCGGTGCTTGAGCGATGACTCTATATGAAGCGGCATCGTCCCCCAAGTATGAGCCGTGCATTCGATAGTGCATTTAATATTATTAAGATGAATCATTTGAGAGCCAATTATGGTGCTGCTCTCTTTAATAGTATTTTAATGAAAGCCATGGAAGACGACGTACTGCGTAAGAATCTTGAGGACTACATGAACATGAGTATGGAAGAGTTGGTAGCCCTACCTCCTGAAGAGAAAGAGCACGCATTCAATCTAATTCAAGCAGCAAGAAGTGGTGTTGACCCATCTCCTCCACCAAACCCTGCAAATTTGGTAAGCACAGAAGACCCACAGGGTGAAGCAGAAATGCCTAAGAGGCCAATGGCAAAAGCATTAGATGCGTTTTTCAATGCTGAGTTTATCAGGAAGAATGTAATTGGAATGCAAGGCGGAACAGAATACAGTATGCCTGAGGGAGTTGCATCTATGGCTCAACGCCCTCAAGTTCCTGAAATGCAACCAAGAGGATTATTTGGTAGAATGAAGCCAACTGGTGAAATGACAGTTGGGCAAAGACCACCTGTGTCACAACTACCCGGAATGCCACCAGCCCCGCTTAGTGAAGGCCCAGTTCAACAAAATGCACCAAACCCAATGGGTTCATTTGGCACAGGAGGGGAGCATGGAGGTATTGGATTAACACAGAGAACTGCTCCGGGTGCTCAAGTAACTCGTATGCCACGTCCTAGCCCGTTCCCAGTAAATGTAGAAGACGACCACGCTATGGGAGCGTTCCAAGAACAACATCCTTCTTTCTCCGGTAGAGGATTTGAAGCAGGAAATAGAGGTGCTTATGGGAGTCCAATAAAAACATCGGAAGCACAGAGTCGGCTTGGAAGTCTAACCGGTGATAAACTTACTGATTATAGTCCCCTAAGTGTAATTCCTAGTGGAACATACGGTGACCAGTTTGCTCCAAATATAAACTACAATAAACTTCAGTAAGGTGGTGTGATTGCCAGCCCCTGCTTTACCCTTGCTTGGTAAAATAGCATTAGGGTTAGGGGCTGCTAAGAATGTTGCTGTTCAAGGTGCTAAGAAGGTAGCAGGTAGTGCCAAAAAAATACAAGAGACTTCTAAAAAAGTAGCAGAGAGTAAAAAGTTTCAGACTGCCGCTGCTGCTAAACAGCAAATTGACCAGCAAAGGCAGATGGCTGAACAGCAAAAGCAACAACAGCAACAAAGAGCATCTGAGATGGCTAGGGCTAAAGCATCCACTGGGGATGGCGCTTTTGGTAAGGCTTGGATGACAATGAAAGGTCAAACCTTCCATCCTAGTATTGAGCATTATCTCGACGAGAGGACTCCCAAAAGAGGGGAAGTTCAAATTGCTCCTAGACCATCTCCGTTTCCTAATCAACCCGATGAACCTGTAGATATAGAGGCTAATCGTGGCCCACCGGATGTAGACAGACAGGGATTTACAAGTTTACCCCAGCAGCAAAGAGATAGATTACGAGAGGGTGACATGCCTGTTGGTAAACCGAAAAAGGTAGCAGTAGGTGGTGAAAAACCAACTTTAGGAAACGTAAACGAAGAGATGTTCTTCAATAGAGGTCACTTGAGAGTACGTGAAAATAACAGACTACAAGAAGATGAAGCAGCAGAAGCACGAGAGATAATGCTAGAATATGCTAGAGACTTAGTAGGTCCAAATGGTAGATATTTACCCAGCAGTCCTAGAAAAATATCAGTTAAGACTCATCAATTAAATGAAATCAGACAAACGGCTGATGGTAGTGAAGGTGACACTATTGTAGCAACTATAAGACCGCATGATGACGACCCCGGCCAACCTCAGTTACATACTGTAATGTATAGAGGTAGCCATCAACCAATGGACCATGCTTGGAAAAGAAGGTTCGATGTTGAGAAAGTATACGACCATAGTCATATAACAAGAAAGAGGCGAGAAGATAAGGATAAGAAAAAGAAATCCGTAGACTCTATTGCTTACTTTAATGATGTTCTAGTCAAAGACAGGAAAACACCTGAGGCTATGCGCCACAAGCGTGAATACGATGCTGCTTACAATAAACGCCCTGACCAACTCAAATACCGTGAGGAGTTGAATCGTGAAAGGCGTAGACGTGGTATTTACGGTAGCCATGACCACATGGATGTTAGCCATACACAAGGTGGAAAGTTAACTCTTGAGCCTGAGCACTCTAACCGTGCTCGTCATTTCAAAGACAAGGGAACATTGAGAGTTGTAAAGTCAATGAGAGATGACCTAGAATTACTTCGTAATCTAATACAGGGTCCTATGGATGAGCAAGACAAGAAAATCGCTGAGGCTACCATGGCGATGATAGAAGAGCGCGAGGGAGAAGAAGAGGAAGACAAAACTTTGACTAGACATTCTTTCGGTGGTAGTCACATGTTCCTATAATATACGTATATACACGAGTCAGAAGTTGTATAGGTTATAAAATTATTATTATATTATACTGTATTTATTTTAATATATAGTAAAGACAAATATCTATACAACCTTTACAACCTAATCAGGAACGTTTATCACTACCTATCCAGTGCCATTACCAGTGACCGTTATGGATGACGATGTGCAACACGAAGCAGAAATACGACTTCTTGGGCTCATTCTAGCACAATCAGCGTTAGTTGGAGTTTCAATTGGGGTATTCGATGCTCAAGTGTGGTTAGAAAACACCACACCTTTGCTGAATGGTTTGACTTATGCTATGAGTGCATTCTTTGTACAAGGAATTGCTTATTATATGTTCAAAGTATTTTTTGAAAGAGGTATGAGAGAACGTGCTAGAAGTACACAGATTGACCGTGACCGTAATTTCAAATACCGCTCAATGCAACAAACATTTGATTCAAGAAGAGCAGAAATGGAAATGCGAATACAAGAAGCGCAGTTAGAGCGTGAATTACGTTGGATGGAGGCTAACCCCGGTCAAATGCCGCCTTCTTGGGGAGTACCCGGTGGAGCACCATCATTAATTGGAGCCTATGACCAAGAGAGGGTAGACGGCTCTCGTATTCCTACTCATGAAGCAAAAAGTCCAGCGCCTTTGAGTCTAGGTATCTCCGAAGAGGAAATTCCTTTAAAAAAAGATGGAACACCTGACAAACGTTATCAGAAAAAAGAGTGAGGCGTATGTATGGGACGCATCTTCAAAACGCCCTCCGATAACGCTACCGAGGAAACTCTACGTGCTATTCATATAGCGAATACAGTAGATACAACCTATGAGCGAACATGGGGCTGGATTAAGACTATCGTGGCCTCCTTGTTATCTGCCTTGACTATCAGTGCTATAGAACTCTACAATCCTGAATACAGCCTATGGGAGACTACTGTAGAGTGGTTCATTCAAAAGTTATACGACTTCGCCAACTGGTTGAAGTGGTGGTGAAGGTGAGCGGATGGTTGAACCTGCGGGGACAGCATTGGTTGGCGCTGCCGTATGGGGTCAACACATCTTCAACTCATGGCGACCAAGACGAGTCGGAATCTACGGAGCCCCGATGGTTGGAAAAACCACCCTAGACCGATATATGACTACTCCCGGTGAAATGGAAGCCATACCGGATGAAGAGCGTACTGAACATGGACGAGTGTTTGGGTTAGTAGGTCCTTACAAGATGCCTAAACCAACTAGAAAGAGGATTGGTTGGAATGGAGAAAAACGAGTTGTATTTTCATCTGATATAGGTGGTCAAGAGAGATTTTGGAATTTATGGATAGAAGATATGGTAACTAGAAAAGTGGAGGCTGTAGTCTATATGTTTGATGATAGAGCCTTTAAAGGTGGAGATGATGGTCTTCAACAAATAGCCGGATTCAAGTTTTTAGTTGATAGATTGATTAAGCGAGACTATCGTTATCGCTCTTTACGCTCAAGATTACGAGGACGTAAATATCATCCTAAGGTAATTATGTTAGTTGCCAATAAAGCAGATAGATTCTTTGATGAGACTGCTTCCAAGTTGTGGCATGATGGTAGAATAGGCGAACATAAGATATTCGACCCGTTTCGTGATGATTTAATTAGATTACAAAAAGCAGGCATTCCTACTAAGCGCTCTTTCATGGCTACACGTATAGGATGGAACGTAGAAAAAACTATGTTAGCGTTACTCACCTCATGATAGACCTCTCAGGAAGCCTTTTAATGAAATAGTGTATGGTGATAAATATGGGGAGGAACGTTGTCACCACTACTTTACACGCTGCTTCTTCTAAAACCAATAGTTTGCGAACTACTGTGCCTATGTGGGTAATCAATCAATTTGGTTTGAAAGCAGGTGATGATGTTAATTGGAAACTTCATCTCAAAGATGGTGAGATAGTTGTCATTATGTCTCCTGTGGAGGCGTGAAAATGTTCACTAGGCAACCTCAAGGTAATCTTAATACGGCACAAATTCCAACTCTAGCAATACAAGGTAATGACCAACTCACACAAGCAGCGTTGGCTGAAATGCTGGCTGCTCAACAAGGTATGCAAGAAGTAGCCGAAACTCAAAATATTGAAGTCCCTAGAGTCAACTTTTTCCCTAGTAGGCATCCTGACCCAAGAAAGGCTAGGAGGCAAGACATTAAGCAAGCCTACAAATTACTTCGCCCAGCACAAAGAAGTAGATTTAGTCCTCTAAGATTACTCGGTAACAAGTTCCGCTATGACAAAGACACTGGGACTTGTGTAGTTGATGGATGTAATTGCGCTAATCTAATCAAACATGATAATTTATACATGCGTATTTGTGATGAAGATACTGGTAGAAGTCTATGGGAAATGTATTGGCAAAACCCAGTGACGGGTCAACCTGAAGCGTTTATTGCTCGTGATAAAGTTACAAGTGGTAAAAAAATGAGAGGTACATACTGCCCTGAACATCTTCATCTCTATCATTTGTTAACAAAATGGGAAGCGGAAGAAGATAAACAGAATGAAATGAATCCTAATAGACTACGTGATAAAGTCAAAAGGGGTGTTTCTATCGTCACTGTGCCTATTTCAGCAGTTAAGAAAAAGGACCCTCAACCCGCCATGTTAGAAAAGTATGAACCATTCTTTGCTGAATTAGAACGTGACCAAGGTAAGACAAATGGTATTAGTATTCTAAATTACAAGAATCCCGAAACAGGTCTTAACGATGTTACCATGGTTGTTTTTGATTTACGTATTTTCCAAAATGAATTAAATCAAATGAGTATGCCTACCGTTGAGTTTCAAGCACTTTTGAATCAACAGCAGACTTTAATTCAGCAGCCAAACCTTGATGTTGAAGGAACTATTGGGCAGGGATGAGCCGCATGTATCAATTTAATCAATCTCAACCATCTGTCGGTCTAAATCTATCAGCGACTGGTGCTCCTCAGCAGAATCATTATGGTGGTTTAGGTGCTGCACAAATACCTCAACAACAGCCAAATCCGTTAATGAATGGGATTTTACAAGGAGCAGGTGTTCAACAACAATACAATCAGGCTCAACAATACACTCAGCAGCAGCCAATTAGACCACCTAGTGAAATGGAAATACTAAACGCTTTATTACAATCACAAAACCCTCTCCATCGTTTCATTTCATCAGGAGGGCTTGGAGCAATTGTAGAGATTTTAGCAACAGCGACTACTCTTTCTATGCTCACCGTTTTGAAAGATGCTAAGTTCATAATTAACGATGATGAAGGTGAGGCGAAAATTGATATGGCTTCTTTACCTGATAATCTCAAAACGCTGAGTTCTGAGAATGTCTCTATGTTACTCAATAATCTAGTCAATAGTAGCACACAGACAATTCAGTCGGCTGAAGCACAAAGGCAGCAAATCTTAGCATTGGCTCAGCAATCAATGATGGGCGATGCTCTTCAAGCGGCATTACAAGATGAAGGAACTATGCAGAAAATAGGCGGTGGTATAGGAAGTGTCGCTCGCTCTTTCATGGGACTGCCTAAGCAGTAGGTGATAATATGGGGTTAAGTGACAGTACAGATGATTTGTTTAGAGGATTTTCGATGGCTAGCACACAAGTGTTAGCACCAAAGCGTTCAGTAATCACTGATATGATAATGGTTCAATTCATCAGTATGATTATCACTTTTACATTAATTCTGTTTCTTAAAGGTGGAGATTTACCAACTAGTTCTGTCTCAGTTTTCCTTGTCGGAATCATGATTGCTTTCATGGGTCTCGGTAGTGTCTATGGGCGTATCAGTAAGTGACCACTTATCTAGTGGGCATTCCATTGATGGTGAGAGTGCTTTTATTTTTACAAAGCACCCGCATTTTCTACAAACATCTAGTGCTTTAAATAGAAAAACGCAGTCATAGCATTTATTCATTCTTTCAATGTAAACCGCTTTACTGACCCTGTTTTTTTTAACTATGTCTTTAGTGGTTTTTACTATGTCAGCGGCTTGCTTGGGTACTCGTTGAAACCGTCTGAACATAAATACCCGTAAGGCTGCTTCAAGAAAAGGGTTATGGGCGATGCTGCTTTAGAAGGGAAACATGGGACCAGCGGAGCGTGTCACAAAACGTTCATGTCCGTTTTGTCAACACCCTAGTCGTGATGAGTTAGAACAGGGTCTTTTACTAGGTGAAATATCCCCAAAACAACTAGATGAGGACATGGGCTGGAGATATAATACCAGCGACCGTCATTTTAGAAATCATATGGGGCAGTTTCATATGGGTGCTAACCCGCAGTGTAAAATTTGCACACACCCGCAACGTGCTGAGTTTGAGCAAAGATATTTTGCAGATGGGGCAGAATCCGAAGTAATTGCCGTTGAACTCGGAATACGTGAAGAGTCGGTATATCATCACATGAAACATCATTTTCAACCGTTAGTTCAAAGAGCAGCAGTGTCTGAGGTCACAATGGTCGTAGGAGAGGAGATGAATGCACTCAGGTCAAATGTCGAATTGCTCAACCATAAATTGTCAGAATTGCTCGGCGAAGGAAGCGTTCACGAAGACGGTTTTGTCCGAGATGCCGTGTCTTTGCACAAAGAAGTCAGAGAGTCAATAAAAGACTTGATGAAAATGCAAGAGAGTTGGGGACCTACTACTGAAAACGGTGAGGTGCATAATACAATCAACATTCTCAAGGTTGAACTTGGTAAAGAAAGCCCTGAATCTTGGGCGAGAATTAGAAAGAAATTGGTTGAGCACGTAGAGGAGGAAGCGCTATGATGGAAGTACCAGTACCGGATTTACTTCAAATCAATCATCCGGGTTACTCTATAGTCATGAGTAGACCTAGTCTTAGTGATGGTAATATGCTTCTTTTGGTGGATTTCGCAAAGTGTCTTACTGAAAGATTTGAGTTCTATGGTAAGATGACAGTTTCATCACCGGACATATTTGAATTACTCAATCACTCATTCAAACTTTTGCTAAACTCAGATGAACCTGAGAAAGTGATACCTGTTAGGCATCTTACCGCTAGACTACTAGAAGAGTTTGAACATATGGTTGGTAATATGGGACAAGCATTCCCAATCAATCCTATGATAAAGAATCTTTACAATGACCTAAGTGAGTTGTTATTTGAGGGTCTTGCTGAATTAAGTGGAGGTGATTATTGTGACTGAAGGTATGATGGGTCGAACTTCTGATACTCGTATGTACGCACCTCGCTCGGAATCATCACACATGTTCCGTGCTAATCATGAAGATGAGCGTACACCAACTGGTAATGAAGACGCTAAAGACAAAGAGGCTAGAATGGATAGGCGGCAGAAAAAGAAGGAAGTCGAGGAAAAGGAGGATAAAAAAATCCGCCATATCAAAGTCCGTAGACATCACATGGGTCTTAACAAACCCGATGAGGCTGAGGAGGAAGAGGGCTTCAAACCTAGAGAATCTCCTAGTGAGCCAACGCCACCACCGGGCTCCGGTGGATTCTTGACTAGCCTAGCAGCACAAGCAAAAGGTCCCGGTGCTGCTGGCGGTCAATCTATTCAGATGAGCGAGCCGATGGAGCACGCTTGGAGTAGTTTGTTGAAAGAAGATACTCCTCATGGGACTGCTCCTTTAGAAGATATTTCATGTCCTGAATGTGGTAGTAAACTTGAAGGAGAATATAGAAATCTGCATACTAACGACCCATTGGTTGAACTCTATTGTAGGACTTGTGATACTTACGATGATGCTTCTGTGGATAAGTATAGTAACGTCTTAAATCCACCAATTATCCAAAAAAGCGAGCCGATGGAGCACGCTTGGTCTAGCCTCCTCAAGTCAAAGCGTAAGAAGGAGAAGAGAAAGAAGACCGAGGAACGTGCAAAGTGGCGACCTT
>Ga0098038_1000628_pt1 | contig 15591 bp, 9 predicted proteins | sample 5B_taG_FD_75051 | JGI IMG/M metagenome (GOLD analysis project Ga0098038, IMG submission 75051) | Marine viral communities from the Subarctic Pacific Ocean - 5B_ETSP_OMZ_AT15132_CsCl metaG | ecosystem: Environmental > Aquatic > Marine > Oceanic | place: Pacific Ocean | collected 2015-01-08 | reverse complement strand
TAGTTGGGATGACTTTGCAGGGTTAGTATATCCAGAGTTTAAGCAGGAAACACATTGTATTAAGTCTTTTGAAATTCCAAAATGGTGGAATCACTATGTAGTCTATGATTATGGGTATCGTAACCCCAGTTCTATACTGTTTGCTGCTACGGATGAAGAAGGGTCTGTTTATGTGTACGATTTAATCTATGAATCGGAGCATACCATAGAAATGTTAGTCCCAAAGGTAGAACGCAGGTTAAAAAGCGGAATCAATTACACTTTTTTAGCAGATCCCAGTATTGTTCGCACCGAAAGAGATGGGAATAGCGTTGCGGATGAGTGGTATGACTATGGAATTGAATGGGAAAAAGCAAAAAATGATAAGCGTGCTGGATTTGAAAGAGTCTCCTCGTATTTAAAGGTAGATGAGAATATGCGCTCTAAGTTATTGTTTTTTAATAAATTAAATATGAAACCTTTGCTGGAAGAAATCGTTGATTATAAGTGGAAGGAACTCAAACATGGATTTGAAAATAGAAACTTACCAGAAGAACCCGTTAAAAAGAATGATCACGCAATGGATTGTTTACGGTATCTCGTACATTATGTCGAAGATAGCTTTTCTCCCCAAGAACCTAGTGATGACTATGGTCTATGGGGTTTTTCACAAAATAAACGCACAAGTTGGATGAGTACATGAATTTACACGAAGTACATGAAGTTTTTGAAGCCATGTTGGAGAATGATTCTCACTGGATGGATGCAGCAGAGGAATCTGCACGATTTTATACAGGTGGTTTTGGCACTGGTCAATGGGAAGAAGCAGATTTACAGACATTACGATCAGAAGGTAGACCGCCATTACAGTTAAATATTATTTTACCGAAAGTCAATTTAGTGACTGGAGTAGAAAGACAGGGTAGATCTTCATGGAAGGCGCGCCCTGTAGAGTCCGATGATGAGAATGAAGCTATGCTCACGACTGCTCTTTTATATCATTTAGACAGAAATCGCAAATTACAGAGCTTATTCAGTCGCGTATTTAAGGATGGTGTGATTACAGGAAGAGGGTGGATTGATGTATGTGTAGAACCAGGGAAATATTATGATGGTGAGTTAACGATAAAGAGAGAGTCGTGGGCAAATGTTCATATAGATCCTGAATGTAGAACTCCAGATACAAAAGATTGGAATTATTTAGCGCGTACTAAGTATCTAACATTAAATCAGTTACGCTCTATGTACCCAGATGCAGTAGGGGAGATGGAAACGGTAGAAAGTTTTATGGACTTACCTGCCGAAATCGGAGAAGAAATTGGTAGTTATTATCGTAATGCTGAACCGATTAACCCTGCATATCACTTAGATCCTGCTCATAGAAAGGTTAGAGTCTTGGAAATGTGGAACAGAGAGTACGAAAAAGAGCATTTTATCATCAATAAGGCTTCTGCAAGAATTTCTCCAAACGGTTTTGAGTCCAAAAGAGCAGCAGAAAAGCAAATTAAAGAGTTACAAGCTCTTGAAGAGGCTGCAAACGTACCTATGAAAACAGATTTTGGTGTAATTAGTAGAGTAGTTCCTAAAACGTATGTGACTTTATCGGCTGGTATGCACATTTTACAGGAAAAAAAGAATAATCCGTATATGCACAACGAATTTCCGTTGATTCCTTACTTTTATCACTTTGAAGATATGGGTGATACGATTGAAACCTTTGGTATTGTAGAAAATATGAAAGACCCACAGCGTGAAAAAGATAAAAGGCGTTCACAGATGTTGGACATTATCAACCGATCTCCTAGAGGTGGTGGTGTCTTTTCAGGAAACAAGGTTTCACAGGAGGAAATGAACGAAGCCTCTACATCAGGTAGGTGGATTGGTATTCCTGGCTTTAAGGGGCGAATTACGGACTTTATGCAGCAATGGTCAAACTCTCACCTTTCTATCGTAGGCAGTATTGCTGCTATGGAACAAAAAGCGGAGTTTGATGCCAAAGAAATTAGTGGTGCTACTGATCCTATGATGGGAGTAGCTACTTCTACCAAAGAAAGTGGTATTGCTGCACAGACCAGAATACGACAAGGTATGATGACCTTGCAAGAGCAGATGGAAAACTTAGATGTGACTAAGACCACTGTTCTGATGCAGGCATTGAAAAATATGCAACAATTTTATACGCCAGATAAAATTAAAAGAATTATTGGTGCAGAAACCGAAAAAGCAGAGTCTCCAGAAGAGGTAGAAGTCATTAATGAGACCATAGCAAGGTTTTTAACCAACTTTGAAAAATTTGAATTTGATATTGTTCTTGATAAGGGCGAGAACTCACCTACAATGAAAGCTGCCAAAGCGCAGCAGGTGGGCGAACTTGTCAGGAATGGATTTTCGAGTTTATTTCCGCTTTATGTAGAGCTTTCCGACATGGATGCAGGAAGGGAAATCCTAGAGAAATTTGAAGAAGAGCGATCCTCACAAATGCAAGCGCAGCAAGCACAGCCTATGGCTGGTAAGGATAAATCGTGATTCATAACACCCCCGAAACAAAGGACAAGGTACAATGGAAGAGCAAGTAAACTACATTGATGAGGCTAAAGAATTGGATGGCACTGCCACAGATTCTCCAGAATCAAATGTAACAGAGCAAACAGCAGAGACACCTGTTGCAGAAACACAAAACTACAAAGTCGGAGACAGAGAATTTTCTTCTGTGGATGAGTTGGTAGAATATGCTTCAAATACAGATAAGTCTTATAGGAATCTTCAGGAACTCAATGGCAGGCAGACCAATGAACTTGGTGAACTGCGTAAGTCACTTGATGAAGTTAGGGTAAATACCGCTCCACAGAAAGTAGAGCCAGAATTACCAGAATTAGATCCGTATGATGCTAATTCATTCACCCCACATATCTCTAAAATCGTAGAAAAACAATTCGCTGAACAGCGCAAAATACAAGAAAGAGAGATCAATGAGAAACGAATGAAGCAAGCTCAACAGGATATGATAGATGGTTTTATCAAATCACACCCTGATATGTCCAATGAAGCACTCCAAGCTGTTGCCAAATTCGGAGATGAGCGTGGGATCGCACAAATTGAAGATGCGTACACGCTTATGACAATACAACAGGAGAAAAGCAAAGCAAAAACGGAAGGCGTGAAACAAGTCACAGAAAAACTTACCCAAGCAGATGAAGTGCCAACAACACTTTCTAATGCAACTGGTGGGAATAAAACTGCGATTGACTTTGATGCTATCTCTCAGGCAGATTGGAATAAACTACCTGAAGATGTCCGTATGCAGGCTTTGTTGGAATCCTAAATAATATAGGAGTTTATTATGAGCTGGGATACAGGCTTAAATGTCTCCAGATGGGCGAAGCAACTTGCGTATGAAGTTGGAAAAGAGATTTATTTCTCAAAGTTCATGGGGGACACATTTGAATCAATGATCGTTTCTAAAACTATGCCAGAAGGCAAAGGTAAAGATATGACTTTTGGTTTGGTAGGATACACAGGAACAGCAGTAACTGGTGATAGTGCATTGGAAACTAACGAGCAAAATCTTACTTCTAATGAAGTGACTGTCACTACTGCACAAAGGCGTTTTGGTGTGATCAACGCAGGTAATTTTGATGATAGTAAAGTGCTTTACAACTTTCGTACAGAAGCTCTTGCTCAGTTAAAAAGACAGTATGCTGAAGATCACGATGCACAGCTTTTTAGTGCATTAACAAAAACATCAGGTGCTGGTGCTTATCTAAGAGCGGATGCTTCTGCTTCCGTATATGCAGCTACTGATCCAGAAGCTGATTTAGCTGCTGCTGATTTAGCTGTACCAGGTGACATCTCAAAGTTAAAGAAGATGGCTATGCTTGGAACATCTAAAAGCTACAAGATGAAGCCAATTAGAGTGGAAGGCAAAGATTACTATGTATTGTTGCTTCACCCAGAAGTGGCTTATGATCTTGCTCAAAATTCAACATGGAGAAATGCGCAGCAATATGCAAATATTCGTGGTGAAGATAATCCAATCTTTTCTGGTGCTTTAGGTGTTTATGATGGTGTAATCGTGCATGAGCATGAAGGAATCACTACTGCTGATAATCTTGGTGCAGGTGATGCTATAAAAGCTGCAAGAAATTTATTTCTTGGTGCTGGAGCTGCTTGTCATGCCAAAGTTGATAACATGAGCTGGGTTGAAAAAACCTTTGATTATGGAAACAAACTTGGTATTGCAGCAGGTCAAATCTACGGTGTAGGAATGAGTACATTTGACAGCAAAGACTATGCAGTTATACAGTATCTAACCGCAAGGACTGATCTGTAATCAGTAACTAACTAAGGGGCGGGCATTTTGCTCGCCCCGCCTTAGAGAGATTATGACATTAACTCAAATTAGAACCGAAATAAGAAATATTACTGGCGTAGAAGATACCAGCGTAGTTGCAGATGCTGTATTAACCGATTTGATTAACAAAGCTCAAATTATTTTAGCAGATGAGGCAAATTTGTTTTATGGATACGCAACAAGAAATAGTGTTGCAGGTACTGGGGAATATCAGTTTGTTAATGGAAATGGTAATACGATTAGTTCTTGGACAAAAGTAGAAAATGCAGCTTCCGCAGGTAGCTCTAATCTGGCAAATATGATTCGTATTTATCGAGTAGACTTTGACAGCGATCAAATGACTCGCATTGGTATGGATCAGATTTACAATATTTCCAGTGATGTTGGTGATGTACAAATGCCTTCTGCTTATGGATATTATATTAATGATGTCAACTTAGGAATATTTCCTATTCCTCAAGTAGTCAAAGAAATCAAGGTATATTATTATCATTTACCTACAGCCTTATCTGGTGATTCAGATGTACCTATGATAGATACTCGTTATCACGAATGTTTAGTGTATTACGGGTCATGGAAAACCGCAGAAAGGCTTAGAGATATGAATATGATTTCCTACTTTAAAAATGAGTGGTTAGAGTGGAAAGAAAAAGTGGTAATGGATCGTCAGCGTAGAGCAGGAGAACCCAAGTTCAGTATTAATTATAAGGACTTTTAATGCCAAGATTACGGATTAGGGATTTCTCAGGTGGTTTGGTAACAAATCAATCTGAATTTGATATATCAGAAAATCAATATACTGCTTTTGAAAACGTAAGAAATAGAAAACCAGGTCGTTTAGAAAAGTTTTTAAATGATTCTGATTCTAGCGGTGGTATTACCAGTTTAACTGATGTTCAGACAGAATTAATTTTATATAGAACTGAAAAGGATGCTTCAGATGCTGATACATCTACTCGTTGGTGGGTGATGGGCAATGGTACTGTTTTGCGTAGGCAGGATGCATCAGATGGTAGCGGTGGAACATTTACTGATATTACTACAGGGTGGTCTGGATCACCTATATATGATTTTTTAGCTCATAACCAAATATTAAGAATATCTGATGGTAGTTTTGCCAACACTACAAAATGGTTTGGTCATATTAAAAGAGATATTTTTGGACAAAATATTACGTTAGGAGATGCCAATACAGATGCGAGTACACAAGTGCCACGATTTGCGGTGGTGACACATAATGGTACTATTAATGATTGGTATGTTAAAGATGCAAAATTAGAACCACCTACGATTGTTAAGATGAATATGGCTCACGATGGTTTAATCTCATTATCAGATTGTAGTTATAATAATAGCACCGCTATCGCCACAGAAAATGATACATTAGGTTTATCTGTAGGTATGGTAGTTGCAGGCGGTAATATTCCCTCTGGTGCATACATTACACAGATTACCGATGATAACAACTTTGTCATTAGTGCTGCTACAACAGGTGGTGACTTAGATGAACAAACTTTAACCTTTACTACTTTAAATAATAATACCGATGTTGGCTTATTTGTGTATGAACCAAGAACAAAGTATTCTGTTAGTTCTACTCCCGATACAGAGAGTGATGAACATAATGCTTGGGTTAACGCTATGGATAATGAAACATTTGATCCAGCAGATAGATGGGCAGTAACCTATCTTTATGACTATGTGCAGGAATCTTCTTTATCATTAAATCGTGATGGTGAAATAGGAATTACTGGTTTTGAAGTAGTAAAAGGTTCAGATGAAGAATCAGATAGCAATGGTACTACTACTGAAGCATTAGATCTTACAGAAGATGATATAAGTGTATCAGACGGAACATTATTTTCAACCTATACTTATATCAAGATTGATGAAGAAATTATGTTTATTACTGCAATAAGTAGTAACACATTATATGTTAGGCGCGGTCAGCTAAACTCTCAAGCAAAAGAACACGCAACAGGAGCATCTATTTTCTATCGTAGCTCACCACAAAAAGGTAGAGCAATTAATTTAGTTCTTAATGGTATTACTTCTTCTGGTTATCATAACCCAAGAATTACTGGAATGAATATTTATTGGCAACCTAAAGATGATGTAGACTGGTATTTAGTAGATACTTTAGATATTAATAGAGGGTATTCTGATAGTCCTCTTGCTAGTTTACCTGATAATAATATTACTGGAGATAGTGGTTTATCACCATTTTATTCTTCTAATGTATATAATGAGTATGCTTTAAAAAATTATGGGTACTGGCTGCCTTGTCCAAACTCAGTAGCAACAGATGATGTAACGAATGCAGTAGGTGGAGGTTCTCCTCAATTTACTTTAAATGCAAGCTACTGGAGCGGTCAAAATAATAACTTTAGTAACACCAGTAGTGGTATAGCAATTTTATCTCGTAAAGAAACCAATGATAGCAGTAATATGAGAACACAGTTCAATAGATTGAGTTCTTTTTTTACTCCTATTACTTCCGTTACCAATACTAATTCTAAAATTAATTTTAGAAAGTATAATAATATTAATCGTGTCAATAATTATGCTGCTACTACATCTAATGTTATTAAACAAAATCGGATTTCTACACATAGCGCGTTAAGCGATAAGGTCACTACATGGTATATCCCTTTTGATGGATTAAAATTAGCTACATATAACTCATTAACTGGTAGAGCTGCAAAAACAAAATTAGCAGCAATTAAATGGAATACATCTACTGCGGTAAACAATCGTGGATATTATGCAGATATAGATACAGTAGATGAAAACGAACAAACTGCGAGAGAAAAAAATAGAGTATATTTTACTGATCCTTTTATGTTAGATGCAGTGATGGCTGGTAAATATTTTGATATTGGTAGAAATGATGGTGATGAGATCACGCGTTTAATGGCATATAGAAATAAATTATTTGTTTTTAAAACTAACCATGCTTACGTCTATAATCACCGCCATCAATTAGAAAGAGTATTTCAAGGTGTAGGCGCAGTACATAAGCACGCGGTCATTGAATCACCGCTTGGATTAATCTGTGCAAGTGAAGTAGGTGTATTTAGTGTAACCCCTACACAAACTAGAGAGTTAAGTTTTAGTATAAGGCAAACTTATCAGGCATTAACCTTTGATCAAACTGCTGTTGGATATAATGCTTTGGATAATGAATTGTATGTTATGTATGATGCAGATGATTCCTCTATTTATGTGATGAATTTGGATAATGGAAGTTGGGTAAAGCGCAATATTGATGCGACTAATATTCGCACTAGAAGTAATTATGTATATGGTACAAGTCTACGCGCTCAGTTTTTTAATGTTACTACTGGAGCATCCACTGTAAGAGTAGTAGGTACTGGTTCTCTAAACACCGATAGTTTTACAGTGACTACGAAGCGATTTGATTTTGGTGCGCCAGAATTACAAAAAAGATTTAAAAAAATTAATATCACATATAAATCTGCATCTGCGTTAACAGTAGAAATCTATGCAGGCGAGGCAGGTACGGGATCATCTGTAACTGAAACATTAACCTTTCCTCTTAAAGCAGCTATTGTAAATGTTAGTAAAGCTATGCGTGCAGTAGGCAAAACTTTAGTAGTAAAAATAACCTCTGCATCAAGAGAGCTAGAATTAGAATCTATTGACATTGATTATGATCTATTAGGGAGTAATCCATAATGTCTGATGTAACACAAGATTAACTTTTTACTGAACTGGAAACAAAACAAGATACTTTGTTGCCATTAAAGCAAGGATTGTATTCTAGTGGAGAAGGCAATGATGGGGATATGTGTGTATGTATCAATAATGGAAAAAAGGTATTTGGAGTTAAGCTGCAAGGAGAGTGGAATTATACTGAGTTAACTTTAGAATTTGATACAATAGACAAGAATGTTATACATGAAGAGATTAATAATGATTTTGTATCTTTATTAACACGCTATTCACAAAATATTTCAAGAATTTTAAATCGTAGAACTCCAAGAACCTTTAATTTTCCATTTTACGCTAGATCTTATACTTATACAAGCAGTGGTGTTTCTACAGATAATTATATTACTGATGCAATTGTCGTTCCTGGTAGTGTAGATCTTTTTTTATTAGATAGGTTAATTAGTGGTTCAGTAACAGATACTTTAGGTTCACAATCTCCTAGAGGTACTGTACCATATAAGTGCATATTAAAAACTATAATTATTACCGCAAGGCATATTGATCATAGTACAGATGATCGTAGTTCTACCACTATGGGATTAACAGGAAATGCTTATGACACCTCTTTATCTAGTTTAGGTACATACAATAAAGCTTTAACAGCTACCGTTGCAGGTAATTTTACACGATATAGTGACGAAAATTTTTCAAGTATTATTATTCCTCAATTTGGGCATTTTGATATGGTTCTTAGTGTGGGTAATCCTACAAATCGTAAAGTAGCATCATTAAATGGAATTATGATATTTGAAGAGGTAATATGAAACTTAATAAAAATAAAGAGTTATATAACAGTATAGAGGTTAATTATGGGTAGATATGAATTAAGATCAAGAAAAAAAACCAATATTTTGGGACAGCTATACACAACGCATTATGACGTTATTGATACACAAAATGATAATGCGATTGTGGCAACATATAGCACAAAAGGCAGAAAGCAAAAGGAAGCAAAATCTAAAGCATTAAATAAAATCACTGAGTTATCTGCATTAGCTTCTCAAGGCATAGAGCAAAACCCTGATGGAACATTTCCTTCTATTGATGGCTCATCATATTCCAGTGCGGAAGAAGCTCAAGCAGCTAATCGTGAATTTGAGCGTAGAGAAGGTTTAGAAGAAGATGTTGCTAAATTTGAAGATCGGATTACCGAAGCAGGAAGGTTGAGAGAAGAGCTTGCAGAAAATGTATCTGCTAGAAGGCAAGGACAACTTCTAAGTCAACTTCAAAGATCTATTTTAGGCACTGGAGGTGATGCGGGAATGGTAGAGGCATTAACTCCTCAAATTCAAGAACAATCCAATAGATCTTTACAAGATTTAATAGCAGGTAGTCAGGCACAAACTCAACAGCAATTAGCTCAATTCATTCCTACTGAAATTAGAGCTGAATACAACCAAGCTGCTCTCAGTGATGCTATGAGCAAATTTTTAATGGATGAATCAACGCAACGCGCTCAGATACAGGCTAATTTGGATAGTCAACCTGAATGGTGGGAAAATATCTTAGGTCAAGGAGCGCAATTAGCTGGCAGTCTTGCTGTAGATTATTTAACAAGTAGAGGAGGATCAGGTTCAGGCTCTGGCGGGATGGGTTCTGGAGGAGGATATTAATATGGCTTTCAAGTTTAAAGTAAAGAAGAGACCAAGCATGGGACAAGCTGTCGCAAGTGCATTTGCAGCAGGAGCAATACAAGGTGGAACTACCGCTTTGCAAAATGCTATGAAAGAAAGGGAAGATAGGAAGAATAATAGTACAAAGGAATTAAACTCATTTAATAGTGTTATTGCTGGTTTACCTTCTACTCCAGACAATCTATCGAAGATTATACCAATTAAAAGCAAAATTGCTACAGGTGAAATTACCGCAAGCAATGGTTTGGATATTTTAGGTGTAGATTTAGACTATCAAACAACACAGCAAAAAAATGCTGAGATAAAAGCTAGATCGGAAGCACTAGACCCAATGATTGAATCTGCTGAAAGAGGTGCGATGGCAAGTGCAGGGATGGTAGGTGTGCAGCCAACTAAAATGGAAAAAGATGTAAGGACTATAGAGGCTCAAAAGCGTTTAGGTTTAAGAGGTGAGGCTACTCCACCATCTACTATAGAACAACAACAATTAAAAAACCTACAAAGATCATTGATAGAACAAGCCAACATTGTAGGAATGACATTCGATCAGTATTTAGCTAGTAATGTAAATAATGTAGATGTCAAATTATATAAAAAAATGACAGATAATCAGCCTGTCACAGATAGTCAGCCTGTCGCAGATGATGGAATGAAATTAACGACTACACTTCCCACAAGAAGTAGGTCTATAATTCAACCTCAATTTAATACAACTCAAGCTGAATCAACTTCTCAACCTACTTCAAACATGCAACAATTTGAAGGTATGAGAGGTGTTAATCCAAGTACAGGTGAAGTAGTTATATTTCGAGATGGTAGATGGCAACTAACAAATTAGGTTTACCCCCATTACCAGAGGGTTTTGTTTTAGAGGAAACTCTTATTCCACCATTACCACCTGGCTTTGAGTTAGAATCTCCTAAACTAGAAACCGTAAAAGTTGATGATTTTTTTAAAGGTAAAAAAGATGATGAGTCATTTAAAACTGTTATTTATAATGCTGTAAAAAGACAAGAAAATAGTATTGCTAAAAACAATCCTTACGGAGTAAACCTTCCCCGAAAACAGGAAAATATCCAGCGAATGAAAAAAATAGGTGGTAGAGTAATGAAAGGAAGCGATACATTACTAGAATTTAATGACTTGCAAAGTGGTTTATCTGAAGGGGAAAGGATCATTGATAACATATTGGCAGTTTCTAATAACGATCCAGCAAAATTTTACTCTAACTATTCAGGATTGCAAGAGAATAGTCCTGAAGTAAGATCTTTTGTTCAAATAGTTAGTTCTGAATTAAATAAAAAACCTAAAATTGATGATAGTCAACCCTCATTACGAGCTGCCCCAGAACCAACAGTAGGGAAAAAGTTTAAAAACTTTATTCGTAATATTTTTGAGGATAAGACCGAAACCAATGTAAAAGGTCAAATGATATATCAGATTAGTCAGGATACTGGTAGATCACTACGCGATGTAGAAAAGAATTATGATTTATTAATTAGAGATCCGAAGATCACTGGTATTCAACCCGATCCAAGCACTATGGAGTCTATTGAAACTGCATTTACAGGCGCGGTTACAGTAGGATTAGCTACCAATCCTATCAGCACTGCATTAGGTGTGGCATCTTTTATGGCTTTAGATGAAGCAGAAAACGCTATCATTTCTGCTGTAACAGATGAGGAATATGAATTAGGTGGTGGTAAGAATATTTCTGATCTACTTCCAGATGATGCTACAAGAACATCTAAAGAATTTGTTGAAATATTAGATTTAATTGGAAAGGGTATGATTATTGGTGGTGTTCGTAATCGTACCAAAGGAGCGTTTGGTAGACTTTCTGAGCAAGTAACTAAAAAATACATAGATGAATACAATCTACCTAAAGACATTTATATGGACGCAGGCAAGGTAAGATCTGTGTTAAGAGGTGGTAAGAAAGATAAATTTAGTCCTGAAGAAAAAGACTTAATCAATGATTTAAACTTATCAGGATCTCAAGTTCGTAAAGCATTAAAAGATGGCGTGAGTATTAGAATACCCGCAGAAAAAGTAACTAAGCTAGTAGATAGAGTATGGTGGGGTAAAGTTAAAAGTGCTTTTGGTAAACCCAAAGCTGGTATTGCAGATAGAGTAGTGACAACAGAACGAGCAGGAGAGTTAACAGAAGCACCAAGAGGTTTACTTACTGAAGGTAGACCTATAACACAGCCAAAAGTAAAGCCTTCTAAAATGGAAGAGGATATAGCTTTTAAGAAAGCAGAATCTAATTTCAATAAAAAGGTTAAACAGGGTGTAAGTCCCGCAGCACAAGCATCAGAGTTTACTAATTATATTAGCGATAAACTTGGGATTGCTGATAGAAATACTTGGTTTGATTTATCTAGGGAATGGGAATTATATCATTATCAAAATAGAAGTGATTTATCAAATAAAACTATAGTTAATAATTTTATTAAGAGATATAAAGAAAAGTTATCTAAAGTAGAAAAACCAAAACTCACACAAAGAGAATCCCAAGAATTACTAGATTTAAAAACAAATCTCAATACCACCTTTGAAAGACTTGCAGATCCCAATAGAACCAATGCTCAGTTATTACAAGATCAGCGTTCAGCACAACGCATGATTAAACTTATACAGGATAAAGAACCAGAATTTCAAGCTCCTGAACTTCCATTTGAATCTGATATAAAAGATGTGGATGCTAGTAGTTTAAGGCAAGCAAATATTGAAGCATCAGAAAGAGTACAGCATTTTAGTGATACTAAGGCAGCAAAAGAAAGAGTAGAAGATGTAGAGAGGGTTAGTAGAGCAGAGATCACTCAATTTTTACGAAATGCTTTCGATGTTACCATTCGAGGTAAGGCTACATATAAAATGAAAGGTGTAGCTGGGTTTTTTAGTCCAGTTACAAAAACAGTTAGGTCAGCAATAACCGATGATATTTATGTCTTATCACATGAAGTAGCGCACTTTATTGATAATAAGATTTGGGGTAATCAGCCAAAACAAAGACCGCATTTTAGACCCTGGCAAAATGAACTAGGTAAACTGGACTATGACCCTACTAAACAAAGAACTAGTGAGGGTTTTGCAGAGTTTATTAGGCATTTTGTAAGTACAGGAAAAGCAAAAGAATTAGCTCCAACTTTTTATGATTATTTTGTAGGAGATTTTGCTAAAGCTCACCCAAAGATTTATGAAGATATATTAAAATTAAGAGACTTAATGACTCGATATAATAAACAGGGATCTGTTGAAAGAGTTAAGTCTCAAATAAATTTTGAAGGGAAAGCTCCAGAGCAACCATTGATAAAAACTGTACAAGATAAAAGTTTAAATTTTAGAAAGCAGTTTTTGGATGATCTTGCTCCTCTTGAAGATGTTTATAAGCGGGAAAAAATTACAGAATTGTCTCCAGACAAAGACCCTTTAATGCTAATGAGAGTTTTTAAGGGTAAGGCTCGTAGTAAAGCAGAAATGGCTATAAGATATAACACAACTGATTATGTAGGTAGAATTACAGGAAAAGGATTAGTGGATGTAATAAAGCCAGTTTCTAAAACTAAAAAAGAATTAGAAGATTTCTTAGCATACGCATACGCAAGAAGGGCGTTATCCAGACCTGATATAGATGCAGGTATTGAGTTAACAGATGCTCAGTTTGTTTTTGATAAGTATGATAGTAAAAAATTTAGAGAAGCCAGTGATGAACTAAGCGGGTTTGCTGATCGTGTGTTAGAATACTATGTTGACTCAAGAGGAATGAGTCCAGAAACTCGTGATAAAATAAAATCATTAAACCCAGTATACCTTCCTTTGTATAGGTTTTTTTCTGATGAACCGCGATTTAGAAGTAAAGCAAGTCGAGTATCGGGTGGTAAACCAGTAAAGGGTTTAAAAGGTAGTGGTAGACAAATCTTAAATCCGATCGAAAGTATGATTAGATATGTAGAAAATATTTACTCTGCTGCGGATAAAACTAGAGTAGCTATCGCTATCAAAGATGCAGTAGATCAAGGTGTTCTTCCTGGTACATTGATTGAAAAAGTACCACCACCTACTGATATAAAGAAAATGAAGCTGAATACATTGATTAACACATTAGAGAAAGAAGGTTTTGGTGTGTTTAATTCTGTTGATCCACAAACAGGAGAGTTGTTTCGTAAACAGCCTAGTGGATCAGAGATGATTACTTTATTTACAGTTGGTAAGCGATATTTTGGAAAAGATAACATTATTCCTATATATGAAGGTGAGAATGTATCTTTTTATGAGCTTGATCCTAGACTACATGAAATGTTACAAGGGTTAGATCATTATCAAATTCACCCTGCTCTAGATTTCTTTTTAGGTGCGCCTACAAGAATAATGAAATTGGGTGCTGTTGGTTTAAATGCAGGGTTTACTTTTATCACAAATCCAATTCGAGATCTTTCAACCTATATGTTATTTTCAAAGTCTAAAGTGCCGAATCCAGCAGCTCCTATGATTGGGTTAGCTGCTGATCTTGGATTAGGTTCAAAAGCAGCAAAAGATGCTTCAAGAAGATTTAAAGCAATGGGTGGTGATCAGGCAACTATTTACGGTAGAGATAGATCTGCAAGATATAAACAGATGGTCTCTCGCATTATTAATGAGGCAGCAGGAACAAATATATCTAAAGTTAAAAATGTGGTTTTAAATCCAGTAGATGCTTTGCGAAGAATATTTCAAACTCCTGAATTAGCTCCGAGAATCGCAGAAATGCAAAATAAAATTAAAGACTACGAGAAAATATATGGTAAAGATTCTGATGCTGCGTATATCAAGGCTTTTGAAGATGCTCAAGATGTAACGATTAACTTTAGTAAGATGGGTACTGTATCTCAATTCTTAAATCAAATAATAGCTTTTTTTAATCCTACTATAAGAGGTGGTGAAAAATTATATCGTGAAGCTAAAGAAAATCCAATGAGACTAATAGTTAGAGGAGTCTCAACGATTACAGTACCTGCATTATATTTTTGGTATCAAAATAAAGATAAAGAATGGTATCAGAAATTACCATCTGAACTAAAATATTCTCAGATACATATTGACACTGGTGATTTTGGAGGATCAGGAGATATAATATCTTTACCACTACCCCATGAAGTAGGTACTTTATTTGGTGGAATACCAATGGCGTACTGGGATGAGATGTATGATATTGATAAAGAAGGTGTCGAGGAAGCATTGAAATTATCTTTGAGGCAACTGAACCCTGGTACTCCATTAGATTTATCTGTAATCAAACCATTTATGTTGGTGGCATCTAATAAAACTTGGTATGGTACGCCTTTAGAAACGAGAAGTATGCAAAGAAAAGAAATACCTGATAGATATACAGATTATACTATTCCTATGGCAAAAGTATTAAGTCGGTGGATGTATGATAATATTGGCGCATACGAATTTGCATCTCCTGTAAAGATAGAAGCATTTGCTAATGCTGCTACAGGTGGGTTAACTAAAAACATAAATGATATTGTAACATTTAGTAATAAGGAAATTGAGTCTAAAGCAGATCTTCCAGTTGTAGGTAAATTATTTTTAAGAAAAGAAGTTTATGAAAATCGCCCTGCGTTTGACTTTGAAAGATTTAAGTTATTAAACCAAAAGAAAGTCAGTAAAACCATTACACCAGAACAACAAATTGAACTGCGTAGACTGGAAGCTGAGTACAAACAATATATAAGAAATAAAAAACGCAGAGAATTACAAAAGGAAATGGAACAAAATACGCCCTAACTCGTTAATATTATTGAACTAACAGCTCGGTCATGCTTACCATAGGCTTAGAGCGTTGCAAACATTAAATAGCGAGGGAAATATGGGTACATTCCGTGATTTTTCAGTACAGAAGGC
>Ga0098038_1000627_pt1 | contig 15600 bp, 35 predicted proteins | sample 5B_taG_FD_75051 | JGI IMG/M metagenome (GOLD analysis project Ga0098038, IMG submission 75051) | Marine viral communities from the Subarctic Pacific Ocean - 5B_ETSP_OMZ_AT15132_CsCl metaG | ecosystem: Environmental > Aquatic > Marine > Oceanic | place: Pacific Ocean | collected 2015-01-08 | reverse complement strand
TGTTTCTTTTTTACTTGGCAGTTCCTCTTCCCACCTTGAGTGATTTAACCAAGTGCTAAAGTGTGGAATAAATTTTGGATCATCTGATTGCGAACATAAAGCATTATATTTTTCTATTAATGTGTCTGGCTTAATGTCTTTTGCAAACTTTAACCAAGAGGAGTAAGCAACAGTTTTAGAGCCTCTTTTAATTGATAATTTACTCCATATATAGTTATAAGATTCAGAATCAGAATCAGAAGGTTTGCTAGAGGTTTGCTTGGCTTTTGCTAGACCACCTTTTTTCCCAGATTCCTGCCTTAATTTAACAATTTCAATCTTATCTTCCCTTGATTTTTTCTGTCTAAGCTGATGATAACGACCATCAATCAGTGTTAATTTTGCATTAATCACCCACATTAAATCTTCCTTTTGATGCTGTGTTACATCTGGATTATCAGTTGGATCACAAACCATGCGATAAATAATATTAAAGTCATTAGGTAAGCCTCGACCATTTAAGCTGCCAAGCTGAGTATATAATCGAATATATAATCCCTCTTGTTGTGCTGTCATTCCAGAGCAACCCATTCGCCAATCAGCAAAATAAAAATCCTGGTAAGGAAAAGATATATTATCACTCATAAAGCCTCCCTATTGCCTGTCCGATATAAAATGGTATTTGAGGAACAATAGCATTGCCCAGTCCCTTAATTCTTTTTACTCTATCTGTGTCCAATCCTGTGGAAAGCCCATTAGGTGTTCCACAAAGTTCGGATTCAATTTCCCACCAATTTGTCTGGCTTGAGCCTCTAAAGATTTCGAAGCTTGAGAGTTTCCTTTGAGTCTGTATTTTTGTTCCGATGTTGTTGGAGTTGGATAAAGTCTCGGCTCTAGAATCTGATCGGTCAATCTCACTTGTATTGCGTGACCACTCGGTCTTAGCAAAGGTTGGTTCTTGTCGAGGCATCTTCTGATCCCCTTGATGTTTGTCCCCCCTGCTGATCCATCTGGAGTTCGCCACAATCCAAATGCGTTCCCTTTGATGTTTTGCACCGATGCTTTGAGCTGAAATAATAAAGCACCTCGTGGAGTAGTTCGCACTTTCCAGGTCCTCAAGTATGGTGTCGAGATACATCCTAACAATTCCACTAACATTTTCTCCAATAAACCAAGTGGGTTTGGACTCCTTGATAATTCTAAAAGTTTCTTTCCAGAGATTTCTGTCGTCATCTTTTCCTTTTTGTCTTCCTGCAACAGAAAATGGCTGACAAGGAAAACCAGATGTAATTATAAATGGATTAATATTTTCTTTTGTCGGACTAAATTCTCTTATGTCGCTGTATATTGGTATGTCTGGGAAATTTTTATTTAATACTTTCTGGCAATAAGAATCAATTTCACAAAAGGCTGATGTTTTAAAATAACCTGTATTTTGTAAGCCTAAAGCGAATCCACCTATACCAGAACATAAATCTAAATGGCTATGCACAGGGCAGAGCCTTTAAAATAACAAAGGATCTGGCTGAATATGGTCGTTTTTGTATGTATTGTTTGTCTATTAATGTATCAATCATCCTAAAAACATTGCTCGGAGTCTGATAATTTAGTCCTTTTGCTATCTCACGAAAGCTAGGAGTTTTATTATTTTTTTGCTGATAATCTTGAATAAATTTTAAAACTTTTATCTGTTTTTTTGACAGATTTTGGCTATATTCCACAGTTTTTTTACAAATTGTGCATTTTATAATCATAATAGACAAATAATAATAAAAATTGTCTTTGTCAAATAAACTTTACTTTGTAAATTTTGATGTATAAATATTTATTTTTATATGCTTTGACATAAAGTTAAAGACAGGTAGGTTATTTATAGAAACCTACACTAGAACGAGGTAGGTTGATATGCAGATGAAACTTTTAGGTCAACAAAAACACTTAGATAATCTTAAAATGGTTATAGATCAGAGTGGGCAAAATGCTCGTTCATTGGCTTTAATGACAGCAGAGAAACCAAATGGATTTGGTAAAATGTCTCACCAAACAATTTATTCAATTATAAAAGGTGATACAGATATTAAATTTTCTCAGCTTCAAGAGTTTTCAAGAATTTTAAATGTTAAAATAAATAAACTTATTTCTGATGACATTCCTAAAATAGAAATTATACAATATTTTAATAGAGAAAATAGTCATTTTGTACCAAGACAATACGATCAACCAATAGAATTAATTTATTCTTTAAAAGATTTATATATGCCTTCATCTTATAAAGCTATGTATTGGGATGCCGATGGTTTTAAAAAAGTACCTTCTTTTTCTATTATAGATATGGAACATAAAGATTGGGTAAAAGATAAAACAAAAAAAGAAGCTTTATTATATGTTGATGCAATTATGCAATGTTCTAAAGACCAACAGTTTTATTATGGTCATGTATTAGATTTTAATAAAAATGGTACTGCTGTTTTTCAATGGTGGAAAGGTACATTTATGAACAAAGATAAAATCGAATTTACAGAACAAGGCGAAAAAGTTACTTATAAAAACATGATGATAAATAAATGGGAAAAAAGAGATAATTGTGAATATGATGCTATCTATCCACAAATATCTAATATTTCTTTATTTGAAACTGACTATAAAGTCGAACAAATTTCCTTATAACTTTACTTTGTCAAGTTAGCTTGACAACTCCAAATTAATCTTTAATAATCCAAATTGTCTTAGATTGCTCCTAAGACATAAAAGGTCTGTCTGGGTGGGATTGGATAAGCTGATCCCACCTTAAATCAGACAAGGAGTTTTAATGATTAAAAATTTTTTTAAACTTAAATCAAAAAATCAAATTATCAAACCTGCTGTAAAACCATTTAATGAAAAACAGCATAAACATATTTGGTTTGGTATCAAAGTAGCAACAGAAAAAGATAGTCCTAATAATTTTAAAAAGTTTCATTGATAAAACAATGAATATGGTGGGTGTGTTAAAATTTGTTAATTTTCTCCTCCGAATAAATAAAGCACCCACCTACAAATATATCAAAGTTTATTGGGAGGCAGAGGAACACATAATAAAGGTTAAGAATGCCGACGATTGAATACATAGTAAATAAGAAAAAAGTACCTGGAGTAACAACAATATTATCTCGTTTTAAATTAAGCACTCCTTTAATAATTTGGGCAAATCGATTAGGTTTAGAAGGTAAAGATTATTTTAAAGAATTAAATAAAGCAGGTGATATAGGAACAGAACTTCACAACCTTGCAGAATTACATATTAAAAATGAACATTACGATTTACCAGAAGATGAGACAGTTAAAAATTGTTTTAATCAATTTTTAGATTGGTGGGATAAATCTAACTATCAAGTTACATGGACTGAAAAACCTTATGCTAGTAAAAAATTATTTTATGGTGGGTGTCCAGACTTGCTTGTTAATGGCAACACCTTAATTGATTTTAAAACAAGCAAAGGAATATATTTAGATTATCTTATTCAATTATCAGCCTATGCAGCTTTAATAAAAGAAGTTGATGGCATTGAAATAGAACAAGCAATTATAGTTAGGTTTCCAAAAGATAACGACACAACAGAATTTGCAACATTTTCTAAAGCAGATTTAAAAGCTGCATTTAAACAGTTTAAACTTTTTAGAAAAGCATTCGATATAGACAAAGACCTTAATAAATTAATGAGGAAAAAAAATGGATGAGGAAAAAATAAGTCCTAAAACTTTAAAGGAGTCACTTACTTTCTTTCAAGATTTAAATATTAAAGCTACTAAAAGTGCTGTTAATCCACATTTTAAAAGTAAATACTCGGATTTAACAAGTGTCATTAATGCAGTAAATCATGGTGCAGAATTTGGTTTATCCTTTTCACAATCAATAGAATATAAAAATATTATAGTTGATAGAGTGCAAGTAAAAGAAGATTCAGAATTAAAGTACCAAGAAATACATAAAGATATTTATGTAACAACAACAGTTTATCACAATATAGATAAAGAAATTTTAACTTGTTGCGTTCCAGTTTTAATAAATGGAAACGATAAAGATAACCCACAGAAAATGGGATCAGCTATTACTTATGCAAAACGATATGGATTACAATCCTTATATGGTTTGGCAAGTGATGATGATGCTAATGCAGCATCCGAAGTAAAACAGACCAATAAAAAAAGGCACATAGTATGAGTGAAGAAAAAAAATTAGTTGAAGGATTATATCCCAAAGAAGGAAAAGTTGATTTTGTTAAATGTCAGCTATCAATAAAAAAAGATCAATTTACTAATTGGTACAAAAAGAAATTAGAAAACAAAGATGAGGAGTGGATTAATATTGATGTTTTAGTTTCAAAGCAAGGCAAGTGGTATTGTGCTGAAAATAATTTTAAACCTAAAGCCAATGCTCAAGCAGAGGGAGAGGATATTCCTTTTTAATGTTTACTCCAGACGAAGTTAGAACATTAAAATACATTGCTAATAAATATAATTTAGTTGAAACTAGATTTATTCTTAAAGGTGGTATGCACGATATTGCCGAGCAAATATGTTTCAAGCATGGTCTCACTCTCGAAAATTTAAAATCTAAAGAGAGAACAAGAGACCATGTGATTGCTAGAATTGAATTTACTAAAAGATGTATAAAAGAACTTAACAAATCTTTAAGTGCTGTTGGTAAATTTTTAGACAAAGATCATACAACAGTCCTTTATTACTCAAAAAAAAATTATGCCGACTAAACATTTTAAAATATTTAATGATTTCTGGTTGCCGGAATTAACTCTTGTACAAACTTGGCAATGCTTTGAATGTAATAGTTGGGAAGGAACAGACATACATCACATATCTTCAAGAGGTATGGGAGGTAGCAAGTTTAAAGATTATATTGAAAACTTAACCTGCCTTTGCAGAAAATGTCATGATCGTTGTCATAAAGATAAAGATTATAATATCAGAGTTAGAGCAACCACACTTAGATTAATAGCAGACAAATTAGAGGAAGAATTATGAACGACAAAGGAATAAATAAATATGATCCTCATATAGTTGCCAACACTAAATATGAGGCAATTATTAATCATCGCAAAGCAAAAAGAATGTTTAACTCTTTGACTAGAATTAAAGAGGAAAAAATTAAAACTAAATATTTACATTATCGTTTTTTAACTAATGAAAAACATAGTGTTGAAGATGCTAAAGCTAAAGCATTTATTGATAAAGAAGTTACTGAGATTAACCCAAAGCTGCAACAAGCAGAAGAGTTAATGGATGAGGCTTATGCTGAATTAGAACGAGTAACTGAAAAAATTGAACAAATGAGAGACCACAATGCAACTGCAAGAGCAGAAATGAAACTTGGAGGTCTTACACCATGAAATATAAAAGAACTATCACTAAACTTTTTAACGACAAATATGCTTCTATTAAGGATTATGAAGTGGAGAAAGCTATTGAGTTAGGTGGTGCTGAAATAACTTTAAAAGCAAATAATAAAAAAATGTTTTTAAGTGTTGACCAATTAAAAAAAGGATTACAAAAACCAACAAGCAAAGAATTTAATCCAAATCCTAGACTAAACGAAACTAAACCTTTTCGGTTATGTAATTTTTATTGGCAAGAACAGAATGAAAATCAGTTGGAGTTAATATGAGTAAAAAAATTATTGATGTAATACAAATAGACTCTGGTGGCGATAATCCCAAATCTGGATTGTTTGAACAACCATTATGGCAGTTGCATTTTGAAGATGATAGTACCAGGATTTTAGGTAAAGTTAAAATGGAAGAATATTTATCAAAGGCTTTTGATAAAATGGTTCATCACTTTAAAAAGAAATTTTTTACAATGAAAGATGATAAAAAAATAACTTTTTGGAATGTAATATTAATTGATTATGAGGATGTATCTTTAAGTCCAAGTCAATTTAGAGATAAATTATATTTAGGTCACCAAAGAAAAGATGAAGAAAAATATAAAGAATTAGAGGCAAAATTGCAGGAAAAAAAAGCACCACAAAATGCAGCTTTATTTCATCCACCATCTACAACAACTCAAACTGAGAGGGAAGAACTCGATGAATTTCGCAAGAAAGTCATAGAAGAGGCTAAGAATGAAGATGAAAATCCCCATATTTTACAAGGAAAATATTAAATGACTCGACTCCATAATATAAAACATCTATCTGAACGACTTGAGATTCACTACAAAACTTGTTTAAGAAATCTCAAAGAATTAAAGTCCAAATTTCCCAATGAAGATGCCTTGAATACTTATGTCGGTAGGCAACAAAGGTTTACCGATAAACATATAGAAAGGATTATAGAACTATGCTCAAGGCAAGAAGAAGACCAGATGTAAAAAGTAATATTTATTATATAAATGGAACTTTTAACTATGAAGGACAGACTAAGGTTATTAAAAATATTAGTGCTAAAACTGATAAATTAGGCGAGGCTAATAAATTTATATATCACTTAATAGAACGATTAAAAAAAGATATTAATTGCACAAAGTCATATAAATTTAAAGGCATAGCCGAAGAAAAAAAACAAGATGTAGACAAACCACCATCCATTAAAACAATAAAATTAATAGATAAAGTAGTTACTTATCTAGGCAGCTATGATGTTCGACACATAACAAACAAACTAATAAAAGAAAAAGCCTTTGAGTGTTATCCAATGGAAGAATATTTAAAAAATTCTGCTTATTCTGATTTATCTGAATCTGAGAAAAAACAAAAGTCAGCCAGATTTAATACTATAAATAGAAGTTTTATATGTCCTGCATCATTAGTTATTAATTATGCAAACCAATTAGGCAAGAGTCATAAAATGGTAATTTCTAGATTAAAATTAATTGAAAGAGATCCAATATATTTTACTCCAGAAGAAGTTGATAGATGTATGAAAACAACAAGTATGTTTCAAATAAAGTTGTTAATGATGTTTTGCATATATACTGGTGCTAGACTCCAAGAAGCTTTAAATTGCAAATGGGAACATATTAATTTTAATAACGATGAAATTAAATTGTGGGAAGGTAAAGGCGATAAAAGTAGAACTGTAACTATCCATAAAAATTTAAAAGAATGGCTTAATAAAGTTAATGATCGAGGTCGATATGTTTTTATCTGGAGAAAAGCATGGAGTAATAAAAAAGATGGCGAAGGTTTATATTTTAATTGGAGAGATATGCTGAGACAAGCTGATATTAGTTTTGAAAAAACTCCTCACAAATGTAGGCACACTTTTGCAACATGGCTTAGAGCCTATGCAGGTTGTGATACTGAGGATTTAAAAGATATTGGTGGGTGGAAAAATAGTAAGAGTGTGGCTGTTTATTCTCATATAATGCCACAAACTATGCCTAAAAAAATTAATTTATTACCTTAATTTTTGCACCAGATTCACCCCAGATTGATTTTTGCAAAAAATAATGGCTGAAAACTGCGATAAAATAATGGTTTTTTCTTCTTGCAAACCATTGGTAATGATGCAGAATAGGGAACATAAGGTAACAATTTGGGAAATTTGGCAACTTTATGGGACTATGGGGAGCATTAAGGATTAATAAGGAAGATAAAAGACCCCCAAAATGCACCCCAGATTTTCCCCAGATTGATATCCTTATAGAAAAGGAAACTTTATGAGAAAATTAAATGCAAAATTACTTTACCCTTTTATGAAAATAACAGGTTTTATGTTCTCTAAGGATTACAGATGGGGAACAACTTTATTTCACAGAATTGTTTACAGATATGTAGATACTGTGGGTGCTAATTGGAATGCACATAGAGATTTTTTACAAAATTTGTGTGACCAAGAAATTAAAGAACTTAATAAAAAAGTTCAACAATCAAGAGGTATATAATGTTTACTGAAACAATGAAAGAGGGCAAAAATAAATATAAAATTATATTTACTAAGTCCCAAAAGGTAACTCTTGTTGAGAAGGGTGTTTTAAAACATTATATTAAATTAACTTTTTTAGATGGTAGTACAGCAGTTTATGACAATGAATTTAATGTTGTAATGTCTAGTTATATGGAGGAAAAAAATGGGTACTAGAGCAGTTTATACTTTTAAAGATAATGATAGCGAATTTCATGTTTACAAACATTATGATGGTCACCCAGATAATGTTAACGAATATATGGAAAGAGCAAAAGAGTATGCTTGGAGATTGCCACGATTTGAGGCTGATGAGTTTGCGTGTGCTTTTATTAAAGCAAATAAAGATTCTGAAGGCGATGTTAGATTAACTAATCATTGGAAAAATCATGGAGATTTATCTTATAGATATGAAATTACTTTAGATAATAATGATAAATTAAATATTAAAACTTTTGAGTGTTAATGGAATATAAATATAATGATGGTGGTCGCTACTACACAGATTTTAGAAATAAAAAAAGTGTAAGCGACTGCGTAGTTAGGTCTATTGCCATAGCAACAAAGCAACCATATTTAGTTGTCTGGAACGATTTATTTGAATTAGGTAGGGACATTGGTTTTATGCCTAACCTTCCTCAATGCTACAGTGTTTACTTAAAAAAACATGGTTTTATTAAAAGAAAAACACCAAGATTTGAAAATCAAAAAATAAGATTGATGGAATGGAGTCATGATTTAGCTTTAGTTCACACAACTAGACATTTAACCTGCGTTATAGATAATTGTGTTTATGATACAGGAGATCCAAGACTATGGTGTGTAAATAGTTATTATTCTAAAAATGATTAAATATTATCGATTATCCATTTCTTTAGTTCAGAACGAGACAGTAGTTCGGTTATAAAATTGCCATACGAATTGACTACTGTCTCTTCTTCTTTGTCTTTTAATAAATATTGATAAAATCCTACATGAAGAAATTCATGGATAACTACATTAACTGCATCCCTACCACCTCGTTCAATAATACCTTCATCTAAAAAGATTTTATAAGGTGGTTTGCCTAAAAAAACTCCTTGAGCCTCGCCTACTTCATAACTAACTTCATGAGGAATAGTTACTAACTCAATAGTAAAAGCACCAATGGTAACTTCTTTAGGCAGTTTTATTTTCATTTAGTATCTAGGTTTTCTTGGTTTCTTTTTTTGCATTTTTTTTTCCTTTTTTTTAATAATAAATGGTGTGTCGGTACATTTACCAATGATAAATGCACCAGATAACACTTCTACAATTCTATTTAGTTCTTCTTTAGATTGCACCGATTACTACGATTACGATTATTGCAACAATAGCTGCCTTAATCCAATCTTTCATTGACCACTCCGACCACTCTTTTAAATGATCCCATAAGTCTCTAATTAAGTTCATAGTTCCTCCTATTTTTTAAAAAATTTACTTGCACCTTTTATTCCAAATGATGCACTAACAATTACACCTAAAGTATATTTGTACCAATCTGGAGTTTGTTGTAATGCTGTAAAACCTCTTTCAACATATTCAACAGTAAAAGGAATAAAACAAAGCAATAAAGGTATAGAAAAAAGTATTGTTAAATATTCATCTTTCCAAGATCCTTCAGCTTGTTTAATTGCTTGTATATCCCACTCTACTTCGCCAGAAATTTGCTTGTTTAATAATTCAGTTTCAGCTTTTATTTTTGTTAATTTTTGTTCAGACTTTAATCGTTTACTTTCTATTACACCTTTAACAACATCTCCTCCTAAATTTAAAAGAGGTTTAATTAATAGATTTAACATAAAACACCTTTAATTTGATGATAGTAAATATATAGATTGCAGAATTCTATTACGACTAATGCAGTAAATAGTGTTGTTATAATTATCTTCATTTTATACTCTCCAATATCTCGCATAATGCCGAAACTCTGTTAGTGGCTTGATTTCGATACCACAGGCTGTTTTTTAGCTCAGATGATGCATCAGTCCACCGACCTTCGTTAAGGTGTCCTATGGTCAATTTAAAGGCTGAAAATCCTTTAGCACCCAAAACAAAACAACATTCAATCGCTATTTCCTTTGCTTTTGAATGTAATTTATCAAAATCGGTTACTCGCTTTGCACCATCAACTGCTTTGTTAAAATCTTCTAAAAAAGTCTGTTCTAATTCTTCTTTTGAATATTCTGTTCCTTCAACAAATTTATCTGTTGCAGTTATAAGATGACCATATCCTATTGTTTTTTTTCCTAAACTATCCAGGTATATTGTATCTCGATATCCTTCGTGAATTTTTATTCGTTCTTTAAGTTCTTCAAATTCCATAAATCCTCTTTCTTTCGTATTTCTTCTTTTAATTTTTCTAAATACAAACAAGCATCCATCAACTCTTCTTGCGTGTCTAATATCCACTCATTTAAAGTTTTATCAGCTTGATCCATTGTATTACCAAACTTTTTTATTCCAGACTCACTCCTAGCTGCCATTCGGTTTATAACTTTTTGAACTAAAGGATCGTTAGTGTTCATAATTTACCTGTCCACTTTCCATCTACTATTGGCATACTGTGAATAGTTGGGGAACTATCAGTTATACTTGCAACACTTATAATAGGTCGCTTAATAAAGTTTTTGCCATACTTAAAAGCCTCATGTTTTGGATTTATACTGCATCCAGTACATAAAGAAAAATTTAAGGCTGTGGGTGATGACCAATATTCAATAGACGATTTAGTATGTTGGTGACCTGTCACTAGACTCATACCTAATTCTTTCGAGCTACTCAATACATTTGTTTTAAAATTATGTGTAAAAAAGACCGGATTTTTATTAGGAAGATTCATGACTATTTTATCATGCCAAGTCCATTTCCACTTTTTATTTATTTCTAAAATGTCATTTATATCTCTAAGAAAAGAGTTTGGTATTAAAGATTTTTCTGCAAGTCTTTGAATTCTAATATCGTGGTTGCCATTTAATATTTTAAGAGGACCTGGAAATATTTTATGTAACTTTTGGATGCACTTTATTGCATCTTTTATTTCGTATTTAATGTTTGGTAGTTCTGCACTATGTAAATGCTGACTTATTGCGTGAAAATCAACTAGATCTCCAATGTGAACAACCATAGTTGGTTTTACTTTTTCTTTGATTTTTTTAATCCAATCAAAATATTGTGGTATTTGATAAGGAAAATGAGTATCACTCAATATAAGTATAGATTTTGTATTCATACTATCCTGCTGTTGTAGCTTAGTGGTAAAGCACTTGCTTGGTAAGTAAGAGATCGAGGTTTCGATTACCTCCAACAGCACCACTAATCTAATAGTTTAAAGAATGTATAAATTGCTCCTAAAACTGATCCTATAAAAATGGCTGTGCGTATTGCACCTTTGCCTGTTGCCATTTCTTGTTTTAATTTCATTACTTCACTTCGGTTTTCTTTTACCTCAGATTTAATTTCATCTAAGGTTTTACAAATTTGTAAATATTGATTTTCCCACTCACTCATTATGCAGCTGTGTTGTTCATTGTGGTTAATGGAAAGGAATTAAAAGGAATACAATAAGCATCTGTAATAACTCTATTTTTATATTCTTGTTCTTTATTATCGTATGCTTTCATATATTCCTTTTTTGCTGTCAAACATTCTTGTTCTGTAAAATATATAACAGCATTATATTTAACTGAAGGTTGGTTAGGTATTGATAATAACATCAACAATAAAAAAATCTTAGTCATTCTTCTTTTTAATTCCCTCACACTTTTCTCTTACATCTGAAAAATGATCTGGTAATTCTAATCCTTGATACCTGCCACAAAGTTTAAGTAACTCTAATTGCTGTTTAAGTCTTTCATTTTCTAAAGTTAAACTAATAGACTCTTTTGTGCAGGTAGATTGTAATGGATAAGTAAATCGTATTCCTACTTTACCACTATCGCCAAAATAATCTGAACTAGATGAAGTTCTTTGATCGTAGTCGTATCTATCAAGCTCAGTATAAAGTTCTATTCTTCCTCTTTCGCAACTTGTATAACTATTTAGATATTCATTAACTGCTTGGCTCTGACTTGTAATAGCAGAAACTATGAGTATAAAAGTTAGTACCAAAAATAAAGTTCGCATTAGTACCCACCACTTAATTGTCTCTCCAAGTCTTTCATGTCATACTTAAATTGTTGTATAGCATTTGAGTTTGTTCTAACTATTTCTTCTAAGGCTTGATATTCTGCTTGGCTTGATGTTTCATACATAAGTTTCTCCATCGCTTGACCTTTAGCTTCTATTCTGCCAACCCATGTATTTAAACTTGTCATTTCTTTTAATAATTCTTCTCTAGCCATTGAGTAATTATCAGAATTAACATTAGTTTTTTCAGTATAAATTTGATGTATGTTTTCAATATCTTTTCTCAACATCATTATTTCTTTTGTTGAGTCATCAATTTGTGTAGTTAATTTATTTGCATAATTTAAAGTTCCATAAGCTCCTGCTAACACAGAAAGAACAATCGGAACTGAAGCTAGATATTTTAACATTTAATTTTGTATGGCTAAGATTATTGATCCACCAATAAAACTAACGAGGTACATTGTAATAATTATTTCCATAAATCTCCATTGTTAAAAAAAAGCAATATCCAAACATTAATATTTGTCCTCTATAATTTTATATATTTTCATGTTACCTTCTGCATCTGGTCTTAACTCTGCTTTGACTTGACCACACTCATAGCGAATAACATTAGTTCTTCCTTCTGCTAAATTTCTCTCAGCTTCTCTTTTAGCTTTTAAACAATGAGATAAACCATCAGTTATCATGTGTCCGTCTAACGAGCCATTAACAAACATACAAAGACTAAAAACTGTTTCAATGACTCCCATTATTCCTCACTTTATCTTTTAATTGCTCTACATCGTTTTGTAATTTTTCAACTTGAGTTTTTATAAAATCAATATTTATGTTTAATGACTCAATAGTTTCTATTTCTTTAGCCATATCTTCATTTTGACCTGCTAACCATTCTGACAGCATATATAATTCTTGATTAACAGGAGTTTGCTCTGCCTTTTTTAAAAGGTCAGCTTCCATTAATTGTCTTGCTGTTTCAAGTTGGGTTAGCCTAGTCGTAAGATCGCTGTAACCTAGAATTCCAATTCCTATCGCCATAATTAAAGCGATTAGATTTCGCATTGGCATTGAAATTGCCGTGTTGTCTGATATTTTCATTTACCACAAACACAACTTCCATTACAGCCACAAGGATTAATCATAGTTTATCCATTTCAGCTTTTACTTTAGTCCATGTAATCTCTGAATGAGGATTAGTTGTAGTTGTTATAGCTTCATTATCACTATTAGCACCAGTTACCCATTCGACCTTATTAAAATTTTCTTCCGTTTCTATAGGGGTTTCCCAAATCATTTGAGTATTAGGTCGTAATATTTTTACTGCTTCAAAAAATTTATCCATAAATTATCCTGCTATTTCCATTAAAACACAAGTAGAGTAAGAGCCATGATTAGGTATAATAGTTACTCCACTACTTGAACTTAAAAGTTGAAGTTTATAAGTACAAGCATCAGTAGTATTTGGAGAAGATAAATATATTAAACCCATACTTTGATTTGGTTGAATACTTACCGAAGCACCACTATTATAAATTCCACCTTTTTGATAAGTTAAATCAGTATATGAATTACTACCTATTTTTTGTACTAATTTAGTCATGTTGCGTTGTTCTTGTTCATTACCAGTACCCATTATTTGCGAACTAAAAAGAATTAATATTTTACTTGAAGTTGCAGAAGGAGTAATTGAAGTTTCCCAACTTGTACCACTAGCACTTTGCATATCAAAATAACTGGTAGAAGTAGAACTTTGTGAGCCATAAGTATTAACAGAAGTTACAGCTTGTAAAGTTTTACCCCCACTAAAGTTTGCACTAGGCAAAGTTCCTGTAACACCACTTGCTAAATTTAATTTTGTTAATGCCATTCTATGCTCCTATTAATTTAAAACCAAAAAATCTTGCAATTTCTGATGTTGATTCCCAAGTACCACCATTAAAAGTTGCATTACCACCAGAAGATTGTCTAACTTTAAATTGAAAAAAATCTGAACTCCCGTTTGCATAATGTACGCCAGAAACAATAGACTGAACTTCTTGCGAAAGCCATTCAGTCATTACTTGAGAAACACTATCGGCATTTTTAAATATTTGCATTCTGTATTCATTGTCTCCTCCTGTACCATCAAATCTGCCAGAGCCAGAAAGAAAATAATATCCTGCAACATTTGGTGTAAATTTATATGTACTTGTGTCATAACAACCATTTGAGTCTAAGACTTCATTATTACAAGCAACAGTTGCGTAAGTATTATTTGCAACAGTTTGATTTGAAGTCATTGTTGCTAAAAAAGCAGGTGTATTGGCAACACCCAAATTATTACTAAATGTACCAGAGCCATTACTAGAAAGAATAGAGTTACCTCCACTATCTTGTAAATCATCTACTCGTATTATACTTGCCATTTAATTATGCCTTTGGATTATCGTCTTTTATTTTTTTGATTCTTGCTTTCCAAGCGTCAATGTCCTTATATATTTCATCGAGCTGCTCACCGATGTCTCCGTACGCTGTTTTACGAGTTGCTCTAACTTGATTGTTAGACTCCTCTTTATCTGCGTCAGCTTCATAAGAAGCTATTTGTTCGTCAGTTGGTTTTGCTAAACCATCTACTGACCAAGAAGAAATATATGCTCCTTGTCCATCGTCTTGTAGTCTTACATTGTCTGAGAAGTCTGCAACCTTACTGTTGGCTTCGCAATACAATTTTATTTTTGTAGATAATTGTGCCATTATGCACCTCCTCTATTTATTGTTGTTAAACTCATGTTGCTATTAAAAATCCTTGTAAAAATGTTTGATATGTACTGTCAGAGTTATATTGAATATTAGCACTTCCTCCAGTATCTTGATAAATTTTTGCTTGAATATAATCAGATGAGCCATTCATATCTATAGTGGCTAAACTTTGTATTGATGAATAATTTCTATTAGAGCCATTTACTCTAGAAAAAGTTGTAGTATTTTTAAATATTTCTATTTGACAATTGTCTGCATTTGTACTTGTTCCCATTCTTACAGTAGTATTAATTAAATATTTACCTGCAACATTTGGAGTAAATTTATATGTTCCTGTATCAAAACAACTTCCACTGTCATATAATTCTGCATTAAATTCTACAACTGTTAAAGTATTATTAGCAATAGATTGTACCGAACTTCCTCTATAAGCAAAGAAATATGGAGTATTAGTTTGTCCAAATCCTGTCTGTGAAGCACCACTTCCTAATGCTATAGTATCGCCAGATTGTCCAAGTGTGATTGTACCTGTTCCTGTTCTTTTTAATATTGTATCTACTTTTAATGTACTCATGCTAATTTATATCCTAAAAAATGTGTTGCTCCATAACCATCACCTGCGACTGTAAGAGTAGTAGAACCTGCTTGACCAAGATAACAATAAACTTCTATGTAATCACTTGCAGCTAAATCTAAAACTATACTTACATTTTTTGAAATCATTTTTTCATAACCAGCAGTTAATTCATTATGATTTCTAACAACCATAGTTCCATTTTTATAAATAGCAGTTACAAAAATTTGAATTTTTGAATCTGTACTACTTTGACCT